>OJKC01001420.1_pt1 | contig 15138 bp, 13 predicted proteins | sample 1596401 | NCBI WGS metagenome assembly OJKC01 (sample SAMEA4350162, study PRJEB24818) | metagenome | biome: human; feature: gut; material: faeces | place: Denmark | collected 2013-09 | reverse complement strand
CTTTTAACTGTACTTGTGCAAAATTATAGTCAAGGTAGTTTACATAACCGTAATATTTGTTCACTATCCTTTTTATTGTAAAAAATTCATTTTCGTCTTTAACTAATGAACTTGTTATATAACTATTAGTATTAATTATTTCTTTTTTATCTTCATTTTTATTTTCCTTATTCAGATTAATAATTATTACAACTAACATCATAATCACTATAAAAAGTATAATTATTGAAAGTATTATCATCCTTTTAGCCTTTTCCATATTATTCTCCTTCTTAATTACTATATTGTGTAAGCTCACTTCTTATTGTATCTGTTGTAAAATATACAGCATCACCTCCACCGACCTCATATTCTCTAAACAACTCTCGAGATGGTTCCCATGTAAGACTAGTATTTCCTTCTCCTCCATAACTATCCCATAACCAAACGTTCACAAATCCTATTGCTCCACCTGTACTATCACCTTCCTGAAGTGCAGCATTACAATTATCAATTGTTTTTTGGCTTGGAGTACAACTCCAATATGGTCCTCCTGGCTGACATACTTCAAATTGTCCTCCATCTACAAAATCTTCAACATTGTCTGAAAAAGCTGAAGACAAAAGTCTATTATAAATTACACATACATGATGTTTCTGATTCTCATCACTTCCTCCCCCATCTTCACACTCTATAATTTTATATATTATTTCCATATCTGAATCAGACAATGATAATGAAGAATATGATGCTCCTCCTACTATAGTTCCATGAGATGTATTCCTTATACTTACTGAATTCATTTTATCTGGATCAAATATATCTTTAAGACCTTCTACTCCTTCTGCATCTATTCCATAATCTCTACCAAAAGCACATTGAAACAAATACTTTAATAAATCTTTCAAATCTGCTATAGCTGTTGTATCATCTACTGATTCAAAGAACCAAGTATCTATAAAGTTTAAGTTTCCTTTTGCTTTTCTACTAAAATATAATAATTTAACAAATCCATTTTCATTAGCATTTGGATCTTTCTTAAACCTTACCTTATCATTTCTATTAGTTACATCTTGTACTCTAGCAGTTGTCTCTGTAGTCTCTATACTTTCAGTTTGATTTCTATGAGTCTCAGAATCTTCATATTGAATAGAAGTTATTTCTGCTTGATATGTCTGATTTTTTCTTGTGTCTTGACTATTTTTTGTCAATTGATCCCACAAATTTTCGCCACTACTATTTAATGTAATATCATCTCTTGCTCCACGCACCAATTCCTTTACTGCACTTATAACATCTGACCTTGACACATTAGCATTATCTATGTATTCTTTAATTATTTCATTGTTACTAAATTGATCCTCAATATATCCATCTGAATGTTCATCAATTATCATGTTAATAATATAATTTTGTATATCTTCTTCTTTCAATACAGATACATACCCTCCTGAAAAATTATAAATATTATCAATTGCATTCTCTAAAATTGGATATCTATAACTAAAGTTATTTTGATTGTATTGATGAGTTTCTTGTTTCAATCTATTTTTTTCATCTATTACTTGTTGATTTGCAGAATCGTTACCATCTAATCTGCCATTTATCTCATTTTCATCATTTGCTTGTCCATAATTTACATCAACTGTTTCATCATCTAAATTAATACTATCATTTGTAGGATCTCCCGTTCTTCTACTAACTTGATAATCATTCTTATAAACTGCTGCCCAAGTATCTGCATATTTTACTTTTAAGGATGGATTATCTGTTTTTAATGTTTGTGTCTCAGTTACTTTATATGTATATACATGGTCTACTGTAACTTCTCCTGTCTTTCTACCATTTACATATACAGAATCAATAGTAGTCACATGTTTATCATATGTATTAGTATAAACTGTTACTTTAACATTTGTGGCATCATATATTCCTATTACAATATCTGTATTTATAACTAATTTAGCAACATCATTAACAAAATCTTCATCATCACTATATGTTAATAATGTCCATAACAAACTAAATGGCATTGCATAATTTGATACTTGATCCAAATATGGTACATTTTTTGTAGTTAATTTTCTATATGGTTGATTTCTTGGCTCTGGTGCAGAATCAGGATTTGGGTCACTTTCTCCTCCTGTTTGCTCAATTGACACCTGAACATCTAAAGTTTCCCATCCTGCAATTACCAAATTATTATTTCTATCCATTGAAAAATAATTCAATGCAGATTCATTATTGTCCCTAATTAAATCAGAAAAATCATCATATGGCATATATGTCATATACATTCCACCATCTTCAGAATCTGTTGGATTTGTCATACTATTCGTAAAGCTTTTTGTTTCATTATCTGCATATCTCTTTATTTTAATACATCCTTGAGTTTCATTTGCATCTATTCTAGCTTTGCTTGCTATTTCATTAGCTGATCTCAAATCAGGATATTGGGTTACTATAGCTGATTTTAATAAATTTCTTAAATGCTCATTATCATTACTAGCTAATAAATATTTATTAAGATCAAAGTCCTTTTCCTTTAATTTCTTTATCATTTTTTGGGTCTCTTCATTCCAGTTTACATTTATTTTATATCCGCCTCTATTGTTATCCGTAATATTTTGACTCATATTTATATTACTATTTGCTGATGACCCAGAAGAATTTCCTCCAGCACCATAGTTAACACTTGAACCATCATTGGTTATATACGCTATTGAATCACTCCCAAAATCACTATCTACGGTACTAACTGACAACCATCCTTGATAATTACTTCCATTCCATGGATTTGATACATATACTTTAGATTTATCCTCACTTATATCTAATATTGCCATATAATGTGTTCCTCCAGAAGAAACGTTTGAAGAAGTCCCATGAATTATAGCTACACATCCATTTGAAAGCTTATTTACCATATCACTACTATTATATGATACAAAACTTACACTTTGATTTGCATATTCACCCGTCCATCTCTCAATCATAGTATTTCCGATTAGTTGATCTCATATTATCAGTTGCAGACTGAAATGTAGCATCACTAGAATATCCACTTCCTATTATTATAGTAGATACAAGCCCACACTCACCTGTCCAATCTCTATTAGTCGCTGCATAACAACTAATTGGATATCTAGAATCCCATCCTGGAATATTTTGTTTATATTCTTTAAATTGTCTACCAGTAGTACCACTAGTAAATATAGTTGAATATCCATCATTGTTTAAATTATAACTATCATCAATTCTTGCCGTTCCAGTCCCTGTACTTGAATTATTACTTGATGAAGAATTTTGGTTATTTGTTGAGGATTGATTACTACTGCTACTATTATTATTGTTATTATTACTTCCATTTGAAGATGCCGTAAAATCTGATGTTATTAATATGTAACCGCAGTAATTTGAATCATTGATTGCATTATTTACTAAATCTTCTACTGTCTTTCCATACCTTGCATTATCCCCATCTTGTTTCCCAGGATCAGAAATAATTAGCCCATCTTCATTTTCTCCAATATATACCACATAATGATTAGGTGCATTTACTATAACTGGTCTTCCGGCATTTAAATTGTTTCTTATTTTCTGAACAGCATCTTGCGAAAATCCATAATGTTCTTCTGACTCAATATTAGCTATGTGCTTTAATGTATCAGTTAAATAATGAAAACTATCTGAACTATTATAATTAAGTTCATTCTGCATAATATTAACAACTTTTCCAGGGTCATAGTTATATCCATAACCACTAAGAACAATTGCGACAGCTGTAGGACCACATGCAGAATCTGCTATTGTACCTCCCCAATATGAATTACCAGAATATGATCCTTCATATTGTTTATAATTTCTATATTTTCTTGTAGGTCCAGAAGTTGAATTAACCTCTGTTACACTACTCCAACCATCACCACTATCACTATTATCTGTTATTATATTATTATTTGCATTTCCACTACTTGAGCTATTAGCATTTATATTAGTTTTTACATACTTAGATATTATAGAATTAGCAACAGCTGGCACCAGTGCTGGCAATTTTTCATCGTCATCATCATCTGCTGTTGCAGAAAAACTAACAATTGGAACAGATGAAAATATAGTAACAAATGTCATTAACAATATAAATATTCTTTTTATATAATTTTTAATATTTACTCCCTTTTCCATATTTTACTCCTTTAATTATCATCATAATTTTGATCATTTGTATCCTCATCTGCATCTAACCATTCCTGGAACTTACTTTTATCATCTCCATAAGCTTGATCTGTTGTTCTAGCTCTAAAAACTTCCCTAGCCGATACCCCTGCCAAAATTATAAATGCAAACAATGCAACTAAAAATATAAGCAGTCCCTTAAATGGTCCAAAAATAAAATTAGTTATTCTTCTAGCTGTACTTTTTCCCGCTTTTTTTGCAGTTTCCACTGCTTCATCCTGAACATCTGCCATAACTTTCTCCTTATAATTATAGATTTATTATGTATTTTATCTTTTTATAAACACCCTTATTTGCTTCACTATAATCCAATACTATATTTGAAAAACAAATTGACTTTATGTCTCTATCAGATATATATGGATTATCAAATTTTATTTCTATTGTAGATGTATGTCCTGCATATATTTTAAGATTATCTTTTACTATTTCATTTGTATATGCTTTATGTCTTACATCATTACTATCTTTTAAATATATTTTTCCAACTTCAGTTAATGGATCTAATAAAATCGTGTTATCAGTGTTGTTAGTAATCTTTAGTTTATATATTTCATAATCCATATATTTATCACTATATAAAACTTCTGTCTTAATATTATCTGAATCTTTACTCTTATTTAATATTTTCCTACCTATATATCTATTTATATTTAACTTTTTATTACCATCTTTATTAACTATAGTAATATAATCTGAATATGAATTATCTGTTGTAACTTTTCCTGTTGATAACATGTCTTCCATATATTTAACAATATATATATCGCCTGACCAATTTTCTATACTATATCCTAAATTACTTTCTTTAAATAAATTATTATAATAATTATTTTCAAATGTCTCAATATCTGGATATAACACTTCTTTGCATTCATCAGTAAGCATATTATATGCTTCTTCTATCTTTTGATTATTACAATTTTCTACAAATTCCTTTATTATATCATTTACACTTTGCATTGTACTTGTAGAAACTTTTCCTCCTGATACCATCGACTTATCTGAAACAACAGTCCCATTAGTTTTTTCATAAACGCTTTGTTCTTTGTTATTGTTCACATTTATATTTTTATTATTTTCTGTAAGATAATTTAATATCTGTAATATTAAAAACAAGAAGGCTGCAATTACTGCAATCCTTATAATTTGTTTTTTATTTTGTCTTATAAACCTCATTATATTATGCATAATTCAGCCTCCTATTTATTTTTTATATGAATGGAACTTACCAACTGCATCAAAAAGATTTGAAACATCTTGGTTTGCTTTTATTTCACTATCTCCTGCTTTTCTAAACTCTTGATTAAACATATTACTATATTTTTCTTTTGCTTCTGGATCAAGTTCTTTAACCTTCTTTCCTCCTAATCTATCCATCGCATAATGTCTTGTAGCAATCGCTTTTTTCCTTCCCATTCCTTCTTTGTGTTCCAATTGATATGTAGCAATAAATTCGTCCATATTAGTTATTCCGTTGTTTACATAGTCTTCTGCATGATCTTCCATTATATTTTGTGCTTGTTCTTTGTTTACATTAAGTTTATATTGTATCTTTCTTAAATTTTCCTCATTCTTTTTAAATTCTTTAATATATTTTTCTTGCTCTCTCTTTTCATATTCTTCTCTTCCATAGCGTGCCTTTTTACCTTCATTTTTAGCTTCTTTTATCATTTCTTTTTGATTTTTAGCTCTATCAGCTATATTATTTCCTAAACTACTTCCTAGTTTATATCCTCCTACAGCTCCAGCTGCCATATATTGTCCTGCTTTACCTATATCACCAGAAGTTATGCCTATAACACCAGCAGCAGCTGTTGCAGCTGTAGCAGTAGCAATTCCTCCAGCCATTCTAATACCTTTTTTAAGCATTCCTCCATTTTGTTGTTTTTTCGCAAGATATCTTTTATGCATACCTCTTTGGTAACTTTTTATTCCTGCTATTACTCCTTTAGGTCTTTTGTTTTTACCAGAATTATTTGTGTTATTTGTATTTCCAGAATTTCCTATATTTCTAGTATTTCCAATACTTCTTATCGGACGTGTACTTTCAGATAAATTAGCATTCCATGGATTTTGACCATCTCTCCATTTTATATATTCAGGATTTCTTAATCCATCAATATCTTTTCCATATGAATTATATAAATCATTATATTCTTGTCTTTCTGCTTCTGTTGTTGCATCTTGCATTCCCAATAGTGCTTCTCTTTGTCCTGTTGCTGCTTCATGATATTTCTGTGCATTTTGGTCATTCTCATCATCTACGTCAAACTTAAATTGATCTGGTTCATCTGTAATATTGTCATTATTGCTTTCATTATTATCTCCTAAGAACCCTGATGCCTCATCTATTTTTGTTGTTCTAGGTGGTTTTCCATCTTCATCATCTCCAGAACCTATCTCTCCTTTTCCACCTTTTTCTCCTTTTCCACCAGGTCCTCCAATTGGTGGTCTAGGATGCATTAAATGATTAAGTCCACTATGTAATAGCGCTGCTCCAGCAGCTCCAGCAAACATTCCTGGTGTTTGTGCTTTTTCAAATCCAAAGAATCTACGTAATAATTTTTCAGCTGGTACAAAGAATCCTAATGCCATAACTACATATACTAAATTTTCTGTTGCAAAACTCATTGCAGACCCTATTAATACAGAATACATTATTAAATGTAATGGTTGAATCAATAAGTTAAATATATATTCTTTAAACCACATATCAAAAGCCTGTGCTTTACCATCATTCATCTTATCAATTGGGTATGTTACAGCTACCAATGGTGCAATTACTGTAAGAAATGCCATATAAACAACCCTTTTCATGTATGTAAATAAGAATATAATAGTATATAGTACTAATATTACATAAATTAATCCATATCCATACATAGAAAGATTTTCACTTCCGTCATCCCTCAATATTTGATATCTAATTCTTGCTTCCTCCATAAAATTACTAACTGGCCATACTAATACTTTCGCATCATCTGCACTTGAAGCCTTTCGTTCATATGTAGAATCTGTGTAAAAGAAATTTGCATATCTAGTCTCTTTATCTCCACTTTTGGCTAATGCATTGTATGCGTTTTTTACTTTTTCTTGCATTTTATCACCAGTTGTTCCATTTAACACAACTACATCTACTGCCATACCAAAATCTTTCTTTGCATCCGCTGATAGTTGACTTCCGAAACTTTGATTGGCTTCCATTTCTCCTACCCAAGTTCCTTTTTGTTCATCATTAATCTGTATGCTACTAATCATCTCAGTTATCTGTTTAACTATATATACAGAAAATGACATTATATAGTGCATCAGAAATAACAAACATATAGCCACAACCCAATCCATTAGCATTTGCTTATATTTAGCTTTATCACTAGCTACACTTGATAACATTATTCTTATTCCTACATATACCAATATAGACAATAAAATAACTAAAGCTAAATTTCTTAATGTCTTATACCACCCTGCAATATATGTCGACAACTCTCTGGCAGGAGATTTCAATGTTTTAGTTGCTTCTTCTTCTACTGTCATCTCCATTACCTGCCTGTAATATGTCCCATTCTCTTCATATCTATTTCCTATCCATGCCTCATATTTTTTTCCATCCTTTTTCCAACTATACTTAACAGCTGGATTTGATTGACTTGCAGTTCCGCCCGCTACTACAGAATCTGTTGACGAACCTGCTCTATTCAAATCGTGCTGGAAATATAATGTATCCCAACTAAGTTGATCACAGCCCTCCGTATTATATGAACCAAATCCATACCTCCTATCAAAATCACTAGATTTAACTTTATACCTTTTAGAGGTAGAACCATTGTAGTCCGTATCACCCGACTCAATAACCAAGTTTCCTAAACTTACAGATGTAACAGTCGTTCCATCTCCTACAACTTTATTTTCTTTTGGATTAAAAAAATCTATATCTAAAACTGTAATTTTATCAGCAAAAATCTCATACGGAGATAATTCATATTGTGGTAAATAATATGTATCAGCTAACATTTCCGCCGTAAGCGTTGTTAACAATTCTCCAACCAAAGTATATGCACCTATTGAAATTGCAATCTTAGCACCAGCTGAAATAGCAAAGGCTGCCCATACTCCTACAGAAGATCCTCCAGAAGGAATTGCTGTCACAATAGCTAAAGCTGTTCCTACTATAAACAATCCTATAATTATAAAATTTGCCCAAAATGATGTATTTCCATCTTTTATTTCGAATAAAGACTCATTTATTCCCAAAACTATTTTTTGCATAACTCCTTCTAGTGCATCCGCTAATCCTACAAATAATCCTGTAATTGGTTTTAATAATATATCTGCATCTACCGCATGTGCAGGTTTCATAAATACAGCTTGAAACAATATAATTATAAGAAATATTATCAAAAGTTTCTGCCATACCTTTTTATTTGTAAAAAGACTCATTTCGTAGTCTCCTCCTTCATGACTAATTTTTCTTTGCAATTTGATTTAAGTTCGTTTCGACAAATTCAAATTCCTTTTTCGTTGGCATTATTTTCAAAATAGCAGTATCAGAACCTACTTTAAGTAATCCTTCTCCTTTAGCACATGTAGTCAAGAAATTAGCCTCTCCTTCAGAAAGTTTAAATACTTCCTTTAAATATTGAATCTCTGACTTATCTTGTGCTAAAAATAACTTTGTGTCTGATGATGTTAGTACCGCTTGTGCTTCTGGTTTTTCATAAAAATCTTGGAATCTTTGTGAAATAATAGCTAAAGATACGTTTCTCTTTCTCGCACGTCTTGCCATTTTATTTAAAAAGTCTACAGCTTCTTGATAAGGAAGTAACATCCAAGCTTCATCAACTAGAACCCTTTTTTGTTTTGCCCTTTTTCTATCTTCACTATTTTTCTTAACAAATTTCTCCCAAATCCAAGAAAGTAATATTTGCTGTGCAAGAGGTCTAGCAAATCTTTCTTCTAATTGAGATATATCAATATTAATAAATGGTGCACCTTCTAACAATTCAAATGTAGATTGTCCATCAAAATATGCCATTTGTCCATCATATTCTCTTATGTATTGTTTCATAACTTTTAATAAGTAACTATAATGATATTGATAATCTGGATTTGTATTGTCTTGTGCCTTTTTCTGAATTCTTTTAAACCAACTTCCTATTGTTGGCATTTGTTTTTTTTCTTTAGCTAGCATATTATTGTTGTTTATTTCGACTTTCGCAGATTCATATAAACTAGCAGGATTACTATTTATACCTCTAGCTGCATATTCTTCTGCTACTGATTCTGCAATTATTTGTTTTGTAAGCTCATTTACCTCATCACTTCTTGTACTTCCTCTAGCCATTGTAAGTAAAGCTTGCGTAACGTCTTCGACTTTATTCTCCACATTTAAAACATTTCTTTCTCTTCCTGTAATCTCATCTTTTATGATTTCTGTTTCTATATCAAAAACATTTATTATTGTCTTAGAAGTTGGACTTATAACAACATTTATTCCGCCTAAACTTTCAGCTACAATTCTGTATTCACCTTCTGCGTCTAATGCTAAACTTTCTATTCCCATAAGAACAGAAGATCTTGATACCAAAGTTTTCATTGTAACAGATTTACCAGCACCAGACTTAGCAAATATAACCATATTATAATTTGTAAGAGATTTGTGGAAATTATCAAATAATATTGGTGTACCTGTTTGCTTATTAAAGCCTATTGGAACTCCTGTAGGATGTCCTATTTCTGATGTTGTAAATGGAAAAACAGTCCCCATTGAATTTCTATCGAATGTGTGTTTTTTATTTATTTTATCATTCATTAATGGTAAATTAGACTGAAATGCTTCTTCTTGTATTCCCCATGCAGTTCTAATTCCTACTAATGTCTTTGACATTTCTCCAGTTAATAATTTAGTAAATTTGTCTAATTCCTCTTCGTTATATTCAAATAAAGTTGCAACTATTGAAGCTTCAAATAATTTGTTGAATCCTGAAGCTATCGCATCTCTTAGTTCTTCTGCTTCCATCCTTTTTTGCGATATAATACTTTCTCTATTTATATTTCCTTTATCTGCCGCCACAATTCTCTCTGTTTCCAATTCATTTATAACCCTATTAAGTTCATTTTGTGATCTTTCTTCTTTGATAGGTGTAATATATATAGATGTATTTATATCACCAAAAAAATATAAATCTCTAAATATTTCTGGAAATGTACACATTCTTGGAAGTGATGATATGAAAAAACTTCTTGCAAATCTTTTTGTACTTGAAATTATTTCTAAGTGATCTATATTAGAAACATCTATTCCAGATGGTGCAATTAATTCTTTTATACTTTTTTTCTTTAAAAAGCTTGTTTCTTCTTCTTGTAATCTATGTTGTCTTTCTAGTTCTTCTTGTTGTAGTTTTTGTCTTTTCTTTTTTGTCATCTACTTTTCCTCCTTTTTCTTCTGATTCCTCATCTATTTTTTCTTTTGCTTTATTTGCTATATCTTCGCCTATATATCTCTCATTATCACTTATAAACATTTTTGCCATTTCGTCTATCAATTTGTTCATGTTTTCTTCTTTTCTTCTTACTTCTTTCTGTTTCTCTGTTTCATCAACAGCTTCTAATACTTTTTCATTTGCTTTTTTCTTTGCTTCTTCTTCTATTTTCTTATCTAGCTCTCTGCTTCTCTTTTCTAAAACATCTGGAGCCGTAGAATATAATTCTTCAAATCCTGCACCTAATAAACTATTTAAATTATACATATCTGAATCATCTCGATTATATGCAACATATAATAATTCTATCAATTCTACTGAATCTAAAACCTTACCTTTAATTCCGCAAACATATAACGAACTTATAATTGATTGAGCTTTTGTATATAATTCAGAAAAAGCCAAATTTCTAATTTCATCTTCTGCATAATCTTTATTTTCTAATTCTTCTGGATAATAAGGTATTATTATATAATATTTTTTTGTTAGTATATTTTTATTAAAACTCATTTGCTCTGTATTTTTTATAATGTCTGAACCATACTCATATAAATTTCTCTGTTTTATTAATTCCATTCTTTTTTTATTTAATTCTTCAGCTGGAAAAGCATCTGAATTTACTTTTGACCTATAATCCATATCGGCTTTTATAAGATTATCTTGAATATGTTTTAGCCTTTCTTTATATGTACTAATACTTCCTACTAAATTTACTGTTCTAGTTTGTATGTATATTTGAATTGGATGTCTTAATGTATTTAAAAATTGTAAAAAGCCTTGTTCTACACTTGTTTTTTCTACTCCAGACATTAAATCATAGTTGATTCCTTGACATTCAATAGCCATCAAATATTTCTTTTTACTTTTTTGAATTATCATATTATCTTCAATTTTTTCAAATTCCATAAAATCAAAAATAGATTGTTTATTGTATTCTTTTTTTACTTCAACATTATTAGTCTTTGAATTTACTTTATCTTTTTTATCTTTTTTAGGATTATCCTCTTGTCTTTCTTTCAGTTTTAATATTACAAATATTATTACTAAAATAACTAATACACCAATCATAAAAATCAAACTATATGTTAATGCATTTTGAATTGAATCATTCATCTTTTGTTTCCTCCTCTTTCACACTTTTCTCGTCTTCTACTGATATATATGTATATATTTTATTTTTTTTCTTTTTAAACATTATCCATTTTTTTATTACTTCATCTATATTTTCTCCTGCATTTTTTTTGGCAACTCCAAATTTTTTCATTTCTGGTACTTTAAATGTACCTATTATAAACCCCAAAAGTCCAAAGAATGATGCAATTATTATTCCGACTGTTGTAAGTTTTAAAAAATTAAATATAAAATAAAATATTAACCCTACTCCAACACCTACAGCAGTATATATAAGAGCTTTAGTCGAAAAAATATATAATATTCTTCCCTCACCTCTATAATTTCTAGGTATATAATATGATTTCATTAATCTCTTATCCTCCCTTAATCAAAATTTAAGCCTATTTATACTTAATACTATTATAACAGATTTTGTTGATTATTGTAAGAATATATAAAAAAAAATATATATTTAATATTATTGTAATATTATCGTAACATTTTTGTTAAAATTTAAGTGTTTAATTTTACAATTGTATTCTGGTTTGTTGCACAAAAAATAGAGAGCAATTCGATAAATTCTTTGCTCTCTATTTTTCACTTATTATTTATAATTATTATCCTTGCATGAAATTGTAAATTACACCTGTTAATACAGATGCTCCAAATACCATTGCTGCACCAATTATATAAGGTAATAATGTTTTCTTGTATTCTGCTTTTTCTTCTGCACTACCCATCATATATTTAATACCTAATACAATTAATGTTATAATAGCTGCTGCAGAACCAACGATTGATATAACGTTAATTAATGATGCTGAAAAATTTGTAATATCATCTGTTTTAATTTTATCTCCAGGTTGATTTTTCCACGTGTTCGGATCAACTGATGTAGCAGCAAATACTACACTTGCAAATGACATTAACATAACAACTAATAATATTGTTGCAAAAATTTTTGATACTTTTTTCATAATATTTATTCCTCCTTTTATTATTTTTTATATTAATTTCTCTTTCGAGAAAACTTTAAAAACTTATTTAACCATACTATATACTATTCCTGCTATAGTAGATGCTCCAAATACAAATACAGCTCCTATCATATAAGGAAACAAACTTTTTTTGTATTCTGCTTTTTCTTCAACACTACCCAACATGTATTTAACTCCAAGTAATATCATTGTAATAATAGACATAGCTGAGCCAATTATTCCAGCTATTTTTAAAACACTGGCTAGTACTGGCTCGATTTCACCTGTATTATTACTAGTTCCACTTAATTTGTCTGCCGTTAATATTGCATTTACTGGTATATAACTACAAGCAATTATCATTAATATTGATAAAATCAATATTAATATTATATTTTTTTTATTTATTATCATATTTATCACCTCTATGTCAACTATATAGTTTAACTAACTTATTCCTATAAATGTATTTATTAGTATTCTCCATATTCCAAAAGCCCCAAAAGTTACTACGCATCCAATAATGTATGGCAATAATGTTTCTTTTACCTCTGCTTTCTCATCAGCTCCTGCAATCATATATTTTATTCCTAAAACAATCCCTACTACAACTGCTATTATCATACCCAAAGATGTTAAGATATTATAAACTTCACTTGAAGGTCTATTTAACTCTGTTGAATTTATAGTTATATTACTATCCGCTGAATTCATAAAATCCTGAGCTCCTTCAAACCATCCCCCAGCATATACTGTACTATAATCCCCAATTAATACTAAAGTCAAAAAACAAATTAAAATTATATTAAATATTAATTTCGTTAATTTCATTCCTCCCATATAACCACCTTCTTCATTTATATACTGACAGCTATATCATATATAATACTAACTATATTGGTTATTCCAAACACCATTATTGCACCCCAAAAATATGGCAATAATGTCTTTTTATACTGAGCTTTTTCTTCGACACTTCCAAACATATATTTAATACCAATTATTATTAATGTTAAAACCGAAACAAAGCTCCCTATTACTCTTATTGGTCCTACAATAGCTAAACCAATTTTTTGTAACTTAGTTTCTCCTTTTACCTCAATCATAGTTGAGTCAGGTTTATATGCATTAACATCAAAATCTGCGGCAGCATTTGAAATGTTCGATATAAAAATGCAAAATAATATATTTATTAAAAAAAGTATAAAAATTTTTATTATTTTTTTATTTACATTTCTCATGCTTACACCTCCAAATTTCAAATCACTACTTTCATTATACAATATTTTCTATTTTTTTTCAACTTTTTGCAATATTTTTTATTTTTTTAACAAAAATGTAATAATTCTGTAACATAAATATCAAATTATTTATATCACAGAATTATTGTTTAATACTTATAAACATATAAAATACTCTGAATCTTATCCCCTATGCCTCTAATCTCTATATTATATCTTTGTCCAATATATCTATCAATATGAATATTTTCATCCTCACTTACTTTTTCATCATATTTTTTCAAAAAAACATTAACATTTCCAGTTTTATATATTTCTTTTACTTCATCTATACTATTATTTAAACTTACATTGTTAGGAAATATAATTTTATCTATGTCAGATTGACTAATACTATCAAGGTCTATTTTTAATCCCTTTATCTGTTCATCTTTAATATAAAGAAGTATCGTACTCTCTCCTAATTTTACCTCAGCAAAATTGTTTTCATCTATTTCTTTGATTTCTATTTGATTTTTTTCTTCAAATTCTTTTACTCCTATAGGCAATATCATTTTTTGTTCAAAAATTAAAACTTCCCCTGTATTCCATTTTATATTTGGTTTTTCTTTCATATATATTAGTACAGACATCATATACAATAAAATTATTAATATTGATATAATATTGATTGCTTTGTATATTACGTGTCTTTTCTTTTTATAAGGATTATCTTTTGGTTCTATTTTTAATTTTTCTCTTGTTTTTCTCGCCAATTCTTTTCCATCTATTATCATAATTTTCCCTCTCCTCAGTCAATTACTATTTAGATTTTATCTCATAAAACTTTATTTGTAAATAGTAAATTATTACTTTCAAAAAAATGAGAGCAATTATCAATTGCCCCCATTTTTACTATTTAATATCTAAATCTAGTGAATTTGAAATATGATATATTCTTTACCAGACCTCAGATACGGATTCTCATAACGTCTGCCATACGGACGCCTTTCTTCATAATAAGAGACACTAGTCACTGATGCTTTGTAATAATACTTGCGCCATCAACCGTTAGACACTGGAAACCCGTCAGACGAACATGGACGTGTCGTGGTGTATATACTACCG
>OJKC01001410.1_pt1 | contig 15170 bp, 11 predicted proteins | sample 1596401 | NCBI WGS metagenome assembly OJKC01 (sample SAMEA4350162, study PRJEB24818) | metagenome | biome: human; feature: gut; material: faeces | place: Denmark | collected 2013-09 | reverse complement strand
CCGACAAAGTACATCATGCTTTCAAAACTGTATAAATATGTTGACTCTGAAAAACGCAACATAACTCAGGAAGGGCGCGAAGAAGGCGTTCGCCGCCTGATGAGCATTAACCTGCTGAAGCGGCTTGAAAGCTCGGTTCATTCGTTCCGCCTTACGGTTGACAGAATGCGGAAAAAGATTGACGAAACCATTAAGAAGATCAACAATTACGAACTCGGCTCGGAAGAAATTGAGTTGACAGATATCGCTGCGGGAGAAGATTTTGATTACGACGATCAGAACACCGATTTCTTCTCAGTCGGCAAAAAGGTCAAAATCGATCTTGCTGATATGGACTATGTTTCATGGAGGCGTGAGCTTGAACGTGATGCGGAAAATCTGGAACTGCTGTCCCTCATGATTGCAGACATCACGTCGAAGCATGACACAAAACTGCAAACATTGTTCGATTTGATCCGGAAGAAAATCAAGCATCCGATCAATCCCGGTAATAAGAAGATCATAATTTTCACGGCATTCTCTGATACCGCAGACTATCTCTTTGCAAACGTCAGCAGATTTGCAAAAGAGAATTTCGGGCTGGAAACGGCGGAGATCACCGGCACGGTTGACGGAAAGACCACCATTCCAAAGCTCCGTGCGAACCTCAACACGGTTCTGACTTGTTTCTCACCCGTTTCAAAAGGAAAATCCATACTCCTGCCCGGCAGCGCCGATGAAATTGATATTCTGATTGCAACCGATTGTATTTCCGAAGGTCAGAACTTGCAGGATTGCGACTATCTCATCAACTATGATATTCATTGGAACCCCGTTCGCATTATCCAGCGGTTCGGGCGAATTGACCGTATCGGCAGCAGAAACGACCGTATTCAGCTTGTAAACTTCTGGCCGGATATGGATCTCGACGAGTATATCAACCTGAAAAGCCGCGTGGAAACCCGCATGAAGATTTCCGTAATGACCTCCACCGGTGATGATGATCTTCTCAATGCCGAAGAAAAGGGAGACCTTGAATACCGCCGCGCACAGCTCAAGCGGCTGCAAGAGGAAGTCGTGGACATTGAGGACATGACAAGCGGTATTTCCATCATGGATTTGGGACTTAACGAGTTCCGGCTTGATCTGCTCGAATACATGAAGCAGCACGAGGACATTGAAACCGCACCAAAGGGTCTGCACACCGTTGTTGGACAGACGGAGGATTCTCCTGCCGGTGTGATTTTCGTCCTCAGAAATATCAATGACAGCGTGAACATTGACAATCGGAACCGGATTCACCCCTTCTACATGGTCTACATCAGCGAAGAAGGCGAAATTGTCTGCGATTACCTCAACCCGAAGAAATTGCTCGACACGATGCGTCTGCTCTGCCGTGGAAAGGACAAGCCTTGTGCGGAGCTTTGCAGGCGATTCAATGAGGAGACGGATGACGGGCGCAAAATGGGCGAAGTTTCCGAGCTGCTGAGCGAGGCGATCAATTCCATCATTGACGCGAAAGAGGAAAACGATATTGACAGTCTGTTCAAAAGCGGCGGCACATCCGCCTTGCTCAGCGCGGTTTCGGGACTGGATGATTTTGAGCTGATTTGCTTTCTGATAATTAGGAATGAGAAATTAGGAGTGAGAAATTAGGAGTGAGGAATTAGGAATGAGAAATTTAACGGAAAATGCTGTTGCTGACAAGAGCCTTGCTTTTGCATTGCGCGTGATCGCACTGTACAAATACCTCTGCGCTGAAAAGAATGAATATGTTTTATCCAAACAGGTTTTACGGAGCGGAACAAGCATTGGTGCAAACATTGCCGAAGCACAGTGTGCTGTCAGCCGAAAAGATTTTTTATCCAAACTGTATATCGCCTTCAAGGAATGTTCGGAAACGAAGTATTGGTTGGAGCTGCTGTTCAGGTCGGACTATATTGATGCTCCGCAATATAACTCTATTCAGTCCGATTGCACGGAGCTTCTGAAAATGCTGTCCGCAATCACAAAGACAATTAGGAATGAGGGGTGAGAAATTAGGAATGAGGAATTAGGAATGAGGAATTAGGAATGAGGAATTAGGAGTGAGGAATGAGGAGTGAGGAATGAGGAGTGAGGAATGAGGAGTGAGGAATGAGGAGTGAGGAATGAGGAGTGAGGAATGAGGAGTGAGGAATGGGGAGTGAGGAATGAGGAATGAGAAATGAGAAATTAGGAATGAGAAATTGAGCGGAGAATACGGTAATTGAAAAATGTGGAAGGGGAAAAGAATCGGGAGTAAGAAATTTCTAATTGCTCACTCCTAATTCCTAATTTCTAAGTGGCCACGGTAATTGCAAAAAAAAGCGAAAGGGGGAAAGAAATCGGTAATTGGCAGTCGGGAGCGAAAAATTCCTAATTGCTAACTCCTAATTCCTAATTTCTAAGTGGCCACGGTAATTGCAAAAAAAGCGAAAGGGGGAAAGAAATCGGTAATTGGCAGTCGGGAGCGAAAAATTCCTAATTGCTAATTCCTAATTTCTAATTAAATCAGTGTTTCCTGCATCTACTGAATTCGGCAAAAGAATACCGAAGCAAAAATTTTACGAGAATCTTGACGTTTCTCCGGCACTGCGCCGTGCGTTTATCGATCAAATTCGGCTGGTGTATTGGCGGAACAAGCTGGCGGCGTCCACGCTGAATATTGCGGCGGGTGAAGCCGTAACGGAGATTGAAGTGCTTGAGATTCGCCTGAACGGACCGCAGCTTGACGAAGCGGTGCTGAAACAAATCGACAAGGAAATCCCGTACCATATCCTCTTTATTTTGACCTGTGACGGCAAGGCTCAGGCGTGGATCGGCCACAAGTCGGCCGCCGCCTCCGGCAGCAGCGCTTTCAAAGTCAATAGGTATTATCACACCGACTGGATACCGGAAAATGAGATTGATCTCCGCATTGACGGCTTGACTTTGGACGCCGTTTATGATAACTTTGTTAAACAGGTTGCCGAGCTGCAAGGGGAGGAGTGGAACGCAAATTGCGGTGCCGCCGAAAACGTTGCGCAAAGCTTGGCGCGCGAAAAGCTCAAAAAGCAGATCGCCGCGCTGGAAAAGAAAATGAAAAGTGAAAAACAGCTGAATCGGCGCATGGAAATGAATGCAGAGTTAAAGCAGCTAAGGAAGCTGTTTAGGGAGATTGCAAAATGAAGGTTAAACTATCAAATCGAAAGCTTTGGAAAGAGTATTATGCGGTCCTTTCTGCGATAAGTGTAATTGCATCGCTCGTTTTCCTGTTTCTGAAAGTACCGGATGGAAAAGAGCTTTTATGCTGCATTGGCTTTTTGATCTGTCTCATAATTTCATTCCTAATAGTGTGGTATCGAGCCAACCACATCCAAAACGCTGTACTTAACATCAATAATTCAACGCTGGAAATTGGACTTGGAGATATTTTTGAGGAAGAGGGCTTTAAGATTATCGCATTCAATGAGTTTTTTGATACCCAAGTAGATGATGTGGTTATATCGAGAAAAACGCTTAATGGAAAGTATATAACCCATTTTTATCCACAGGTATCGGAATTGGATGGGATTATTTCTTCTGATACCCATTCATCAGAGCAAATTGTTGGAAAACTCGAAAGAGAAACCGGAAAATCATCAAAATATAGGCTGGGAACGATTGTGAAAAACGGGGAGTATTTTCTCCTTGCCTTTACCCATTTTGACAAGAATAATAGGGCTTTCTTAGAAATCAATGACTATATTGACTGCCTCATGAATATGTGGAACGAGTGTGATATTCATTACGGAGGAAACACCGTTGTTTTGCCGTTGCTTGGATCTGGAATTACTCGGTTTCGGGGTTATGAAAACATAACGGATCAAGAATTGCTTGAAATCATTATTCGGACTTTCAAGGTGAGTCGTATTCGATTCCAATATCCAGCAAAAGCAAAGATTGTTTTAACAAAGGACTGTCTGAGTAAAGTTAATCTTTATGATTTAAAATTACAATACAAATGATTGGAGGGGGAGCAAACATGGCACATAAATGTTTTATTTCATTCAAAAAAGAGGATCAGTGGTACCGTGATAAAATAGACAATCTCTTTTCTGCCTCGGATATAATTAACAAAGGGCTTGATCGAGTGATTGATAGTAATGACGGAGACTATATTATGAAAACGATCCGCCAAGACTATCTTAAAGACTCAACTGTTACGGTATTTCTCATTGGGACACATTCGGCTGAAAATGAGGGATGTGATTATTGTGGACGGCGTAAAAACTATTTCATCGAACGTGAATTGCAAGCCTCCTTATTCAATGGTGAAGGTAACACGCGAAACGGTATTTTGGGTGTTGTTCTCCCTGAGATGTGTGATCAAATCTACAAGGGAACTTACCAATGCCCAAAATGTAATGGAACGCATAGTTATGTTGCTATTGATGACTCGACAGTGATCCGTGAATTCAAGGACAACTATTACATTGAGCCTCACTCTGGCTGTGCGTGGTCAGATGATGATCGCTATTGTATTCTTGTAAAATGGGATGACTTTGTTTCCAACCCCGAAAAATATGTAGACATGGCTTTTGAAAAGAGAACCAGTCCGGTTGCGGAAAGAGTTAAAATTCGTAATCTTCGATGATAGTTTTGAAGATCAACAGGCATTCCTTATGTTTTAATTATGGGAGGTCAAAATGAAATTTTCATTTACTGCGAAAAACGAGCCAGAATGTAAGTATTTCCTCGAAATCAGGATGCCTGATGGCGAGTATCAGCCGATAGACGAGTTCATTAAAGCACAGCCTGCTATTTCTGAGGCAGATCTTGAGACATGCTTTATAAAGTATCGCGGGGACGAGAAAACTTATAAGCAGGATTCTGATGATTACGTTGCCTTTTCGGAAACCATGAAGTTTGTAAATTTTATACCGCCAATGCTAATTGTAGATCAATCCATTAAACCAGCAATTTATTTCGCGCAGAAAGCGATTGAATGCTTACAATTTGCTCGGTTCTTCACAATGAAAAGCAATTTGATTCTTGACACGGACTACAATACTCATTGGGCGCAGGGATATGTTCCACAGTATCTCTTCCGCTGTATCTACTTTGGGACGGCGACAACATGGTATTCTAATGCCTTTGACCATGTACTGCAAACTGTATATTGGGGGAAGAAACTATACACCTCTGCTGTTGACAGAGATGGGATCCAATACAGTGACACATGGGATGCAAAGAAAATCATGACATATTGTACATACGAGTTTGTTGTGGGCGAATTGAAGAAATGCGGAGATACTGCGCTCAGAAAGTGCTTGACCTCATGCTCAGGCACAATCGAGCAAGTACGGAGTTGGGCAAACTATATCAAGCATAAAGGCGGCATCGACTATAAGTACCTCGAACCGGAAAACCCGTTTAAGCTATATTTTATGCCCATGAGCGGTGAAGCACCTAACGAAGCAAAGATTGGTGTACAGTACCAAGAGCCTGATGCAAGGTACGAAATAAAAGATTTCAAATCGCCGATTGAAATTGATATTGATGATAAGATTGAAGAACTTGTGAAAGCTCATACCGCAATCTTTGAGTGCATTGAAAATGTTCTTGGCGATATGAATTTCGAACAGTATGCGATACAAATAGGAGGAGCAACCTAATGAACCACATGAAATTTGAATCGCCGGACTTGACGGCGCAGAACATAGACCGCATTGCCGCCCTATTTCCGAACTGCATCACGGAGATGCTGGACGAGGAACGCAGCACGCCGGAGAAGAAGGTGTACAAGCGGGCGGTCAATTTTGAGCTGCTGAAACAGATGCTCTCGCCGGACGTGGTGGACGGCGATGAGGCATACGAGTTCACATGGGTGGGCAAGAAGGCGGCAATCGTAGAAGCCAACAAGCCGATCCGGAAGACGCTGCGCCCCTGCGTGGCAGAAAGCAAGGACTGGGACAATACCGAAAACCTCTACATCGAGGGCGATAATCTGGAAGTTCTCAAGCTTTTGCAGGAAAGCTATCTCGGCAAGGTCAAGATGATCTATATCGACCCGCCGTACAACACCGGCAACGACTTTATCTATGCCGATGATTTTAAGATGGAGAGCGAAGAGTGGAAGGTTGAGAGCGGAGAGTGGAGTGAGGAAGGCGACCGCCTGTTCAAAAATACCGACACCAACGGGCGGTTTCATTCCGACTGGTGCAGCATGATTTATTCGCGGCTGATGCTGGCAAGAAATCTGCTGACGGATGATGGGGTTATTTTTATATCTATTGATGATAATGAGCAAGATAATTTGAAGAAGATTTGTGATGAGGTGTTTGGCGGGCAAAACTTTGTAGCGCAGTTGGTATGGGAAAGGGCATTTTCTCCTAAAAATGATGCTCGTTTCATATCTAATAGTCATGATTATGTACTTATGTACGCCAAGAATATAACGCAGTTTATTATCGGCAGATTGCCGAGAACAGCGGAAGCTAATGCACGATATTCTAATCCCGATAATGATCCTCGCGGTGTATGGATGTCAAGCGATATTTCCGTCAAAACCTATAACGCAGAATGCGATTATCCTATTACCGCCCCTTCGGGGCGAGTAATAGAGCCTTCAGCAGGTCGCTGCTGGAGTCTCTCCAAAAAAGCATTTTTGGAGAGACTCCAAGACAATAGAATTTGGTTCGGTCCTGACGGAAACGGCGTTCCCAGAATAAAGCGATTCCTCACTGACTTAAAACATGAAGGGATGGCACCGACTTCCATTATGTTCTTTAAGGATGTTGGTCACAGTCAAGAAGGTGCGCAAGAAGTTTCAAAACTTCTTGATGGTGGATTTTTTAGCGGACCAAAACCGCAGCGTTTGATGCAGAGACTTTTGACCCTTGCAAACTTAAAAACTGATTCTGTTGTACTTGACTTCTTTTCGGGTTCGGCTTCTACTGCCCATGCTGTTATGAGTAAGAATGCCGAGGACGGCGGACACCGCAAATTCATCATGGTACAGCTTCCGGAGAAGTGCGACGAAAAATCCGAAGCCTACAAAGCGGGCTACAAAAATATCTGCGAAATCGGAAAAGAGAGAATCAGAAGAGCAGGAGAAAAAATTCTGAAAGAGCAGTTGGCAAATAACAACTCCACTCTTAACTCCCCAAACTCCAAACTCGACATCGGTTTCCGCGTGCTCAAGTTGGATTCCACCAACATGAAGGACGTTTATTACGCGCCCAGTGATTACGATCAGGACTTTCTCCATCAGCTGGAATCCAACATCAAGGATGACCGCACCGACCTCGATCTGCTGTTCGGCTGCCTGATCGAATGGGGGCTGCCGCTGTCCCTGCCCTACAAGTCCGAGCAGTTGGGCGGCTGCACTGTCCATACCTACAACGACGGCGACCTGATCGCCTGCTTTGACGCTAATGTCCCCGAAAGTGTTGTCAAGGAGATCGCACAGCGTAAACCGCTCCGCGCTGTCTTCCGCGATTCCGGCTTTGCATCCAGCCCGGAGAAGATCAACATGTTCGAGATTTTCAAGCTCTATATGCCGGAAGATGCGGGCGATATCACCAAGCGCGTGAGGGTGATATAAGAGTGAAGTTTTGAGAGTGGAGAGTGTAGTTATGAGAGTTGAGAGTGAAGTTATGAGAGTTGAGAGTGGAGTTATGAGAGTTGAGAGTGGAGAGTGGAGTTATGGAAGCAGAAAACACTGCGAGGTATAAGAGCAAGAGATTTGCCGTTCGGATCGTTCGGCTATATCAATACTTATGCGAAGAAAAAAGAGAGTTCGTGCTTTCAAAACAGATTTTACGAAGCGGTACAAGCATTGGAGCAAATCTTGCGGAAGCGGAGTGCGCAATTAGTAAAAAGGACTTCCTTTCGAAGATTTATATCGCATTGAAGGAATGCTCAGAGACATTGTATTGGTTGGAATTACTGACTGAAACGGATTATTTGTCCGAACAGGAGTTTAAGTCGCTCAACGCCGATTGTGACGAGTTGAGAAGAATGCTGTCTGCTACAACGAAAACAATTTCTTCCGCACAGCAAAAGTAACTTAACTCACAACTCTTCACACTCCACACTTCACCAACACCACACGGAGGAAATAACGAAATTATGAAGTTACAATTCAAACATCAAAAATTTCAGGCGGATGCGGCAAAAGCGGTCGTTGACGTCTTTGCCGGGCAGCCGTACCTCACGCCCACATATATGATGGACAAGGGTACCGTTATAAAAAAACAAAAGGTTAAAGGCGTAGATATATCAGATCCTTATGAATCGAAAATTTATGATACTGCCGCCGACTTCACCGGCTGGCGGAATGAACGCATTGTGCCGGAGCTTTCCGACAAATTGATTTTAGAGCATCTGCAAAAGGTACAGCGCACGAATCAGATAAAGCCATCTGATAAGCTGGAAGGTCGTTATAATCTGACGATTGAAATGGAAACCGGCGTCGGCAAGACCTATACCTACATTAAGACCATGTATGAGCTGAACAAGCATTACGGCTGGAGCAAGTTCATCGTGGTCGTGCCGAGCATTGCCATCCGCGAGGGTGTTTATAAGTCCTTTCAGGTGACACAGGAGCATTTTGCGGAGGAATACGGCAAGAAGATCCGGTTCTTCATCTACAATTCTGCCCAGCTCACGGAAATTGACCGCTTTGCGTCGGACAGTGCCATCAATGTCATGATTATCAACTCTCAGGCGTTCAATGCCAAGGGTAAGGACGCGCGGCGTATTTACATGAAGCTGGACGAGTTCCGTTCCCGTCGCCCGATTGATATCATTGCAAAAACGAACCCAATTCTGATTATTGACGAGCCGCAGTCGGTCGAAGGAAAACAGACGAAGGAACGGCTGAAAGAGTTTTGTCCGCTGCTGACGCTGCGTTATTCCGCAACTCACAAGTCGGACAGCATCTATAACATGGTGTACCGCCTCGATGCAATGGAAGCGTACAACAAGCGGCTGGTCAAGAAGATTGCCGTTAAAGGCATCACGGAGTCCGGCAGCACAGCAACCGATGGCTTCGTCTATCTGGAAAGCATCAATCTTTCCAAAGCAGACCCGACAGCAACCATTCAGTTTGACTACATTGGAGCAAAGGGCCTTCGCAAGAAAACCGCCACGGTCGGTATCGGCTACAACCTCTATGACAACTCCGGAGAGTCGGGCAAACTCGACGAGTACAAGGAAGGCTTTGTGGTCAAGTCTATCGACGGACGCGACAACTCCGTAGAGTTCCTGAATGGCATCAAAATCTTTGCCGGAGACGTGATCGGCAGGGTCAGCGAAGACCAGCTCCGACGCATTCAGATCCGCGAAACGATTCTTTCTCACTTGGAGCGGGAGCGTCAGCTTTTCCATAAGGGTATCAAGGTTCTGTCGCTGTTCTTCATCGACGAGGTTGCAAAGTACAAGCAGTACGACGAGGCTGGACATCCGTTCAACGGCATCTATGCGGATATGTTCGAGGAAGAATACAACGACATTCTCAGCTCCATGCAGCGGGAAATCGGAGACGAAGACTACATACGGTATCTGGACGCAATTTCCGCCCATGACACCCATGCCGGTTACTTCTCCGTTGACAAAAAGGGCAAGATGACTGACAGCAAGCTTTCCGACAAGAAGGAAGGCACATCCGATGATATTGACGCCTATGACCTGATCATGAAGAATAAGGAACTGCTTCTGGATCGTGATCCGAAAAAATCCCCTGTGCGTTTCATTTTCTCGCACTCCGCACTGCGCGAAGGCTGGGATAACCCGAACGTGTTCCAGATTTGCACACTGAAACAGAGCAGCAGCGAGGTTCGCAAGCGGCAAGAGGTCGGTCGCGGTCTGCGCCTGTGTGTCAATCAGGACGGCGAGCGCATGGACGCCAACGTGCTTGGAAATGATGTGCAGTCCATCAATGTTCTGACCGTCATCGCCAGTGAGAGCTATGACAGCTTTGCAAAGGGCTTGCAGACTGAGCTTGCCGATGCAGTTGCCGGACGTCCCGTGGCGGTTACTGCCGACCTCTTCAAGGACAAGGTCATTGTGGATGCCGGAGGCAACGAACAGGTTGTGGACGGCGATATTGCTCAGGCGATTTATTTTGATTTGATTGTCAACGGCTATATCGACAAGAAGGGTGTACTGACCGATAAATATTATGCCGACAAAGCAAACGGCGCGATTCAGGTTGCGGAGGAAGTGGCGGACAGCCGCGATTCTGTGATCAATATTCTTGATTCCGTCTATGACAGCCGCGCTATGCAGCCGGAGAATGCCCGCGACAAGAACGTCGAGCTGCAAGTTGATCCCGACAAGCTCGCCATGCCGGAGTTCAAAGCTCTCTGGAAACGTATCAGCCCGAAATCAGTATATGTGGTTGATTTTGATACCGATGAGCTTGTAAACAAGGCGATTGCTTCCATCAACAGGAATCTTCATGTGCCGAAAATCTTCTTCAAAGTTGAAACCGGCGCGATGGATGAGATCAAGTCAAAGGACTCGCTTCTTGACGGAAGCGCATTCTCGAAGTCAAAGTCTTCTACTTATGACAGCAGCAAGCAAATCCGCGTGGGCAGCAGCGTGAAGTATGATCTGATCGGCAAGCTGGTCGGAGAGACAGGCTTGACGCGAAAGGCAGTCGTTGCAATTCTGACCGGCATTGAAAAATCCGTTTTTGAGCAGTTCAAATTCAATCCGGAAGAGTTCATTATCAAAGCAGCCGCCCTGATCAATGATGAAAAGGCAACTGCAATTATCCAACACATCACTTACAATGTGCTGGATGAACATTACGACACGGACATTTTTACCGAACCGACCATCAAGGGCAAGCTCGGCACAAATGCGATGAAAGCGCAGCGGCATCTATACGATCATATCGTGTATGATTCCACAAACGAGCGTGATTTTGCCACCGATTTGGACACCAACACAGATGTTGCGGTTTATGTGAAGCTGCCGGACAGCTTCTATATCGCAACGCCGGTAGGACACTATAATCCGGACTGGGCGATAGCTTTCTATGAAGGTACCGTCAAGCATATCTACTTTGTTGCTGAGACGAAAGGCTCTATGTCCTCCATGCAGCTCCGGCTCATTGAGGAATCGAAAATTCACTGCGCAAGAGAGCATTTCAAGGCGATCAGCAACGGAAATGTGGTCTATGATGTGGTGGATAGCTACCAAGCTTTAATGGACAAAGTCATGCGCTGACAAATAGCGTACAGCATTCGTGCAGAAATGCCAATCATACAGGAGGACACATCATGAATCGAACCATCACCATCAAAGGCATCGGCAAGCTGAGCCTGAAGCCGGATCTGACGGTTGTGTCCCTAACGCTGAAAACCGTCCGTGCGGGCTACGACAAGGCCATGGACAAGGCGGCGAAGCATCTGGCACAGCTGCGCAGTGCCATTGCGGAAATCGGCTTTACCAAGGATGACCTGAAAATCACCAGCTTTGATGTGGGAACGGAGTACGAGAACGAGCGTGACAAAAACGGGAATTACAAGCAGATTTTTGTTGGCTACCGGGTCACCCATGGACTGAAGCTGGAGTTTGATTTCGATTCCCAGCGGCTGTCCAAGGTGCTGGGAGCGATCGCAGTCTGCATTGCCGAGCCGGAGCTGAATGTGCAGTTCACGGTGAAGGATAAGGAAGCAGTCGATGCCGCCCTGCTGGATAGCGCCTGCGCCAACGTAAAGGCAAAGGCCGAAATTCTGACCAAGGCCTCCGGCGTGACGCTGGGCGAGCTGGTTTCCATCGACTATAACTGGGGCGAGTTGCATCTGTACTCTCCCACCCACTACTAGATGGATCCGCCCTGTATGGCGAGAGCCAGCGCCGCTCCGACCGCTATGGACATCGAGCCGGATGACATCGACGTCGGCGACAGCGTCACCTTCGTGTGGGAAATTCGATAAGATTTGGTTAGAAAATTTGGAAGGATAAGCAGCATGGACAGAGAAGAATTTGACCGGAAATATACCGGCCGACTGAACCGGCAGCAATCAGAAGCGGTGCACGCTGTAGAAGGTGCAGTCTTGCTGTTGGCCGTGCCTGGCAGCGGAAAAACCACCGTATTGGTGACTCGCTTGGGCTATATGCTCTGCTGCTGCGGGATTCCGGTCAACAAAATTCTGACCATGACCTACACAAAAGCCGCAACTCAAGAGATGAAGAAGCGATTTGCCCGTTTGTTTGGCGAGGACTGCCCGAACATCCCGGAATTTCGCACCATCAACGGTGTTTCTTCCAAAATCATTGATTTTTACGCGAAGTCCCATAGCAATGGGAATGCCTTTCAGCTGATGGCGGACGAGAGACTTTTATCCAAACTGGTTTCCGATCTGTATCGTGAGCTTAGCGGCGAATTCGCTACGCAGGGCATTATAAAAGACCTTTGCAAGAATATCACCTATGTGAAGAATCGTATGCTCGACAAGGAGGAAATCGGCAAGCTGGATACCGGATTTGAGAAGTTCCCGGAGCTGTATCGTCGGTATAACCTGACACTACGGCAGCAGCACTGGATGGACTACGACGATCAGATGGTCTATGCCAAGACAATCCTGGAAAAGCATGCGGATGTGTTAACGCATTTTCAGGATATGTTTCCCTATATCTGCGTGGACGAATCTCAGGACACCTCCAAAATCCAACATGCGATTATTCAGCGTCTGGCGCAAAAAAGCGGAAACATCTTCATGGTAGGCGACGAAGATCAGAGCATTTACGGCTTTCGGGCCGTTTACCCGGAGGCTCTGATGCAATTTGAGCAGACCTATCCCAACGCCCGGGTGCTGCTGATGGAGGAAAACTACCGCTCCACGCCGGAAATTCTCCGTCTGGCGGACGATTTCATCCGAAAAAACCATGCGCGCCATCCCAAAACCATCCATCCCACCCGGGCCTCCGGTGCAGACGTCCGGCTGATTACGGCAGCAGACCGTGCCGCCCAGTACGCATGGCTGACGCATACAGCGGCGCAGCGCGACGAACAAATAGCCATTCTCTACCGCAACAACGACAGTGCACTGCCGCTGATCGATCTTCTGGACCGTCAGGGAACCGCTTATCGCTGCCGGCAAATGGACGACACCTATTTCACCCATAGGATTGTTACGGATATTCTGGACATCATCGCCTTCGCCCATGACGGACGGAATGCGGAGGTATTTCTGCGCATCTACTATAAATGCGGCGGCGGTATCTCCAAAAAGGCGGCAGAATACGCTTGCGAAAAAAGCCGGAGTTCCGGAAAACCAATTCTGGAAGAGCTGCTGCGCTTTCCGCAGCTTTCGGCCTTCGCAAGGGACCGTGTCACGGATCTGATCGACCTGCTGCCGCAGATTCTCCAGGACACCGCCCAGCGGGGATTAGATTGCATCTGGCGGGAGCTGCGCTACAAGGACTATGTGGACCAGCAGAAGCTGGACACCAATAAGTTTGAAATTCTTTGCCTGCTGGCCAGGCAGGAACCCAGTATGGATGCCTTGCTGACCCGGCTGGAGCAGCTGCGCAGTCTGGTGGCTACTCCGGCTGTGCAGCCGGAGGCTGCCGTGCTTCTATCCACCATTCACTCCAGCAAGGGCTTGGAGTATGACACCGTTTACCTTCTGGATGTGCTGGACGGCATTCTGCCCGCAGTGACTGAGCCGAAAAGCGAAGCGGAACAAAGACAGTATCAGGAAGAACGCAGACTTTTTTACGTGGCTATGACGCGAGCCAAGAATCACTTGCAGCTATTCTCATGCCTTAACCGCAGTTCCGCATTTATAAAAGAAGTACAGCAAAATATTCCGACCGAAGTGCCGGAGACGAGCGATGTTTTCCGCACATTTCCAACGGAGTTGTGCGGAAAACGTTATCACCACGCTCAAAAGGGCTGGGGCAATATTTTGGCGGCCTGTAACGGGCAGTGCCTGATTGCATATAACGGCGGCGAGACGCAATTTCTGACCGTAGGCCAGATGTATGAGCAGCGAATGGTCGTTCGTAAACTACCGGAGAAACCTGCCGTCGCAAAAAAACGGGCGGCAACGCCCGATCCCAAGAAGCACAATGGAACACAATCCGGGTCGAAAGTAACGCTGTCCCCGGAAGAAAAGGCCGCACTGATCCGCAGGGCAGTTCCAGGATGCAAAGTGGTCCACAGGGCCTTTGGAGCGGGAGTTGTCGTGCGCTATCAGGATCCCATTGTGACTATCCGTTTTGCGAGATTCGGAGAAAAGAAATTTGTCCTTTTTGACGGTGCAGAGCGTGGCCTGCTACATTTTAACTGACAAATCAATTTTTGAGGTACACTCATGAAAGCCTCGCCTGACGGGGTGTATTCGGAATAACTGTGTGCATTCGACTTTTTATGCAGTTGCAGAAGGATGCGCTTTCGGTGCTTGCGCTGCTTCCTCCGGCATGGGGGCAATGGGAGAATTGACCTCCACGGTTTTTACCTCAATCGAGGTAATCTCATCGTTCTCCCATGCAACGACCTCCGGGTCTCTTTCCTCCGTTTTCTCAGAAACAGCTTCCTTCTGGGGTTCGGTCTGCTGACGGAACGCATCCACGAAAAGTGCCGTCAGTCCGGGATTGGGTTTATCCACAAGGAAGCGGGAGGCATTCTCCGGACAGACCTCAACGCTCTTCGCCCATTCCTTGAGGGGCTGCGGAATACGCCCGTCAAAGTCTTTCTGCTGGATGGTGTTTGCGAGGACATACCGGACGCGCTCCGGAGAGAACTGCTCAAGGACGCTTTTCACGGCAGCATCCGCATCCAGCCGATTGTCTCCGTAGTTAGAACTGATTGCCGCCTCAATCGCACGGCGGCATTCCACGTTTGCAGCGAGAGAAGCACGATATGACTCCAGCTCACCGGCTTCATAGGCATAATTCGCCGTCTCGCGGTAAATGGGGACTTCCGGCTTTTCCTCCGGAACAGCTTCCTTTACGGGAGCTTCGACTTCCATCTCTGCGGACTGTGCTTTCTCTGCCAGCAGCACCTTGAGCTTGGCGTCAATGCCCTCGATCATCTCAGCCGCCGTCTTGCGGATGGTGTCCAGAGAGCTTTTCAGTTCCTTGGTTTCCTTGCCGGATGACCAACCGGCGATGTAACCGAAGGAGTAGTCCGAGGTTTCAATGCCGTACCGTTGGCAGACGGTGTAGGCAACGCTTTCCGCTTC
>OJKC01001394.1_pt1 | contig 15285 bp, 10 predicted proteins | sample 1596401 | NCBI WGS metagenome assembly OJKC01 (sample SAMEA4350162, study PRJEB24818) | metagenome | biome: human; feature: gut; material: faeces | place: Denmark | collected 2013-09 | reverse complement strand
AGCCCACGCTGGTGGCCACCCTGTGCACCGGTTATGCGGACGGTTATCCCCGCCAGCTGAGCTGCGGCAAGGGCATCGTGGAGATCCACGGTAAGGCCTGCCCGGTGCTGGGCCGCGTGTGCATGGACCAGATGATGGTGGATGTGACCGGTATCCCGGACATCCACGAGGGCGACGAAGCCATCCTGTGGGGCGGCAGCGTCAGTGATACTGCCGAGACCATCGCCCGCAAGACCGACACCATTTCCTACGAGGTGCTGTGCGGCGTGTCCCGCCGCGTGCCCCGCGTCTACCTCGAGCACGGAAAGATCGTGGATGTCGAGGACTGGATACTGGAAGCTTAAATTTCTCCCGGAGGAACTACATGGCAAGAGACAATATCCGCAATTTCTGCATCATTGCACACATTGACCACGGCAAATCCACCCTGTCGGACCGTATTCTGGAGCTGACCAAGAGTGTGGACGAGCGCACCATGGAAGACCAGATTTTGGACAACATGGACATTGAGCGCGAGCGCGGCATCACCATCAAGGCCCGCGCTGTCACCATGAACTATACCGCCAAGGACGGCAAGACCTACGAGTTCAACCTCATCGATACCCCGGGCCACGTGGACTTTGCCTACGAGGTCAGCCGCAGTCTGGCCGCCTGCGAGGGTGCCATCCTTGTGGTGGATGCCACCCAGGGCGTGGAAGCTCAGACGCTGGCCAACACCTACATGGCGCTGGAGCATGATCTGGAATTGGTGCCCATCCTGAATAAGATCGACCTGCCCAGCGCCCACCCGGACGAGGTGGCGCAGGAGGTGGAGGACGTGATCGGCCTGCCCTGTCTGGATGCGCCCCGCGTCTCTGCCAAGACCGGCCTGAATGTGGATCAGGTGCTGGAGCGTGTCGTCACCGACATTCCTGCTCCCACCGGCGACCCGGATGCCCCGCTGAAGGCGCTGATCTTCGACAGCATCTACGACAGCTACAAGGGCGTTATCGTCTATATCCGTGTGTTTGAGGGCACCGTGAAGCCCGGCGATACCATCCGCATGATGGCCACCGGCGCGGAGTTCACGCTGGTAGAAGTGGGCCACATGGGCGCTACCAACCTTTCTCCCTGTGCCCAGCTGCAGGCTGGTGAGGTCGGCTATCTGACCGCCAGCATCAAGACCGTGCAGGACACCCGCGTGGGCGATACCGTCACGCTGGCCAATAATCCCACCGCCGAAGCACTGCCCGGCTACCGTCAGGTCAAGCCCATGGTGTTCTGCGGCATCTACCCCGCCGACGGTGCCAAGTACCCCGACCTGAAGGACGCACTGGAAAAGCTGCAGCTGAACGACGCCTCCCTGACCTTTGATCTGGAGACCAGTGCGGCTCTGGGCTTCGGCTTCCGCTGCGGCTTCCTGGGCCTGCTGCACATGGAGATCATCACCGAGCGTCTGGAACGCGAGTTCGATCTGGACATCATCACCACCACGCCCAGCGTGCGCTACCGCCTGACCCTGACCGACGGCACTGTGGAGATGATCGACAACCCCTCCAGCTACCCGGATCCCTCCAACATCGTCAAGCAGGAAGAGCCTTTTGTGGACGTGCACCTGTACACCCCCAACGACTATGTGGGCGGCCTGATGGATCTGTGCCAGAACAAGCGCGGTACCCTCATCGACATGAAGTATCTGGACGATGTGCGCGTGGATCTGCACTATGCCATGCCGCTGGGCGAGATCGTGTACGACTTCTTTGATGCCATCAAGAGCCGCAGCCGCGGTTACGCCAGCTATGATTACGAGTTCAAGGAGTACCGCGAGAGCGACCTGGTCAAGCTGGACTTCCTGCTCAACGGCGACCCCGTGGACGCGCTGTCCATGATCGTGTTCCGGGATAACGCCTACGCCAAGGGCCGCCGCATCTGCGAAAAGCTGCGGGACAACATCCCCCGCAACCTGTTCGAGATCCCGGTGCAGGCCGCCATCGGCGGCAAGATCATCGCCCGTGAGACGGTCAAGGCCATGCGCAAGGACGTGCTGGCCAAGTGCTACGGCGGCGATATCACCCGCAAGAAGAAGCTGCTGGAAAAGCAGAAGGAAGGCAAAAAGAAGATGCGCCAGCTGGGCAGCGTTTCCCTGCCCAGCGAGGCTTTTACTGCTGTGCTCAAGCTGGACAGCGACGACGATTGAGCCCCCGCTTTTCCCTTATAAAATACAGCGCCCCTGTGCACGGAACCCATCCGGTGCACAGGGGCGCTTTTGTTGTTTCGTCTTTTCAGCGGCGGTTGTTCCAGCTGGACAGGGCAACGACCACCGCGCACAACCGCATCTTCAGCAAGGCCAGTTTGATGCGGTCATTGCGGCTGCGGGCGTCCTGCAGGGGCATGTCCCGCACAGCGGCTCGTACCGCCGGGATGCGCAACGCCTGCCGCAGCCATGCGGTGCGCTGCCGGAAGCTCAGCGGCCCCAGGCAGACGTTCTTGATGCCCAGCTGCAGGTCCAGCACCCGGCTGTGGTTTACGGCCCGGCGGCAGGCGGGGTCATCGTTCAGACCCCAGTCCCTTGCCACGGCTTCCACCGCGTCCGAGAGGTAAAAGTTATCCGTCAGGCGTTCCGGGTGGTAGCTCTGGGAGGCCGACCCCGAGGCACGCAGCTTATAGCGGTAGAGCTTTTCCGGGATGCCCACCACACAGTGCAGGTGCTGCCGGTAAAAGGACACGAAAAACAGGGCGTCCTCCGCGATCTTATGATCGGTAAAGCGACAGTTGCCCTCTTCGATGCAGCGGCGGCGGAACAGCTGCCGCGTGACCAGCGACATGGCCGACAGCTGCGGGAACAGCTGCGGGCAGGGGTCGCCCCGGTATACCCCTTCCAGAACCGGGGCAATATCGGTGCAGCCGGTACGGGTGCCGTCGGCCGCGTAGTGCTCCTCATAGCCGCCGAACATAATCAGGTCCGCATCCGTCTGCTTTGCCGTGCGGCACAGCATCTCCACCATCTGGGGCTCCAGTGCGTCATCGCTGTCCAAGAATTGCACATAGGTGCCGCGGGCTGCAGCCAACCCGGCATTGCGGGCCGCGCCGACCCCGGCGTTCTTCTGATGGATCACCCGGAAGCGGGCATCCTGCCGGGCGGCCGCATCACACAGCGCCCCGCAGCCGTCCGGGGAGCCGTCGTCCACCAGAATGGCTTCCCAGTCCGGGCAGGTCTGGGCCCGCAGAGAGTCCAGTGCCGCCGGGAGATATTGCTCTACGTTATAAACCGGAACAATAATACTGATCTCAGGCATGGGCCGCGCTCCTTTTGGCGATCAGGCCGGTGTACAGCTGCTGCAGGCGCAGGGTCTCCTGCCGGATGTCGTACCCGGCAGCCCGCACCTGTGCCGCCGCCTGCGCACGGTCGGGCAGATTGCGGTCCGCATCCTTCAGCACTGCGGCCCATGCTTCGTCCGGCTGTTCCAGCGAAATGCGGCAGCTGTCCGGCCGCAGCAGGACTTCCTCGGTGACGCCGGTGGAGAACACGCAGGGCAGACCGGACGCCTGCGCTTCCATGCCCACCACAGGCAGGCCCTCAAACAGCGAGGGCATCACGAACACATCCATGGCCTGATACCAGACGGAGGTGTCGCTCTGCACGCCCAGGAACTTCACATCCTGCGCAATGCCCAGCCGGGCGGCTTTGGCTTCCAGCTCGGCCCGCAGCTCGCCCTCGCCCACCAGCAGCAGGCAGCTGTCCGGCCGCACCTTTTTCAGGGCCGCAAAGATGTCCAGCAGGCGGGTGTGGTTCTTCTGCGCCATCAGGCGGGCCACACAGCCCACCACCAGCTTATCGTTCAGGCCATATTCTGCCCGCAGCTTTGCCCGCACCTGTGGCCGGTAGCCAAAGCGGTCCAGGTCGATGGCGTTGCGCAGGGTCACGCCCCGGGCATCCCACGCGCTCTGTCCAAAGTAGTAGATGCCGGCCGCCCGCCCGCAGGCCCAGTAATCGGTGGCCGCGCCGGGAATGAACTGTTTGCAGAACCATTTGATCGGCAGCTTGGCGTCCTTGGGCAGACGGGTGTTGTGGGCGTGGGCGATGCGCACCGGCAGGCCCGCCTTTTTAGCGCCTTCCAGCGCAAAAAGCTGCATGGCCTCGTTGTGGGCGTGCAGCACCTTGATCTCCGGGTGCTGGGCCAGCAGCTGCTGCATAGAGCGCAGGTAGGCCGGGTAGCTCTGCGGGGCTACGCCCGGGCTCTGGAAGATGCGCCCGCCCAGTGCGCGGATCTCGTCATCAAAAAAGCCGGGCTTTTTCTTGTTGACCAGAAAATCGAACTGGAACCGCGTGCGGTCCAGATGCCGGTAATAGTTCATCAGCATCGACTCAATGCCGCCCCGGTCCATGTTGCTGACCGACTGCAGGATATGGATCATGAAGAACTTCCTTTCTCCCGGTACTGTGCCCGGATGCGCCGCTGCACCTCCTGCGCCGACGGCGGCTGCCATGTCTGTTTTTGGGCGGCAGGGTCCTTCGTCGGCTTTGCAAAGCAGCAGACCGCCAGCGGGATCATGCGCAGACCCATGGTGCACCAGAAATAAAAGGCCGTGTTGTCGGTGAGGTAGGTCATGGACAGCGGGTTGAGGATGGCAAAATACAGGATGCCGGCCTCGGGCCCGTAGCGTTTGGTCCAGAACCAGGGCAGGATCAGGTACAGGAACGCGCACCAGAAGCACAGCCCCGGAAAGCCCAGTTCCACGAACACCTTGAGGATATCGTTATGCAGCGGGTAGGCCACATCAATGAGGCCGATCTCATAAAAGCGGGTGACCATGGCGTCCACCGCCTCGAACCCCAGCCCGATGAAGGTGGGCGAGAACTGATAATAGGGTTTGGCCAGGCTCCAGATGTAATCGCGGCCCATCATGTTGATGCCCACAGCGTTCAGCAGCCGGGAGATGGCCCCGGTGTGCACCAGATACAGATACACCCAGAACAGGGTCACCCAGGCCGCGCCGGTGAGCATGATCAGCTTTTCCTTGGCATGGCTGCGGCGCAGCACCCAGATGTAAAAGGCCGAGACCACCAGCGCCGGCAGCAGGATGCGCTTCATGCCCGCCAGTACAAAAAAGAAGGAGCAGCCCGCCAGCACCCAGTTGCGGGTGCGCTGCTGCTTGGTTTCTTTTGGCGAAAAGAACAGGTAGTACAGCACAAAGATGCCCTCCAGAAAGGTCACCTCGTGGATCTCCAGCCGCTCGGCATAGCCATAGGTGTTGTTGCCCAGCGACAGGATGCTGGTGAGCAGGGAACTCACGCTCTCGCCCACACCATAGGCGGGCACCTCGCTGAACAGGATGAAGAGGTTTGCGCAGCAGATGCCGATGGTGAACAGGTCGATGCTGAACCGCCCGTACAGGTACACGCAGCAGATGGCCACCACCGTGGCGATGCTCTGATACAGGATCTTTTCCACGCCGCGGGTGATGGAGGCAAAGGCCGTGAAGTTGCGCACCCAGATGAACATGGACCAGGCGGCAAGCACCGCCAGATACAGGATGTACAGCCCGGACGGCCCGGCCAGTTTTTTCAACCGGTCAAAATCGCCTCGGATGAAAAATTCCAGCCCGGCCAGCCCCACAAAGGCCAGCGTCACCGCCTTGGGCAGACCGCCCAGCACCACATTGATGCTTTTGCCTTCGCCCAGCCCGGACACGGTGAACAGCAGCACCGCCAGCAGTTCCATCCAGCGGGGCTGGCGGAACTCCCGGCTGCGGAACGGGTCTTTTTTGCCGTAATATTTCCGGGTCAGGATCTTGGAAACATCCTGCACACGGTCCACCTCACTTTCCGTGCCGGTGTAAACCGGTCAGTTGATCAGCAGGAACAGTCTGCCCTGCAGCTGCCATAGCCCATAGTCCGCCTGTTCCAGCGCCCGCTGCGCCAGCCGCACGGCATAGGGCAGCATCCGGGGGTCCGGCAGTTTCTTTGCCCACCGGCGGTACAGCAGGCAGCAGCAGGCAAAGGCCGTCTGCCGGTCCGCCTCCGGCAGACCGGCCACACACACATAGCAGAAATTTGCCAGCTGCAGGATCAGGTTGCAGGCAAACAGCGCATCCTGCGGCAGGCCCAGACGCACCGCACCGTCCAGCATTTCTTCAGCCACCCAGTAGGCCTGCAATGCTTTGGCCGTATTCTGGGAGGTCGCGGTGAGCCCCATTGTATTTTTGCGCCACAAATATACTACAGGTCTTGTCGAAGCAATGCACTTCGCCCGCGGAAAGACCCAGAAATGGATCATGGCATCCTCAAAACAGGTGTACCCGGAGGGGAACCGTACCCGTTCAAACAGGGTCCGGCGGTACAGCTTGCCCCAGGGAGTGCCGGGCAGCTCCACCACATCCAGCCGCCGGGGGCCGGTGTAGCACGCTTCTGCGTACTGCTGCACCGCACCGCAGGTGTCGGCTTCGTCGCAATACTGCCAGCCGCCCTGCACGATATCCGCCCCGGTACGCGCCTGCGCCGCCAGCAGCGTCTCCACTGCGTCCGGCAGCAGGCAGTCATCGCAATCCACAAACAGGACCCAGCGGCCCACCGCCCGGGCCAGACCGGTGTTGCGGGCGCGGGCCGCGCTGCCGCCCTGCTCCGGGTGCAGCACGGTGACCCCTCCCTGCCGGGCGTACTCGGCCAGAACGGCCCCGCTGCCGTCGGTGGAGCCGTCCTCCACCGCCAGCACCTGCAGGCGGCGAGTGGTGTTCTGGTGCAGGATGCTGTCCAGACAGGCGCGCAAAAAGCGCTCCCCGTTGTGCACCGGCACGATCACCGACACATCCATCGCATCGTCCTGCGGCGGCAGCGGGCAGGGCTCCCCGGCATCGCACACCGGCTTCGGGCAGATGCCCGGCGCGCGGGCGGCAAAGGTCTCCAGCTGCTGGTCGGAAAAGCGCTGATGCTTCACGGCTCCCAGCACCCCGGCGGCACAGCGGCCCGCCGTGCGGGCACCCCACGCCACGGCAAGTGCCAGCGGCTCACAGCCGGTTTTGGAACGGACGAGCTGGCAGGCCCGTTGATTCTGCAGCATGACTGCCGCCTCCTTATCTTTTTTACACCGTCTCGTGTGCGATCTCCGGCTGCGGCTTATTGGCATCCCGCAGCTTCTTGAATGCGCAGCGCAGCAGATCCCGGATGTTGAATTCCTTTTCGTCATCCGAGGTGGCACTGGCTGCCCTGTACTCGATGGCGTAATCCGGGTTCAGGCTGTTGTACTCCTGGATCTGCTCGTCCAGCACTTCCAGAATGGCTTCCGCCTTGACGGCGTTGCATTCCCGGAAGAAGCCCACGATCTGGCCCGCACCGTTGGAACCGATGAAACTCTCCTCGGTGCCAAGGGCCGCCACCAGCCCGGCGAAGTCCCGCAGGACATGGTTGCCCACCGAGTAACCATACTCCCGCGAGAGATGGTTCAGGCTGGTAAACTGGAAGCACATGCAGGTAAAGTGGCTGGGCAGCAGGCCCTGCTTTTCCAGCCGTGCCATCATGGCATCCACACGGTCGCGGTTGGGCAGACCGGTCTTTTTGTCCACATACATAAAGTATTCCACAAAGTCGCGGGAACGGCCCACCACAACGGCCAGTGCGCAGCCCACGAGGAAGAAGAATACAAAGCCGATGGCCAGATACAGCTTGGTGTTGATGCTGGGCCACACTCTGGTGGAGCTGGTGGTCTGCAGATAGTCCGCGCTCAGGGAGCGGTTGTGCTCCATGCTGGTCTGGTTCACGATCTGGTAGTAGTCCACCAGCGTCTGCTCGTACTTGTTGATCTCCGACTCGATCGCGGCATGGGAGGCCTCATCGCCGCCCACCCCGCCGGCTGCCTGGAAGGTGTCCAGCAGCTGCTGGGTGTAGGCCCGGCGGATGGCGCTGCTGCGCAGGGTCTTGTCGATCTCCACATACTCCAAAATCAGCGAATCGTAGGTGATCTGCTTGCTCTGGTTGTCATCGTAGGCCTCTACGTTCTTCAGGATGTAGTCGGTGCCGCTGTCGTTGGCGTCGTTGTGGTAATGGTAGTTGATCAGGTCGCGGTTCTTCTCCGAGTAGTTCTGGATCAGGCCGCTGAGGTAGGCTTCCCGCTCCTGATACACCTGATCGTTCTGCACGCTGCTCTCGATGCTCTGGGTCAGGTTGCGGCACAGCTTGTCGGCGTTGCGCACCTGCGGCCCGGTCATCACATTCGCGTACAGCGACGGGATCTCGTAGTCGTACAGCATCTTATAGATGTCGTACAGGTCCTCGTAGGAATAACCCGTGACCGAAGAGCGGAAGTTGGGATAGTTTGTCTTTTTATCCTCCAGATAGTTCAGCACTTCGGTGGTGTCGGCCGACAGCACGTCCACGCACTCGTAATAGTCGTAGCCGCTGTTCAGCAGGCCGCTGGAGGGGTTCATGGTCAGGGGCAGCTCCACATATTCCTCCGTGTAGATGGTGGAATAGCTGCTGACGATGGCATCCAGCACCCGGCGGGCGTAGCTCGCACCCAGGCTGCCGTCCACCACCAGCGTCACCTTGTATTCGTCCGGGAAGTAGGTAGACTCTTCCCCCTTGTCGATGAGAGCTTCCTGCAGGGCCTTCTGGTCGTCCGGGATCAGCTCTTCCACCGTGCAGTGAGAGCGCACAAGGTTGATGCCGCTTTGCAGCCCAAGGCTCTCCATGGCCTGCGAGATGACCTTGGAAGAATAGATCTCGTCCACGTTCATGGCGGTGCCGTCCGGGGCAAAGCCGTCCTTGATGCCGTCGTGCAGGTACTTGATGTTCACACTGGCGGTGTAGGTCTGGTTGTTCTTGCAGTACCAGTACACCACCACTGTGCCCGCCATGGTCACGGCCAGCACCAGTGCAAAGAACCGCCGGAGGTAGCGCAGGATATCAAACTTTTTCAACGCTGTTCCTCCTTCCGGATCTGCCGGGCGGTGCGCACCATGCACAGGCCGAAGCACAGCACCACAAAGACTGCCATTTCCACGATCACCCGCTTGAGGCCGATCTGCTGCACAAAGGAGCCGGCCGCATAGTTGAACACCAGGTAGTTCTGGGTCTTATAGATGATATAGGAGGCATCCGTCACCCGCAGTGCCTGCTGGATCTGATCCATGGTGGTTTCCAGTTCCTGCAGCATGGCGTTCACCGTGGTCAGGCCCGCCGGGTCGCTCATGGTCTGCATTTGCTGCACCACATACTGGGTGGTGGTGATCACATCCTGATGGGAGGTCGCCTCCGCCAGGGCACCGTCGGCGTCGCTGGCCATGGTGTCCAGCGCCGTTTTGGTGCGGGACATATAGAACTCGCTGTTCTCGTCCAGCGTGGGGATCATGACGATGGCGCTCATGCTCTCATCGTACCGGCCAATGCCCAGATTGTCGGAGTTGTAGTAGGCCATCTGCTCCTGATAGTCCAGCTGCTCGATCTGCAGCTTGTATTGCAGCATGGCCGTCAGGGAAGAAACGTCCGCCGACAGGCCGCCACGCAGGATATAGGCCTGGATGCGCGGGATCTCGTAGTTGATCACGTTCTGGATCTGCTTGGACAGGCTCAGGAAGGTGTTGCCGGTGGTGGCGTCCTGATAGCTCTTGTTCTCGCTGACACGGGCCGTGAGGTAGCGGTCCAGCTGGTTGGCCCGCAGCGTCAGGCTCTTGAGGCGCAGATACGGCTCGGTGTCAAAGTAATCCGGCATGGTGCAGGAGAACACGCTCTGGTTCTCGCCGTAGTGCTCCATGAAATAATCCTTGTAACTGCCGCAGAAGATCCGGAGCAGCGTGGCTGCGGTCAGGTGCTGGCAGGGTTCTTCCAGCTGCAGGCTGATGCTGCAGCTGGTGGTGATGTAGTTTTCCGAGCTGCTCACGTTGGTCACATCGGTGGGTTCCACCGTAATGGCCTTGCGCAGCTGTTCCACCGTCATCTGACCTTCCAGTCCGGCGTTGTACAGGGTGCTCTGCAGCACCTCGTCGGAGGTCAGGTCGGTAGTCGTAAACCGGGTGCGGTTGGGGTTGAGCCCCTGCGATGCCTCGGAGTAGTTCAGGGTCATCTGGGCCGAGGCTACCCGGCTGCTGTCCTGATATTGTGCGGTGCACCGCAGTGCCGCGAGCAGGATGCACACCACGATCAACGGCACCCGCAGGCTCCAGAAGCGCAGCACAGCCTGTTTGAAGATCTGCTTGATCTTTGTCACCACGTCTCCGGGCCTCCTTTCAAGTTCGTTCATCTCAGTACCAGTTCACATCCACCAGAACCAGCTCCGGCGGATTGTATACGCGGGGGATCTGGTTGGAGTCGCCCAGGCCGCAGCCCACGATGAGGGGTGCCCCGCTGTCCAGCTGGTACATGCCGCCCGCATACTCCGGGAACAGCCCCTCCTCTGCGGTGTACAGCCGCCCCAGCACCGGCAGGCGGATCAGGCCGCCGTGGGTGTGCCCGGCCAGCGCCAGGTCAAAGGGCGCATTCTGCATGTAGTCCACAAAGGCCATGGGCACATGGTTGATGCAGATGCGGAAGGTGTCGTACTGGCGGCTCAGGCTCTCCACACAGTCGCTGGCACCGTATTTGTAAAAGTCCTTCAGGGCACCTTCCAGCCCGATGAGCTCCACGTTGTTTTCCCCGATCTGGATGGTGCGGGTCTCATTGCGCAGCAGCTGCACCCCGGCCTCCGAAAATTTTTCGGCCAGCTGGTCATCCACCCCGCCGTAGATCATCTCACTTTCGTGGTTGCCCAGCACCCCGTACAGCGGGGCCACATCGGCAAGGCTGCGGCACAGCGAAAGCATCTTCTCATACTCCGGGTTCGGGAAGGTGACAAGGTCACCGCCCAGCAGGATCAGGTCCGGGTCCAGCTCCTGCACGGTCTGGATCAGCTCCTCGTTGTGCTCGCCGTATTCCCGCAGGTGCAGGTCCGACAAAAACAGGACCCGCAGCTTTTCCGACACATGGCTGGAGGTCACCCGGTAAAAGGTCACCTGAAAATGACTATTCGTATAATCCGTGTACAGTTTCAGTCCGGCAGCTGCCACGCCGCACAGCAGCACAAAAGCCGCCAGCAGCTGCAGCAGCCGGTTCTGCCACCATCGGCGGCGTGCGCCGTCCGGCGGGGGCGTTCGTTTTATTCTTGCATGTTGCGCCATGCTCTTCTGCCTTTCCTCGTCAATGAGTCAATGATTCATCACCCGCCGGAACAGCTCCGGCGAGAGGGCAAACAGCACTGCCTTGGCCCGGCGGCGGGGCGTGCAGGCAAACTGCAGCATCCGCAGCCGCTGCGGGCGGTAGCCCGGCAGGGTCCTGCAATCGAACCGCGCCGCGCAGTCCAGATACTTCCAGCACAGGTCATCCTGCAGGCGGCGGCGCAGCGCCCGCGGGGTCACCGTACGGTAGATCTCCGCCAGACTGTCGTAGATGCGCAGCCGGTCCTGAACACGGCGGGTGCTCAACCCTTCCGCGTGCGTGATGGAACCGGCGCGGCAGTTATCGTAATAGTAGATCTCCTGCACGGTCAGCACCACCCGCTGCGCCTGCAGCAGCACCCGCGGCGTGAACTCTTCGTCCTCGTGCAGGATGCCCTTGCAGAACTGCAGGCCGTTCGCCCGCAAAAAGCCGGTGCGGTACAGGTGCCGCCCCACTTCCACCCGCAGGCCACCGGTCTGCAGGCATTTCAAAAGATACTCCTTACCGGTGTAAACTGTGTGAAAGGTGAAGTTTTTTTCCACCGCTTCTTCCCAGCGGGTCATCACCGGTTCCTCGCGCAGAAAATGCACCTTGCCGATGACCACATCGGCCCGGTCCTGCAGCGCCATCTGCAGCAGGCCGGGGCAAACGTTCTCTGCCAGCCAGTCATCACCGTCCATGAACAGGATATACTCGCCCTGTGCATGGCACAGCCCGTAATTGCGGGCGTCCGACAGGCCGCCGTTGGGCTTGTGGAACACTGTGACCCGGCTGTCCTCCGCCGCCAGTGCGTCACACACCGCGCCGCTGTCATCGGTGCTGCCGTCATCCACGATGAGCACTTCCAGCGGCACATCCGGCTGCGCCAGCACCGAGCGGACACAGCGCTCCACATAGTCCCGGATGTTGTACACCGGGATCACGACCGAGAGCAGGCCCTCGCACATCGTTTCTTCATTCCGCATCGTGTTTTTCCTCCGTCGCTCCTTTTTTGATCGTAAGCGTGTGCAGCAGCCCGCGCAGGGTGTCCACATTGCGCCAGTCCAGCACCGCGTTCACCACAAGGAACAGCGGCAGCACCCACAGCCCGAACAACGCACCCTTCAGGCACACCATCAGGTAGCCGCCGCCATAGCAGCGGTCAAATCCCAGCAGGTACAGCAGCACAAAGCAGAGCAGCCCGTTGACGCCCAGCCGCACAAAATCGCCCACCGGCGACTCTCCCAGCACTTTGGTCCGGGTAAAAAGGATCAACGCCGTATAGCGGTACAGGTGCGCCGCCAGTGTGCCGAACAGGCAGCCCGCGATGCCGAACCGCAGCACCGACATCACCGACACCAGCAGGTTGATGCCCATCTCGATCAGGGCCTGCTGCCGGGTCTCTTCAAAGCGGCCGCTGATGTTCAGCAGCATCCCCGACGGCTGCTTGGCGCTGGACAGCAGCTCCACCGCCGTAAACAGTACCAGCAGGCGGGTGTCGAGGTACTCGGCATCGGTCACGCCCGCCGTGTACAGCGCGATGATGGGCATCAGGAACACAGCCACGGTTGTGAACAGTGCAAAGGCCGCGGAAAGGTAAAGGGCATCGTACAGCCGGTACAGCCGCTTGAACTTTTCCGGCTCCACATAGAACAGCTGCCCCAGCCGAAAACTGATGCTGTTGACGATCGAGTAGAACAGCTTTTCGATGTTGGAGAAAAACAGCATATAAATGGTGTACACACTGGCCGACGCCAGACCGCACAGGCTGGAGATCAGGATCGTGTCGGTGTTGTTGAACACGATGCTCGTGAGCTGATGCACCAGCACCGAGCCGCGCTGGGCCAGCGCCTCCAGATTGGGGGTATCGTGCGCGTTGAGCCACGGATAGTTTTTGCGCATATAGGCCGTAAGCACCAGCACCTGGAACACCGAAGGCACGCAGTAGGTCACCTGCACCAACAGGATGCTGCGGGTAAACAGCAGCGCCAGCATGCGCAGCAGGTTGCCCGCCGCCATGGTGGCCGTGGTGATGTAGGTGATCACATAGTTTTTGCCTTCCACTTCCATAAAGGAGCGGTATTTGCCCTGCACCAGATAGCTCACGATGCCCGGGATGCCGTAGAACACCACGATCAGGCTCACGGTGCCGTAGGACAGCACTGTGTTGATGCACAGGGGGTACAGCAGCGCAAACACCACCGTGACCAGCAGATACACGATACCGGTGCGGCGGTAATAGTGATGCGTGGCCGAAAAAATGCCGTTGATGGCTTTCCGGTCGCCCACGGCCACCGGAAGGTAATAGGCCTGCTGCGAGGCCAGGCCCACGCCCGCTTCCAGCAGAGTCAGACAGGAAAAGATCTGCTTGATGGTGCTGTCCAGACCGTTGAGCTCCGAACCGAAGCTGGTGAGGTACAGCCGCGGCAGCAGCAGGCCAAACAGGATCACCGACAGGTTGTACAACAGCGACGAGCACATGTTGTGCAGCACCCGGCGGCGGCTTTCGGCCGCGGTCAGCACCGGCCCGACCGGGTTCTGTTCTTCCTTTATCATGCTGCGCCTCCCTGGGCGGCTGCGGCCTTGCTGTGTGCCTTGGCCTGCGAAGGTATCTCCTTGAGCGGGTCACCGATCACATGGTGATACACTTCCTCGTACCGATCCAGCATGACATCATAGTCAAAATTGGCCCGCACATAGTCCAGCTGCGCTTTGCTCTGCTCCGGGGTCAGCGGCCGGGCGGTGTCCCGCTCCAGTGCCCGGGCCAGACTGTCGGTGTCCTCGGTGCGGAACTCGGTGCCGTAGTCGGCGGTCACAGTGGTGTTCTCCGGGATGTCGCTCACGAGGCACTTCACCCCCAGCGACAGTGCCTCCAGCAGCGAAAGCGAAAGGCCCTCGGTGTGGCTGGGCAGCACGAACAGGGTGCAGTTGCTGTACAGCTCCAGCAGCGCGTCGCCCACCACATAGCCCGTCGTGATGATGTTGGGGTTGCCCGCGATCTTCTCCTGCACCGTGGTGCAGTACTCGGTCTCCGCAAAGGGGCCGGCCAGCACCAGTTTTTTGTCCGTGTGGGCTTTCAGATAGCCCTCCACCAGGTCCAGCGGGCCCTTTTCCGGCGAGATGCGGCCCACATACAGAATGTAGCTCCCGGCTTCCAGCCCGTATTTTTCGCGAATCAGGTTGCAGGGCAGCGGCTGGCGCATCTGCACCGCATTGGGGATGAGGATGGCGGTACGATCGTACTTCTCCTGAAAATAGTTCCACTCGCTCTCCGACAGCACCACCAGATCATCCGCATACTTTGCGGCCACCCGCTCGCCCAGCCTCAGGTAGGCGCTGGCAAAGCCGCCCCACTTGTCCACCTTCCAGTTCAGCCCGTGCACGGTGCACACCGTGTGCTTGCCGAACAGCTTGGCGATCACCAGCGGCACCGATGGGCCGATGGCGTGGTAGTGGATCACATCGTAGTCCCGCGTCAGGGCGTCAAAGGTGGCCAGGAACGAATAGACCATGGCATTCAGCGACGCCTTCTGAACGGTAAAGATGCGGCGGGCCTGCACGCCCTCGGTCGTGTAAACATTGTGCCCCTTCTGCAGGCCGCGGTTGTACACCGTGACCTCATAACCGCGCCGGACCAGGCTGGTTGCCAGCCCGCCGACCATGACTTCCACACCACCCGAACGGGACGGGAAGTCCTTGTGCCCGATCATTGCCACCTTCATACCAAAATCTCCCTTTCCGTGACAGCGTTTGCTGCCGTTCTGCCGGTCGTGGCTGGCCGGCTTCTGTGTGCAACTCAATTGTAACATAACCGCAACACCTGTGCAATGTTTCCGTGCATTGTTTTTGGCCAAAATACCCGCAGAGCCTGCATTTTTCTCCATTGACCGGACCGTGCCTGCGCCAAATGTTTAACAAAGTTTAAGGCGTTCCGTGCCCCCAAATTGATTGACATACTTTTCACAGGTATGCTAAACTGTTTTTGTTGGTTCTGTGCAGATTTTTCCACAGAGCAGGGCCAAAAATCACAAAGAGACACAAGAAGAGAAAGAGAAGGAAACCACTATGAACAAGATCTCCCGCAAAGGCTTTCTGAAGATCGCCGCTGCCGCCGCCATGAGCGGTGTCACCGCCGGTGCTCTGGC
>OJKC01001389.1_pt1 | contig 15318 bp, 12 predicted proteins | sample 1596401 | NCBI WGS metagenome assembly OJKC01 (sample SAMEA4350162, study PRJEB24818) | metagenome | biome: human; feature: gut; material: faeces | place: Denmark | collected 2013-09 | reverse complement strand
CAACACAGACCGCTCTACAAGCAGGTAAGAGGTGTCATAGAAAAAGCACACCTGAAATGAGTCATCCCCTTAAATCAGCTGAACGCGCACAACGACAGCATTTACCACTCTCTATTAGAGGGCTGCGTCATGGCAAACGGCGAACCGTCTTTCAGCCCCCGGGCGATGCCCGAAAACGGTTCACAGGTGCTGCCAAGGGACGCAACCGGTCCTACGCGTACGCCGCTCAGCGGCAGCGGGAACGTCTCCGGGCCGTCTTTCAGATGCTTCATCCGCAGCGCCTCGGCTACCGCCGTCGTCAGCTCCATGCCCGCAAACGGCAGCTCTGCATCGCGTCCGGCGTTGTGCAGCTCCACAATTTTCTCCGCGCGCGCGGCCTCCTCGGCTGTCGGCATATTCGACGGCGCGTTTACAATCCGCTCGGCAGCGCGGACGCAGTCCACATCGCAGAACTGCACCTTTTCATATACCTGCAAAACCGCACCCGCAATCACGCGCCCCATGTGCTTTGCGTGCGCATAGCCGCGGTCTGCGTCGTCAAAGCACGGATGCAGACCGTTTGCATCGCCGCCCACAGGGTGCACATTCACGTGGTTCACGTCGCCCTGCGCGCCGTTAAAGAACATGCACCGCACGTTGTCCAGCGCCGCCTCGGTCGTCTCGCGCACAAAGCGCGGGAAGTCCGCCGAAATCTCGTCGCCGCCCACCACGTCCGGGTGTACGCCAAAGTTGGCAATTACAATATCCGGCGCGCACTTGCGCACAAAGCGCAGCACGTTTACCCGCTCGTCTACATCGCCGATCGGCGCAACGATATCGGGGTTATTCACGCCGGGATTTGTGCGGATTGCGCCATCCTTCATCCGGAAGCGGCGCACAAATGCGATATGCGGCGCACAGCCCACGGCGTAGCCCATCTTCGCATCCGTCATGTCGCGCACTGCCATCACCGCACAGTCGCACAGCTTGCGTCCCAGATAGTCGCCATATTCCTTTTCGCCGTACTTGTTTTCGTCCAGCTCGCTCTTGCCAACCAGCGGCCCTGTGTGCGTGTGCGAGCAGGCGATAAACACTGCCTCCGCCTTGACGCCGGTTCGTTCGGCGATGGCCGCGCGATAGGCGTGCATCGTCTCCTTGTCGATCATCAGATTGTCCAGCGCAATCAAAATCGCCTGATCGTCGCCGCAGCGAAGCGCCAGCGCCGAAGCCTCCAGCGCGTCAAGAATGCCGGACGCAAAGCGCTCGACAAAATAACCCGAAATTTCAATGCCAAGCGGCGGGGTAACGTCTACGCGTGCAAAGCCAGCCTGTAAATTTGCCATTTCTGTTTCCTCCTGTATCTGCAAAAGCTGCCGCAGCCGTTGGCTGCGGCAGCTTGCCGGTTTTATACAGCTTCTGCTGTTTTACTTTTTCAGATGCGCGTTGTGCACTGTGGTGAACGCGTCGATGACTCTCTGGATGTGCTCCTTTTCCCACGTGGGATGCAGGAACAGGTTCACCGTGCGGGCACGCAGGCTCTTTGCCACCGGGCATACAACGCCCTCATACGTCAGACCCTCGCGGGTGTACTCCTTGGAGCAGAACGGGAACTTATGCGAGCCAAAGCCGCCGAGCTCCTTGTATGCCTTTTCCTCGTATGCTTCCGGCCATTGAATGCCGTAGCAGGGAATGCCCATGCCGGCCATTTCCTTAAGGAACGCGGGCGCGTCGATGTCCAGCTTGTCCAGATCCAGAATGATCGGGAACCACCAGTAAGCGCACTGACGCTCCTCGGTGTCAACCGGCAGCGACTTGACGCCCTCGAGCTTGCCCAGCGCCTCGCGGTACATCTTGGCGTACTCAAAGCGGCGCGGCAGATTCCACGTTTCCAGACGCGCCAGCTCGTTGATGCCGACGATGGACTGCATCTCGGTCATACGGAAGTTGAAACCCACACGGTTGTGGATATAGGGCAGCTTCTCCTCCAGCGCCAGCATATTCATTCTGGCCTTGACGTCATAGCCGTGGTCACGGAACGAACGTGCCTCCCAGCCGCGATCCTCGTCGTTGGTGACGACCATGCCGCCCTCGCCGCCGGTGGTGAAGTGCTTGGACTGTGCAAACGAGAAGCAGCCCACGTCGCCGATCGTGCCGACGGACTTGCCCTTATACTTGCCGCCGATGGCCTGCGCGCAGTCCTCGATAACGTACAGGTTATGCTTGCGGGCAATGGCCATGATGCGATCCATGTCACACACAACGCCATACAGATGGACAATGACAATGCCCTTGGTGCGCTCGGTGATCTTGCTTTCGATGTCATCAGGGTCGATGGTGTGGCTCTCATCCACGTCGCAGAAGATGGGCACCGCACCCGCCTGCACCACCGCGAACGAGGACGCGATGAACGAGTAGGACGGCACGATCACCTCATCGCCAGGGCCGATGCCCAGCGTTGCGATGCCGATGTGCAGCGCAGCCGTGCCGTTGGTGCAGGAAATTGCCATCTTTGCGCCGCACCACTTGGCGAACTTGTCCTCAAATTCCATGCCCTTATGGCCGGTCCAGTAGCAGACCGCGCCGGTGTCGAGTGCTTCGGCGATTTCCGCCTTGCTCTTCGGGTCAAACTGCGGCCAGCCGGGGAAGCCCAGCTCGGCAACGCCAGCGCCATTCATGACAATTTCTTTTTTCTCGCTCATGTTAAAGCCTCATTTCTTCAAGTGTAAAACAGTTGCAAATTTACGAACGTTGGCCGCTTACACGCCTCTTTGCATCTCGTCAACAGACTCGAGAATCGCGTCGGCCATATAGTCCAGCTGCTCCGGCGTCAGGCCGTAGACCGGGAAGTGCGTAAAGCGGTGGTTGAATACCTCCTCGCACACCGGGCAGCTCTCAGCGATTGCCTTTTCGTCATAGCCATACTCACGCAGGATTTCGAACTTATACAGCGGGCCAAAGTGAGGAATCTGCGTGACGCCCTTTGCGTCCATCTTTTTCTTGAACAGCTGAATATCGCCGCCCGCCTTTTCGGGGATGATCTGAAGCTGATACAGATGGAACGTGGGTTTGATTTCGTCATTGCCCAGATCCTGCGGGATCAGAGCGTCGCAGGCGGAAAGGCGCTTTGTCAGATATTCGGACGCGCGGCGGCGCGCTTCGATAATCTGGTCGATTCGGGCAATCTGGAGCTGCAAGCCCAGACCCTGAATCTCGGTGGTGGAGAAGTTGGTTGCGACGAACGGGCCATTCTTGCCGCGGATGGCGGTGACGTCATACAGCCAGTTCGGGATATGCTTGCTGAAATCCGTGCCAAGGAAGCGCGCGCGGCGCATCTCGGGCAGGAATTCTGTCACGTTGGAACACAGGATGCCGCCCTCGCCAAAGGAGGTGATGTTCTTGACCTCGTGGAATGAGAACGAGCCAAAATCGCCGATTGTGCCGAGCTTGCGGTGCTTATACTCGCCGCCAAAGGCGTGCGCCGCGTCCTCAAGGACGACAATATCGTGCTGCTTGGCCAGCGCCATGATCGGATCCATATCGACTGGATAGCCGCCAATGTGGACGGGGATGATCATCTTCGTCTTGTCGGTGATCTTTTTCTCCACGTCCTTGGGATCCATATTCAGCGTCAGCGGATCGACATCCGCAAACACCAGCTTGCAGCCGATGGAAAGCGGATACGCCATGGTTGCGGCAAACGTGATGGCTGGGACGATAACCTCGTCTCCTGGCTTCAGTCCAGTATACTTGCAGGCAATCTCAAAGCCCGCTGTGCAGTTGGTCAAAAATGTAGAGCCAGTGGTGTGCAGATATTCGTCGCACATATTCTCGGCCTTGCCAACCTCCACGTCCAGCGACAGCTTTGCCGGGGGCGCGGAAACCTTGTCCAGCGCGAGAACGTCCTTCTCAACCGTTTTCAGCGCCTCGTCGTAGGCCTCGCCCTTGCCTTTCATCATAAACCGGATGATGGTCATCAAATCCTGCGCGTTATAGTTTTCGCCGACCGCAGCCCACGGGACTTTGGTTTCGCCGGTGTTATACCGGAAATCCGATGCTTTCTTCTCCATTTAAAATTGACTCCTTTCAGAATATCAGTTTGTTGACAGACGGACATTCTGAAGCAGTTACGGATCGCGGCAGCAATTGAACAAGCCGACCGCAACATCGAGTGGTCTGTTCATAGTTTACCTCTTCGCGTCATTGACGCTACCGTTATGGAATCAGTTTCTTTTTATCTTCCCGCGCCGCAGGCGGCGCGGGAAGCATGATTGTGGAATTTTCTTTGAATTACAGATCAACAACGCACTTGTTGTCGTTGGAACGGTAGGCCGCCTCCATAACGCGCTGCACCTGCACCGCATCAGACGCCGGAACCTCCAGCGGAAGATTGTTCAGGATCGAATTGCCGAACGACTCAATCTCGCGCGTGTACATATTGCCGAACTCCACGTCCAGCTGCTCGCCCTTGACGTCCTTGGTGTCCTGCTGTGCGTCATAGCCGCCAACCTCGCCGCAGAACATCGCGTCCAGCGTACCGCCGTCGATCTGGCCGATGATGTTTTCGCCAACCAGATGACCCTGATCGCCGAAGAACTCAAGACGCCACTTGGAGGCTTCGTCGGGGATATTGAAGTTGGACTGCACCACGCACTCGCAGCCGTTTTCCAGCCGCATCAGAACCGTAGACGTGTCCTCCACCTCATAGTGGAACGTCAGCGTGTCGTGGAACGCCGCAACCTGCTTGACCTTTGAGCCGGTGACATACTGCATCAGGTCGATGCAGTGCACGCCCATGTCCATCATTGCGCCGCCGCCGCCGTTTTTCTTGCTCTGACGCCAGTTGCCGGGCATATCGGGATACCAGCAGGTGAACTGCGAGAAGCCCGAAACCGGACGGCCGATCTTGCCGTCGGCAATGGCCTGTTTCATAGCCATGACGTATGCGCCAAAGCGCATCATCAGACCTGCCGCAATCTTGACGCCCTTGCTCTCACAGTAGTCAACGACCTTCTGCCCCTCTTCCGAGGTCATGGCCAGCGGCTTTTCAATCAGAATATGCTTGCCAGCGTCGGCGGCCATCATGGCCTGCTTGGCGTGCAGCACAACGGGGGACGCGATATAAACCGCGTCAATCTCGGGATCGGCCAGCAGCGCAGCCTCGCTGTCATACGCACGCTTGCAGCCCCACTTGGCGCGGGACTTTTCCGCCAGCTCCATATTGATCTCCATTACAGCAATCAGCTCGGCGTTATTCGCCAGCATCATTCCGGGAATCGTTCTGCGGTCTGCAATGCCGCCCGCGCCGATAACGCCCCAACGAAGTTTTTTCATAGCAATTGTCTCCTTTTATGATTCTAAAACGCAGAATTTTTGCGATTATTTCCAAGCTTATACGTTTTTTGCCGGCTGTGCCGGCGGGATATGCCTTGTCCGGCTGTGCCGGAGCATCGCCGCTGCTGCCAGACGGCGGTTCGTTTTGTCCTGCTCCTATCTTACGACGGATGCTTTCAATTTTCTATGTGATTTTGTGTAACGATTTACGTCTAATAATTTTTCCGCAGAAAGGAACACGAATTTCAAAAACGCGGTTTTCTCTCTGCGGGCATCGGCGCAATGCGCCTGCAGATGCAGGGGGCTTGCGCCCCCTGCGATTACGCGGTTTACGGAATTTGCCGGAGATTAGTCGAAGCTCCAGAATTTCTCAACGTTGGTGCCGTCAACAACGAACAGGTCGATGTTGGTCTTGGTGGGAACGTCCTTGCCCTCGAAGTAGCTGATTGCGCCTTCGTAGATGAACTGTGCCAGAACCCAAGCGTCAACGTTCAGGCAAGCCTGATAGTTCACGTCATTGTCATGCAGCTTGCCGAACGGCTCTGCACCGTAAGCGCCCATGGAGAAGACCTTGACGTCGGTGTTGCCAACAGCCTGCAGCGCTGCAACTGCGCCCATCGCGCCGTTGTCAACGTCGGAGATGATGTAGTCATACGGCTCGACGATGGCGGAGATTGCGTTGTATGCAGTCTCGCGGTTGCCCTGAGAGTCGTACTTGTTCAGGATTTCGATTTCGCAGCCGTCTGCATTGGCAGCGTCGATAACCTCATGCAGGCCAACAAAGCGCTCCTGGCAGTGCGTGGAAACAGCGTTGGTCAGCTCAACCACACGGCACTTGCCGCCGTTGTTTTCCTTAACATAGTTGACGAAGTACTCGCCAACCAGCGTGCCGGTTGCTTTCTGATCCCAGGTGACGGTGGTGACAGCCTTTTCCTCGCCGTCGGTCCAGTAGCCGTCGTAGATGATGACGGGAATGCCGGCCTCAACCGCATTCGTCAACGCAATGCCGGAGCCGTCGGGGGTGATGGGGTCAACCATGATGATGTCAACGTTGTTGGAAATCATGTTCTCGATCTGCTTGGTCTGGGTCTCGTCGTTCAGGTCGCCGTCCTCGCAGACGATGTCAGCGCCGTAGTATGCGCCGAGTGCTTCCAGAGCCTGTGCCAGAGCTGCGCACCATTCGTCGCCCTTGTAGCAGATGGAGCAGCCGATCTTCTTGCCTTCCAGCGCGGTGGTGTCCTGCAGGACAACAGCGGCGGGAATGCCGAGCTCAGCAGCCTTGCCCTCGGTTGCGATTACGTCGGTCTTGACAGCGCCTTCAGCAGCGGGCGTTTCTTCAGCCGGGGTCTCTTCAGCGGGTGTTTCTGCTGCGGGCGTCTCCGCAGCGGGCGTCTCGGTCTTGGTGTCGGCCGCGGGGGCTCCGTCTTGGCTGCGCAGGCAACCAGGCCCAGAACCATGACCATTGCAAGAAGCATCGCGATCAGTTTCTTCATTTTGTAATTCCTCCTTAAATTTTATCTAACAGGCTGCGCCTGATTAGACCGTTGTTTGGATCATCAGCTGCAAAGCGCCATGATCTTTGCCTGTGTAGCTTCGGCCGCGTTCAGCTCGCCCATCTTGTGACCCTCATGCATAACCATGATACGGTCGCACATGCCGAGCAGCTCAGGCATTTCGGACGAGATCATGATGATGGTCTTGCCCTCCTTTGCCATCCGGTTGATCAGACGGTAAATTTCTGCCTTTGCGCCAACGTCGATGCCGCGCGTGGGCTCGTCAAGGAACAGGATCTCCGAGTTCTGGAACAGCCACTTTGCGATAACCACTTTCTGCTGGTTGCCGCCGGAGAGATACTGTACCTCGGTCTCCATGCTCGGCGTGACAACGTGCAGCTTGTCGGCGTATTCCTTGCTCAGCTTTTCCTCAAGCGAGCTGCTGATCACACCGGCGCGCAGTACGCGCTTCATGTTGACCAGCGTGGTGTTCCGCTTGACCGACATAATCTGGACAAGACCCTGGAGCTTGCGATCCTCTGGGATCAGGCCAAGACCGTCACGGATGGCGTCGGCAAACGTACGATAGTGAACTTTCTTTCCGCGGACATAGACCTCGCCGGATTCCGGCTTGTCAATGCCGAGGATGGCGCGGGCAAGCTCGGTGCGGCCAGCGCCGACCAGACCCGAAATGCCAAATACCTCGCCGGACTTGACCTCAAAGCTGATGTCCTGCAAAATGCCGCGGCTGAGATTTTTGACCTCCAGAATCGTTCCGCCGACGTTGCCAACCTCTTTCGGATACTCCTGACCCATCTCACGGCCGACCATCATGTTGATCAGGCCCTGACGGTCAACGGAAGCGACCGGAATCGTGTCGATGTGACAGCCGTCGCGCAGGACGCTGACGTTGCTGCACAGGCCGAAGATTTCGTCCAGACGGTGCGAGATATAGATGATGGTGATGCCCTCGTCGCGCAGCTGCTTGACAATGCGGAACATAACCTCCAGCTCGCGGTCGGTCAAAACGGCCGACGGCTCATCCATGATCAGGATGCGGGAATTATTGTTAATGGCGTGCATGATCTCGACGATCTGCTTTTTCGCGACGGTCAGAGACGAGACCTGCGCGTTGATGTCGATGTCCATGCCGAGATCTTCAACGATCTCCCGCGCGCGGCGGCGCATGCCCTTCCAGTCAACCAGACCGTTTTTCAGCTGGACGTTGCCAAGGAACATATTTTCCGCAACGCTCAGCGGCTCGGCCAGCTTGATTTCCTGATGGACAACGCTGATGCCGGCACGGCGTGCCTCGATGGGGCTGTTAAAGCGGCAGGGCTTGCCGTCCAGAATGATTTCGCCCTTATTCGGCTGGTAGATACCGGCCAGAACCTTAATCAGGGTGGACTTGCCTGCGCCGTTCTCGCCGACCAGACCGTGGATGGTGCCGCGCTCAATGTTGATGGTGACGTCATCCAGCGCCTTGACGCCGGGGAACTCTTTTGTGATATTCTTTAATGTTAAGATGTAGTTGTTATCCATTGTTCACCCAACCTTTCTGTGATACTTCGGTCAGGTCAATCAGGACTTCTTCTTGTTGCTGGCAACGTCAAGCGTGACGGCAAGCACAAGGACAACGCCCTTCAGAACGTCCTGCACGAACGGATCGACGCCCATCTGGGAGAAGCCGTTGAACAGCGTGTTCAGGAAGATGCAGCCGAACATCGTGCCGATGACGCGGCCCTTGCCGCCGGCCAGCGAAACGCCGCCGATGATCGAGCCGATAACGGCGTCAAATTCATAGTTCTGTCCGTTGGTGACGGCGACAGAGTTGAGTCGGGACATCAGGACGAGACCGCCGAACGTAGCCAGAACGCTGCCCAGCAGGAACGTGCCGAACTGATAGGCCTTGACGTTGATGCCGGAGAAGAATGCCGCTTCACGCGAGCCGCCGACGGCGTAGAGGTTACGGCCGACGCGGGTCTTGGAAGTGACAAACTGCGCAATTGCGTAGACGATGATCATCAGCAGCACGCAGACCGGGAATACGCCGCCGAAGATATAGCCGCGGCCAAGGAACGAGATACTATCGGGCATGTTGGCAATCGGCACAGCCTGCGTCAGCAGCTTTGCAAGGCCGTAGCAGATGTACTGCGTGCCAAGCGTTGCGATCATCGCGGGAACGCCGACATAAGAGACCATGAAGCCGTTGACTGCGCCGACGGCAAGGCCGATGGCGAACATGATCAGGATGGCAAGGCCGGTGGACATACCGACGTTTTTTATCAGGATGGCACCCACGCAGCTGGTGAGACAGACCATACGGCCAAGGGAAAGGTCAAAATTGCCGGTCAGCAGCATGATCGACTGGCCAAGGGCAACGATGGCGACGGTAGAGCTTTGCAGAAGAATGTTTTTCCAGTTGCTCCAGGTCAGGAAGTACTGTGCGCCAAACTTTACATACGAAATGATAGAGAATACGACAATCAGGATGGCGATGCCGACAAGGCTCATCCAGTCCTTAACCAGTGCGCCGACGCTCTTTTTGCTGTTTAACGTGATTGCTTTTGTGCTCATTTGATTCATTCCTCCTAGTTTTTTCGCTCTTACGAGCTACGGCGCTCACGCAGCCGGTTACGGAAGCAGGTGCTTGGTGCTGTGACGGGGGTAGACGTTATAGGGTCGGAAGCCCTCGGCGTAGGCAACGCCGCACTGATATCCGCGATATCTTGAGCAGGTACGGATCATATCCACAAAGTCGATGCCGTCATGGTCAAGCATCCACTTGATCTGCGACTCATGCATCTCAAGCGCTTTCAGCTTCATCTCAATCTGGCCGGTAATATCGACATAGTGGGTGGGGTTGAAGTCCACGCCCGCCAGGCTATCCATAAAGAACGTTGGAATCATGCTCTCAAAGGCCGGGTAGTTGACCGAGCGGTGCGGCAGACCCGACATAAATGCGCCATTGGTGGCCAGATGGCTGGTCTCCACATGATCCTGCATATAATCCACGTCGTTGTGCGTGATGATAACGTCGGGACGCGCATAGCGAACCACGTCGGCCACGGCGTCAATCTGCGCCTGATCGTGGCGGTTCACCTGCATATCCGAAACGTTAATGTTGAAAACTTCTTTGGCACCGATAAACTTGCCGGCATTTTCCGCTTCCTTTTCACGGATCTTGCCCAAAGGGCCGGGTTCAATAATGACATGGCCCTGATCACCGTTTGCAACATGGCACATATACACATCTGCGCCCTGCTCTACATATTTGCGGAGTGTACCCGAGCAGGCGATCTCCAGATCGTCGGGGTGGCAGCCAATCGCCAGAACTCTCATGTTTTTCACCTCTTGCTGAAATTAAGGGGGCGCGTGCGGCCGATTGTCTTGGCGGCACGGCCATGCGGCAGAATAAATACGCCGCGAGTCTTATTGCCTTGCATCCATAATAGACCGAAGTGCGGTCTTTTGTCAACACAATTTCTAAATAATCTTTACGAATGTTGTAATAATGGTGAATTATTCACAACTCAACCACCGTGATTTTGGTCGATATCGCCACACATTTTGCGGTTTTGCGCCCCATTCTTTCAACTCTTTTTAAAAATAATCGACGGTAAATTTAGACGCTTTTCCATAAAATTTGCCCGCGGGCATGCGTTTTTTGCGCATGCCCGCGGGCTTTTGTTCGTTTATGTTCGCTTTTGTCCGTCATTCGCGAACTTTGCCATCTCTCAGGCCAGCAGACCGCCTGCGGCCTCAATTTCTTTCTTGACCAGCCGCACCGAGGCAATGGCCTCCTCCAGCGGCGCAACCGACAGATCGTTTTTGCCCTGCAATCCCTCAACAAAGTATTTCAGCTCGTTATAATACCCGCCGAGCGACGAAATATTGCCGCCGATGCGGTTGTCGCCGGTATATTGCGCGGCAAGCTCCGGATGGAACGCATCGCCGTCGTTCGGATACACGGTCAGACCGTTTGCATCGTTTGTGATGGTCGCCTTTTCCAGCTTGACGCGGAACGTGGCCGAGAACGGGAACGACGCAGGATAGTCCCACGCGGCCTCGACGCTGACTGCCACGTCCCTGCCATAGTTGTAGATAGCAAAAATCTGCTCAATCAGTCCGTCGCTGTCACGATAGCCGCCCGCCTGAATGCGGTCTGGCTCGCCCAGCAGATAGCGTACAAAGTCCACGTCGTGCACGTGCATATCCACGGCCACGCCGCCCGACTGCGCCGGCGTGTGCAGCCAGTTGCAGCTTGCCCAGCCGGGGCGCGACGAAACGCGCTGGAATACACCCGAAAGCACGCGGCCATACGTTCCCGCGTCCACGGTCTTTTTCAGCCATGCGTACTCGTCCCACAGACGGATGACCTGACCGACCATCACCTTGCGGCCGGTACGCTTTTTCGTCTCCAGCAGCGCCTGCATATCCTCCTCCGTCAGACAGACGGGCTTTTCGCAGAACACATCGCGCCCCTTTTCCATCGCCGCGCACGCGTGCGCCGTGTGCAGATACGTTGGCAGGCAGATATCCACCACGTCAACGTCCGCCTGTTCAATCAGCGCCATACCCGATTCATACGTCTGCGCATCGGTCTGCTCTTTCATCTGTGCCAGAAATTCCGGCCGGTCATCGGCAATCGCCGTCACCTTGACGCCAAGCTCCGCCAGCGCCGCATAGCACGCCGCGTGCATCCCGCCCATAAAGCCGCAGCCAATCAGTCCTACTCGAATCATGTTCGTTCCTCCTGTCTGTCCGTTTTTAAAATTTCTTTTCCAGAATGCGCCCCATTGAGGCCGCCGTGTTGTAAATAATCTGGTCAGAGGCGTGGCCATAGGCCGGGATCATCTCGCCCGTCGCCCAGCCGTCATAGCCGATGTCTTCAAACGCCTGCATCACCGCCGGCCAGTCCACATCGCCCGCCAGAATGTCCACGAACGAATTGAGTCCGCCCGGATTGCGGCGGAAGTCCTTGAAGTGCACCTTTTTGATGCGCTTGCCCAAAATCCGAATCCACTGCTCGGGATAGCCCGCGTAGACCACGTTGCCCACGTCAAAGTACGAGCCGATCCACTCGCTTCCGATCTCGTCGATAAACGCGCGCATCTCCAGCGGAGAGAGCAGGAACTTGTTCCATACGTTCTCCACGCCGATGTGAATCTGGTGCTCCGCCGCCACCGGCGCAAGGCGCTTCATCTCGGCCACCGCGCGCTGCCAGCACACATCATACGCCACAACCGGCCGCTCCGGCACAAATTCCACCGAAACGCTGCCCGGCACGATCAAAACTGTGTCCGCGCCCAGCGCCTTTGCCGTTTTGATCTCGCAGACTGCCGCCTGATGCGCCTTTTCCCGCTCCTCCGGATCGTCCGAAGTAAACGAATACGCCCAGTACAGACTGCTTGCCACACTCGGCAGCGCAATGCCGATTTCCTCCGCCGCGCGGCGGATCTCGGCCAGCTTTTCGGGCGCAGTCTCCATCGTCACGTCGCCCTCTGCATCCAGCGTCAGCTCAATGCCGTCGAAGCCCGCATCCTTTGCTAGCCTCATCGCCTCAAACACGTTTTTCCCGCTGAAAGACCAATAGCTGATTGATTTTTTCATCTGTGCATCTTCCTTTCCGTATTTACTTTCGTTCGGATTCCGCTTATAATTCCATTATAAGCTCGAATTTTGGCCTGACAATATAAAATCTGGTGCAAAATTTATAAAATCAGCTACAGAGGATGTCTGCCGCCATGAAAATGGAATACACACCCATCCCGCTTGCCACGGTTTTTGACGTGGATGCCATCGTGAATATCTCGTATTACAAGCTGGAAAACGGCTATGTTTTCTCCGGCGAGTCGCACTTTTTCTGGGAGTTTATCTATGTTGACCGCGGCAGCATCGTTGTCACTGCCGGGGCGGACAAGTATTTTCTAAAGGCCGGCGAGCTGGCGTTTCACTGCCCGTATGAGTTTCATTCGTTCCAGTCGGTCGGCGCAAGTGACGTGATGGTGGTGGCGTTCTGCTGCGAAAGCGAAGCCATGCACCGGCTGGAAAAAAAGGTTCTGCTGCTGCACCAGCGCGAGAAGCAGTGCCTCAAGCCGCTGATGGACGAGGCGCAGCAGGCGTATCAGTATTTTGAAAACGATCCCGCGCTGGTCAATCTGCGTAAAAAGCCCACCGCCCCGTGGGGCAGCGACCAGCTGATCAAGCTCTATCTGGAGCAGCTGTTCATCTGCATCTGCCGCCGCGACGACAATGTCCGCTTTTCCCAGCGCGCCATCACATCCACGCAGTTTCACCAGCATCTGCTGCTGGCGCAGCAGGCGCGCGACTATCTTGCCGCGCACTATTCCGAGGCCATCACGCTTCCATCGCTGGCCGCGGCGCTCGGCATAAGCGTCTCACAGCTCAAGCGCGTGTTCCACGAGCAGATCGGCCAGAGCATGGTGCGCTATCTCACGGCGCTGCGCATCGGCGAGGCAAAGCGTCTGATCCGCGAGGGAAACCTCACGTTCACACAGATCGCCGAGCGCATCGGCATTGAGAGCATCTACTATTTCTCCAATCTTTTTAAAAAGCAAACGGGCATGAGCCCCACGGAATACGAAAAAACACTCAAGGAATAAAGGAGTATCTAAAATGCGAAGCTATGTTCTGAAAAAGGTCACATCCGCCCCCGATTGGGACACAATTGACGCACTTCCGATTGACAACCTCCAGTGGACAAATCCCCCGGTCGATATCCGTGCACAGGGGCAGCTCTGCTGGGACGAAGCGGCGATCTATGTTCGCCTGCGCGCGTGGGAAACAGAAATCCGCGCCGAGCACAGCGGACTTTTGCAGTCGGTCTGCGAGGACAGCTGTCTGGAATTTTTCCTCCGTCCCACCGACGATCTGCGCTACTTCAACTTCGAATTTAACCCAAATTGTGCGTTATATCTCGGATATGGCACAAATGTGACGGAATTGACGCGTCTGATTGTTGCCGACGAGTCCGCGCTGTTCCAGCCAAAGGCCGCGCGCCTGTCCGATGGCTGGGAGATCACCTACCGTGTGCCGTTTGCGTTTATCCGCCGGTTTTTCCCGGACTTTACACCGTGCGAGGGGCTGGCCATGTACGGCAACTGCTATAAGTGCGGCGATCTGACCGTGCGACAGCACTACCTGTCGTGGAATCCCATGCGCTGTGACACGCCGCAGTTCCACCGGCCGCAGGATTTTGGCCGCCTGATTCTGGGCGATTGACCGGATTCTGTGAAAAATCCACAAATTTCATTTCTAAAATCTATTTAAAAATAACCCCTGTCCCGAATTGACACCCGAAAAGCCGCGTGGTATGATGAACTTACAGAATACCTGCGGCTTTCGCCGCGCAATTTAAGGAGGTTTTCTATTATGAACATGGTCGATACCCTCAAGGGTTCCTATTTTTCCGAAGTTCTGCCCGAGGGCTGGGACATTTCCAAGATTTATGACTGCGTCTCCAACGATCCATCTTCCGTCGGCGAGCGCCAGAGCTTCTGGAACGATGGCTTCCGTCCCGTCGAGTGCACAAACCTTGAAGAGTTCGGCGCATACATGGGTCACGAAATTGCCATGCAGATCAGGCTCACCAAGGAAGAGGGCAGAAAGCTGATTCTCATCCTGCCGGTTGGCCCGATGGGCATGTACAAGTGGGCGGTCTATTTCCTGAAAGAGTGGAATGTGGACTGCAAGCACGTCTACGGCTTCAACATGGACGAGTGGGCTGACGCCGAGGGCAACACGCTGCCCGCATCCGACCCCGCCGCGTTCCAGAACGCCATGACCGGCGCGTTCTACGGCCCGCTCGGCGAGCTGACTGTCCCCGAAAATCAGCGCAACTTTGCAACCAAGGAAAATCTGCCCACCTATCCGGAGAAAATCCGCAAGCTGAAGGCTGAGGGTGCAAAGCAGGTTCTGGTCTACGGCATCGGCCGTATGTGCCATATTGCATTCTGGGAGCCGCACTTTGCCAAGGACTACGCCTCCTATGAGGACTGGAAAGCAGCCGAGTACCGCGTCGGCGCGCGTCTGCATCCGTTCACCATCGAGCAGAACGCCATCACGTCGTTCCGCTCCAGCTGGCCGCTGATTCCGTGCTATGCCAACACCATCGGCCCGTGGATCATCTTCAACTCCGACTACGCCATCGGCGGCGCAGACGGCGTTCTGTCCCGCGGTATGCAGTGGCAGGGCATGAGCTTCTGGATGACGCTGCGCTATGGCCCGTGCCAGTACGTCACGTCCAGCAACATTCCCACCATGCCCGGTAAGCTGTTCTATATGAAAGAGCTGGCCGGCCCCCTGTGCGCCGATACCAACTGATTCAGGTAAACAATGCCCGCGCCGCCCGAGGGGCGGCGCGGATTTTTTGTATAAAGAAAACCACCGGCAATGCCGGTGGTTCCAAAAAGCTTTAGCTATGCATAGAAAAAATGTCCTCCTTTGATAAAATGAAGATGGTCTGCCAACCAGGAACAAAAATCAAAGGAGG
>OJKC01001388.1_pt1 | contig 15322 bp, 10 predicted proteins | sample 1596401 | NCBI WGS metagenome assembly OJKC01 (sample SAMEA4350162, study PRJEB24818) | metagenome | biome: human; feature: gut; material: faeces | place: Denmark | collected 2013-09 | reverse complement strand
TCTCGTCGCGCACGCCGATCTGGCGCAGCTCGATGCGGGTGTGGAAGATGCCGGCCAGATCCTTGACCAGCTCGCGGAAGTCCACGCGGCCGTCGGCGGTGAAGTAGAACATGATCTTGGAGCGGTCGAGGGTGTACTCGGCCTCCACCAGCTTCATTTCCAGCCCGTGGCGGGCGATGCACTCCTGGCAGGTGCGGTAGGCGCGCTTTTCGTCCTCGCGGTTCTGGCGCATCCGGCGGATGTCCACGCTGTCGGCCATGCGGGTGATGGGCTTGAGGGCCTTGGGCACGGCGGCGTCGGAGATCTCCTTCACGCCCTGCACCACCTCGCCGCACTCGATGCCGCGGGCGGTCTCCACGATGACGTAGTCGCCGGTCTTGATGTCGGCCCCGGCGGGGTCAAAATAATAGCTTTTTCCGTTTTCTTTGAAACGGACAGAAATGACTTTTTTCATAATAATCCTCGTGTTGTATGTCGATCTATCGGATAGGGCCCGCTCAAAAGGGCCTGTTACTCCATTCTGTACCTTAGTATAACATATTCAAATGCACATTTCCACGCAAATTTCAGTGCAGCGCGGCGGCAAAATTTTTTCGGGGTGCAACAATCCGCCGTTCTGCAGCGTATTACTAAGGGAGACTGACCGAATTTGGTCGCATCCGCTGCCGGAAACTGGAAAAACGGAGCGGCAATTGTTAAAAAACTGCGAAAGTGTCAAAAGAAAAGCAAAAGATTCGGGCATTTGCTTGCAAGGGCGGCCCTTGCGTGTATAATAAAACTTGTTAAAGTGTGGCATTCCCGGCGAGGGGAACGGCTGCCCGGCCAGGGGCCCGGCAGAGAAACGGTAGGAGATAATGGAAAAATTCAGTGTCAAAAAGCCATTCACGGTCCTGGTGGCCGTGATCATGGTGCTGATCTTGGGCTTTGTGGCCATCACAAAGATGCAGACGAACCTGCTGCCCGACGTCAGCACGCCGTACCTGATGGTGGTGACGGTGTATCCCGGTGCCAGCCCGGAGCGCGTGGAGAGCGAAGTGTCGGATGTGCTGCAGAACTCGCTCACCGTGCCGGGCGTGGAGAAGATCACCGCCACTTCGGCCGAGAACTACAGCCTGCTGCTGATGCATTTCACCGAGGGCACGGACATGAACAGCGCGCTGGTCAAGGTGTCCAACAAGCTGGATCAGGCCAAAAGCGACCTGCCCAGCACGGCGCTGACCCCTTCCATCATCGAATACAGCCTGAACATGAACGCCTTCATGACGGTGGCCGTCAGCCGCGAGGGCAGCGATGTCTACGCGCTGTCGGACTTCGTCAAGAACACGCTGGTGCCCTACGTCCAGCGCAAGGGCGGCGTTTCCAGCGCTTCGGCCAGCGGCATTGTGGAGCAGCTGGTGCAGGTGCAGCTGAATCAGGACAAGATCGACGCCATCAACGCCCAGCTGCTGGAGCTCATCGACACCCAGCTTTCGGCGGCCCACGCCCAGCTGGAAAGCGCCGAGGCCCAGATCGCGGCCGGACGGCAGGAATATGAAAAGCAGCTGAAAAACTTCGGCAACACCGTGTCCAACTCGGTCATGGGCTCCATGAGCACCGAGGTGGGTGCCGCCGTGGAGACGGTGCGCCAGCAGGCCCAGGCGCTGCTGGAAAGCGTCAATGACCTGATCGCCGTGGTCAAGGAGCCTGAGATCCAGCAGGCCCTCATCGAGGTGCGCGACGGCCTGCAGAAGGTGATGGACAAGTTCAACGAGACCGGTATGCGGGACATCGACTCCCTGATCGAGATCGTGGGCGAGCTGCGCACTATCACCGATAAGCTCACCACTGCCCTGCAGAAGCTGCAGGAGCGCATGAACACCGAGACCGGCTCCGAGGGCAGCACGGCAGAAGACCTTGCCAACGAGATGCAGCTGCAGGAAAGCCTGAATGTGGTCTACAACACGCTGGAAAGCACCATCAAGGCCATGGACAATGTGCCCCAGCTGATGACCGAGTTCTCCAGCGCGCTGGGCAGCTTCTCCCAGCAGCAGCTCAACGCCTATATGCAGTTCACCGAAGCGCGTGAAATGCTGAACGAGTACGAAAAGCAGCTGGACGAGGCCAAGCAGGAGTACGAGACCGCCAAGGCCAACGCCCTGGCCCAGGCCGACGTGGCAAAGCAGCTGGACATCAACACCCTGGCAAACCTGATCTATGCCCAGAACTTCTCCATGCCCGCCGGTTATGTGGAGGACAAAAACGGCGAGTCCTGGCTGCTGAAGGTGGGCGAGGAATACGACAGTGTGGATGACATTGCCGGTGCCCTGCTGCTGCATGTGGACGGCTACGGCGATGTGCGCCTGTCCGATGTGGCGGATGTGGAGGTCATCGACAACGCCGCCGACAGCTTCACCCGCCTGAACGGCGAGCAGGCCTCGGTGCTGAAAATTTATAAGGACGACAGTTCCAGCGCCGGCACCGTTTCCAGCAACTGTCTGGAAGCGTTCAAAGAGCTGGAAGCCCAGTACGACGGCCTGCATGTGGTGGTGCTGTCCAACCAGGGCAACTATATCAATGTGCTGATCAAGAGCATCCTCACCAGCATGCTGGTGGGCGCGGCGCTGGCCATCCTCGTGCTGGCCATCTTCCTGAAGGACGTCAAGCCCACCCTTGTGGTCGGCATCAGCATCCCGCTGTCGGTGCTGTTCGCCGTGGTGCTCATGTATTTTACGGGTCTCGACCTGAACGTCATGACGCTGGCGGGCCTTTCCCTGGGCATCGGTATGCTGGTGGATAACTCGGTGGTCGTCATCGAGAACATCTACCGCCTGCGCAGCCGCGGCGTGCCCGCCGCCCGTGCAGCCGTGCAGGGCGCAAAGCAGGTGAGCATGTCCGTTGTGGCGTCCACCCTCACCTCGGTGTGCGTCTTTTTGCCGGTGGTATTCTCCTCCAGCATGGTGCGCAGCCTGCTGGAGCCCATGTCCCTGTGCATCGGCTACTGCCTGATGGCCTCCCTCATCGTGGCTGTCACGGTGGTGCCGGCGGCAGCCTCCACCGTGCTGAAAAAGGCAGAGCCCAAGCGCCTGCCCTGGTTCGAGAAAATTCAGGAGAAATACGCCCACAGTCTGGACTGGAGCCTGAAGCACCGCGCCATCCCGCTGCTGGCGGCGGTGGTGCTGCTGGTGTTCAGCGCTGTGCAGGTGCTGTCCATGGGCATTGAACTGCTGCCCACCAGCACCAGCAACGAGGCCGTGGTGACCCTTTCCACCACCGACACCCTCTCCAAGGAGGAGTCCTACACCGTTGCCGGGAAGGTCGTGGAGGCCGTGATGGCCGTGGACGGCGTGGAGGAAGTGGGCATCACCACCGACACCAGCGTGGCCGGCATGGACATCAGCCAGCTGGGTCTGCCTTCGCAGATCACCAGCCTGCTGGCCGCCGCCAACAGCTACGGCAATTATAAGATCAACGTGATGCTCAGCGAAAGCCTGTCTTCGTCCCAGCTGAACAAAGCCTGCACCGCCATTGAAGAAGCGGTGGCCGGCATCGAGGACTGCACCGCCACGGTCAAGCAGTACGGCATGACCGATGACCTGACCAGCCAGCTGTCCAGCGGCCTGTCGGTCAAAATTTATGGTGCCGACTCCGCGACCCTGACCGCCCTTTCCGAGAAGGTGGTGGAACTGGTCAACGAGACCGAGGGCTTCCAGAACGCCACCAACGGCCTGGACGCAGGCGACGCCACCATCATCCTGAAGATCGACCGCGACAAGGTGCGTGCCTACGGCCTGACCGTGGCGCAGGTGTACCAGCAGATCGCGGCCAAGCTCACCACCACCACCACGGCCCAGACCCCCGTCACCGTGAACGGCACCACCATGGATGTGCAGATCACCGACGATCTGGACCCGCTGACCAAGGAAAACATGATGGACATGACCTTTGAGACCAGCGTTCTGTCCACCGACGGCACCACCACAACCGGCACCTGCACCCTGGCGGATATCGCCACGCTGGAGACTGGCACCGCGCCGGACTCCATCACCAGCGAGAACCAGACCGAGTACGTCACGGTCACGGCCGAGACGGTGGAAGGCTACAACACCACCGTGCAGGCCCGCGCGCTGGAAAAGAAGCTGAACGAGTTTGCTCTCAGCGACGAGATGCCGGAGGGCTGCTCCTTCTCCATGGGCGGCGAGAGCAACAACGTCAACTTCATGGTTGAGGAGATGGTGCAGTGGATGGCCCTGGCCCTGCCCTTTGTGTATCTGGTCATGGTGGCACAGTTCCAGAGCCTGCTGTCCCCCTTCATCGTGCTGTTCACGGTGCCGCTGGCCTTCACCGGCGGCCTGCTGGGCCTGCTGGTTACCGGCCAGCAGCTGACCATGATCTCCCTGATGGGCTTCATCGTGCTGATGGGCACCGTCGTCAACAACGGCATCGTCTTCGTGGATTACGCCAACCAGCTGCGCCTGGGCGGCATGGAGCGCCGCGCCGCGCTGGTGGCCACCGGCAAGACCCGTATGCGCCCCATCCTGATGACCACCCTCACCACCGTGCTGGCCATGCTGCAGATGGTCTTCAGCAACGATATGGCCAGCCAGCTGATGAGCGGCATGGCCATCGTCATCATCTGCGGTCTGAGCTACGCCACCCTGATGACCTTGTATATCGTGCCCATCCTGTACGATATCCTGTTCAAGAAGCCGCCGCTGAACGTGGATGTGGGCGGCGACGACCTGGACGATATCCCGGACGATGCGGCCGAGTTCATCGCGGCCAGCAAGGCAGCCGAAAGCCCGGACCTCCTGCCCGAGGCGTGAGTGCCCCCTGCCCCGCAGAAAAGCAGAAAAAAGAAAAGCGTCTGTGCCCTGCCCGGGCTTGCCGGGTGTGGGGCGCAGACGCTTTTTTGTCTGGTTCAGCTGTGGTTGAAATAGATGCGGTATTCGTCCGAGTAGATTTTGCCGCCCATGCGGGTCATGCCGCCGTACAGGTGTACTTTGAACAGCGGCTCGATGGCGTTCAGGTCCTTTTCCCGCAGGATGCGCAGCATCTCTGCGTGCTCGCTCAGCACGCTGGGCACATTGCGCGCGCCCACCACGTCCAGCCGGATGAACCGGGAGTAGTCGGCCTGAGGCAGGGTGAGCAGGTGCCACAGGTATTCCTTGCCGGTCTTGTGGAACCAGTAGTGGTGCATCTCCAGATCGCAGGCAAGGAAGTGGTTGAAGTCGAAGCTTTCCGGGTGCTCGCGGCCCTCGGCGGCCTGCTGGAGCAGGTCGTACAGGTGCTCGATCTCGATGATCTCCATGGGCGAGCAGATCTGCACAAAATCGCGGAAGACCATACACTCCACGGCCACGCGCTGGTAGATGATCTGGTCCACCACGCTGGGGTCGATGGTGGTGACGATGGTGCCCTTGCAGGGGATGATCTGCACGAAGTGGTTCTGCTCCAGCCGCTGCAGCACGCTGCGGATGGGGGTGCGCGAGATGCCGAACCGCTTGCACAGCTGGTTCTCGCTCAGCGCTTCGCCGGGGAGGATCGCCAGTGAGCAGATCTCATCCTCCAGAATATGATAGATCTCATCGGTATTCTGCTGTACTGCCATGCGCGCCCTTCCTCCTTTGCCTGAAATCTGCGGCAGCGGTGTACCACCCATTGTACCCCGTACAGAGACGAATGTCAATGCCTGCGGCCAGAAAGTTCTTGCTCCTGTATACAAGGCAGGAACGCATTTCCGCCGCTTCTGCCCGCCGCTGCGCCGGGAACGGCCCCGCCGCGAAACCGGCCGCCCGGTGCCGAAAAACCGCGCGATTCCTGCAAACCTGTACCGACTGCACAAAGATGAAGCGCTTGCTTTGGAGGAAATGACCAGAAAAAGGCAAAAAAGTGCAGATTCCGGCATCGAGATTCCAGCTTGCTGTATACAAGGAAGAACCTCCCCCGCCCGCCCGGGCCGGTGCCTGCGGCGCTGCGCCCGGCGTGGTACGGCGTTTTTTCCAAATCGAACAAAAAATTGCCTGAAAAATTGGATGCAAATTCTAAAATGTTTCCTACACAGCAGCACAAAACTGTGATATAATCATAAATACAATACAAATACAGTGGGAGTCTGCCCGACTGTATTCCGAGAAAAAACTGAGGAGGCGAATGCCCAATGGCACAGATCCGCTCCAAGCCCTTCGGTGTGACCAAAGAGGGCGCCAACGTTACCGAGTACATCCTTTCCAATCCCGGCGGACTGACGGTACATGTTCTGGACTACGGCTGCATCATCAAGAACATCATCGTACCGGCCAAAAACGGCCCTGTGGATGTCGTTCTGGGCCACGACACCATGGCAGATTATGAGAGCGACTTCACGTCCTCCGGCAGCACCTGCTGCGGTGCTTTTGTGGGGCGCTATGCCAACCGCATCGAGAATGCTGTGTTCAGCGTGGGCGGCAAGACCTACCAGCTGGAAAAGAACAACGGCGAGAACCACCTGCACGGCTGCTTCCCCCGCAAGCTTTACCGGGTGAAGTCCTTCGGCGACACTTTGCTCATGGAAGCCGAGAGCCCCGACGGCGAGGACGGTTTCCCGGGCAATCTGAAGATCGCGGTGCGCTACACCCTCACCGAAGATAACGCCTTCCGCATGGATTACCGCGTCTCGTCGGACGCGGACACCATCGTCAACCTCACCAACCACAGCTACTTCAACCTGGACGGCGAGGGCGACGTGCTGAACCAGAAGCTGCGGCTCTACGCCTCCAACTATCTGGAAGGCAACAACGCCACCTGCCCCACCGGCAAGATCCTGCCCGTGGCGAACAGCCCCATGGATTTCACGGCGGGCAAGCTCATCGGCAGGGACATCGACACCGGTTTCTCTCAGACCACCATGGTGGGCGGCGGCTACGACCACTGCTTTGTCATCGACCGCGCCCGCGGCTCCAGCCAGAGCATCTGCGCCTGGGCCACCAGCGATAAGACTGGCATCAGCATGAAGCTCTACACCACCCAGCCGGGCATCCAGCTCTACACCGGCAACTTCCTGCAGGACTGCCCCGCCCCCGGCAAGGGCGGCAAGCCCATGCAGAAGTACGGCGGCTTTGCACTGGAGACCCAGCACTACCCCTGCAGCCCCTCCCACCCGGAGTTCCCCTCCACGGTGCTGCGGGCGGGCAAGGTGTTCCGCGCCACCACCACCCTGCGCTTCTTCACCGGCAAGCAGTGCGGGAAGTTATAAGAATGATGCACCGCAAAGGCCCCTGTCCAGACGGACAGGGGCCTTTTTGCGGCATGATGTCTGCCTTGCGGCAGAATGATGTGGTTTCTCCGAAACCAATGATGTACGCCCTGCGGGCGCATGAAGCCGAACGGAAGGCGCGTTCCCCTGCATGGCCGCCGTAGGCGGCTGCATCATTTTCGCGTTAGCGAAAACATCATTTTGCCGCCCTGCGACAAACATCATTGCGCAGCACATCATTTTCCCTCTCTTTCTCCCATTTGCACAAAGAGGGCTATCTCTCCATGGTGAAGATGCGAAAAATCCTTTGAAATCAAAAAATCAAATCCAAATATGCAACAAAAATACATTCAAATAAAAAACGCATCCCTTGATTCTGCCCGCAAAACGCGGTATCCTTTAGGCAGACCGGGACCCACCCGGCAGTGCTCGAACAAGTGATCCGTGAGAGAGGGTATGAAGTATGGCAATTTTGGTTTCCGGCGGTGCCGGTTATATCGGCAGCCACACCTGCATCGAACTTCTGAACGCAGGCTACGACGTGGTCGTGGCTGATAATTTCTATAACGCTTCCCCGGTGGTGCTGGACCGTGTGAAACAGATCACCGGCAAGGACTTCCGCTTCTACAATGCCGACATGACAAAGCACGAGGATGTGGAGAAGATCTTCTCCGAGTGCCCGGACATCACGGCGGTCATCCAGTTCGCGGCCTACAAGGCCGTGGGTGAGAGCGTTTCCAAGCCCATCGAATACTATTATAACAATCTCAACTGCACCCTAGTCATCCTGGATGTGATGCGCAAGTATGGCTGCAAGAACTTCGTGTTCAGCTCCTCCGCCACCGTCTACGGCGACCCCGCCAGTGTGCCCATCACCGAGGAGTTCCCCGTGGGTGCCACCACCAACCCCTACGGCACCACCAAGGCCTTCACCGAGCGCATCCTGACCGATGTCTGCAAGGCGGACCCCAGCCTGAACGTGGCCCTGCTGCGCTACTTCAACCCCATCGGTGCCCACAAGTCCGGCCTCATCGGCGAGGACCCCAACGGCATCCCCAATAACCTCATGCCCTACATCGCCAAGGTGGCCGTGGGCAAGCTGGAAAAGGTGCACGTCTTCGGCAACGACTACCCCACCCCGGACGGCACCGGCGTGCGCGACTACATCCACGTCGTCGATCTGGCCCGCGGCCATGTCTGCGCCATCCAGAAGCTGGAGACGAACTGCGGCCTGTTCATCTGCAACCTGGGCACCGGCAAGGGCTACAGCGTGCTGGACGTCATCCACGCCTTCTCCAAGGCCTGCGGCAAGGAGATCCCCTACGTCATCGACCCGCGCCGCCCCGGCGACATCGCCGAGTGCTACGCCGACCCCACCAAGGCAAAGAACGAGCTTGGCTGGGTGGCGCAGTACGGCATTGAGGAAATGTGTGCCGACAGCTGGAACTGGCAGAAGAATAACCCCGATGGCTACCACACTGCAAAGTAAACACCGCTCTGTCCTGCGCCCTGCGCTCCACCCGGAGTGCAGGGCGCTTTTTGTATCTTTTTCTATTGACATCCACCTGCAGTTAGCCTATATTACTATTGTTAACACAAGCTAACAATCACAGATTGAGCGGATAGAAAAGGAAACAGCATATGACGTTAAACGAATTGCCGATCGGCAAAAGTGCCCGTGTGGATACCGTGGGCGGCACCGGTGCGCTGCGGCAGCATTTTCTGGATATGGGCCTGATCCCGGGCGCAGAGGTCACCCTGATCAAGCTGGCCCCCATGGGGGACCCCATGGAGCTGCGCATCCACGGCTACGAGCTGACCCTGCGGCTGGAGGATGCCGCGCAGATCGGCATCACCCCCACCGAGGCCGTCCCGCCGGTGCACACACCGGTCGAGGATAAAATGGTGGAGCATCCAGGCCTTGGCGAGGGCGGCCGGTATCACATCAAAAAAGGGGAGCACCCCCTGCCGGAAAACCAGACCCTGACCTTTGCGCTGGCGGGCAACCAGAACTGCGGCAAGACCACCCTGTTCAACCAGCTCACCGGCTCTAACCAGCACGTGGGCAACTTTCCGGGCGTGACGGTGGACCGCAAGAGCGGTGCCATCAAGGGTCACCCGGAGACCGAAGTCACCGATCTGCCGGGCATCTACTCCATGTCCCCCTATTCCAGCGAGGAGATCGTCACCCGGCAGTTCATCATCGGCGAAAAGCCCACCGGCATCATCAACATCGTGGATGCCACCAACATTGAGCGCAACCTGTATCTGACCATGCAGCTGATGGAACTGGACACCCCCATGGTGCTGGCACTGAACATGATGGATGAGGTACGCGGCAACGGCGGCACGGTGCGCATCAACAAGATGGAAGCCATGCTGGGCATCCCGGTCATCCCCATCTCCGCCGCCAAAAACGAGGGCGTGGACGAGCTGGTGGACCACGCCGTCCATGTGGCAAAGTATCAGGAGCGTCCCGGGCGGATGGATTTCTGCAGCGAGGATGACCACGGCGGCGCGGTGCACCGCTGCATCCACGGCATCCAGCACCTTATCGAGGATCACGCCAAGGCGGCGGGCATCCCGGTGCGGTTTGCCGCCACCAAGCTGGTGGAGGGCGACCCCCGCATTGAGGAAGCCCTGAAGCTGGACCAAAACGAAAAAGAAATGATCGAGCATATCATCGTGCAGATGGAGCAGGAGCGCGGTCTGGACCGCGCCGCCGCCATTGCGGATATGCGCTTCTCCTTCATTCAGGAGCTGGTGGCGCAGACGGTGGTCAAGCCCCACGAGAGCAAGGAGCAGCTGCGCTCCAACCGTATCGACAAGTTCCTTACCGGCAAGTACACCGCCATCCCGGCGTTTATCGCCATCATGGGTCTGGTGTTCTTCCTCACCTTCAACGTCATCGGCCTGTTCTTCCAGAACCTCATGGAACTGGGCATCGACGCCCTGACCGGCATTGTGGACACCGCCCTGACCAACTGGAACGTCAACGCGGCGGTGCACTCGCTGGTCATCGACGGTATCTTTACCGGCGTGGGCAGCGTGCTGAGCTTTCTGCCCATCATCGTGGTGCTGTTCTTCTTCCTCTCCATGCTGGAGGATACCGGCTACATGGCGCGTGTGGCCTTTGTGATGGATAAGCTGCTGCGCCGCATCGGCCTGTCCGGCCGCAGCATCGTGCCCATGCTCATCGGCTTTGGCTGTACCGTGCCCGGCGTGATGGCAAGCCGCACCCTGCCCTCGGAGCGCGACCGCAAAATGACCATCCTGCTCACCCCGTTCATGAGCTGCTCCGCAAAGCTGCCCATTTACAGCCTGTTTGCGGCGGCGTTCTTCCCCAAGTACGCAGGGCTTGTGATGGTGCTGCTGTACTTCACCGGCATCTTGGTGGGCGTACTGGCGGCGCTGCTGCTCAAGAGCACCGTGTTCAAGGGCGAGGCCGTGCCCTTTGTCATGGAGCTGCCCAACTACCGCCTGCCCGGCCTGAAGAACGTGGCGCAGCTGCTGTGGGAAAAGGCCCGGGACTTCTTGCAGAAGGCCTTTACGGTCATCTTTGCCGCTACCATCGTCATCTGGTTCCTGCAGAACTTTGACCTGCAGCTGCGGCTGACCGCTGACCCGCAGGCCAGCATTCTGGCGCGCATCGCGGGCGATATCGCCCCGCTGTTTGCCCCGCTGGGCTTTGCAGACTGGCGCATCTCCACCGCCCTCATCTCCGGCTTTATGGCCAAGGAGAGCGTGGTGTCCTCGCTGCTCATCCTCTTCGGCTCTACCGCTGCCCTGACCGCAGCCCTCACCCCGGCACAGGCCGCACCGCTGCTGGTGTTCTGCCTGCTGTACACCCCCTGCATCGCGGCGGTGGCCTCGGTCAAGCGGGAGCTTGGCGGCAAGTGGGCAACCATCATGGTGGTGAACCAGTGTGCCGTGGCATGGCTGTGCGCTTTGCTGGTGCGTCTGGTCGCCGTGGCGGTGTTCTGAAAAAACGATTGGAATGCGCTCCGCGCTGCTCTGCGCATATTCAGCGGAAAGAATATTTTTAATTTTGGGTTTCAGGAAAGTCTGCGGACTTTCCTGAAACCCTTTTTCATGGGAGGGAACGTAGAGGAAAACGGCATTTGCAGCGCCGCTTTCTGCGAAAGCGCGGCGCTGCGGGTGTGCTCGCTCCCCGGGGGAGCTGTCGCGCAGCGACTGAGGGGCTATGGATGGAGAAGCGAAAAAAGCGTTAAAGCGATAGCGCCGACTGGCGCAGCGCTAGCTTTTTTGTGCTTCGACTTCTTCTTTAGGATTGTCAAGGGCGAGCAGCCCTTGGCGACGGGTTGCGGCACCCAGCATCCGCTTCGTGCCTTGGACGGCACTCGCGTCTTGCTGGCCGCTGCCCCAACAACCGCTCCCTGTTTCCGCCGCTGGCGGCGGTCGCAGTTGTTGCGTTGCGGGGTGGGTGGAGTCCAGAGGTAGGGAGGGGGGAGTCGGAACACCCCTCCCTGCCTCTGGCCCCAGCGGAGCGTCTTTCCCCTTGACATCTCCCCTCCTCTGCACTATAATATTTCAAAAATGAATCATTCAAAGGTGAAAGGAAAGACCTGCCGTGAACCCGAACATCGAATTTTCCATCAAGACCTCGCAGGCGTACAATGCCGTCTGCAAACCGCTGTGTCAGGAGCTGGGCCTGTCGCAGACGGCGCTGGATATCCTGCTGTTTCTTGCCAACAACCCGGACTATAAAACAGCCCGGGACATCGTGGAGGTGCGGCATATCAAGGCGAACCTCGTCTCCATGAATGTGGACAAGCTGGTGCAGGAGGGCTATCTGGAACGCTATGCGGTAGCCAGCGACCGCCGCAAAACGAAGCTTCTCTGCACCGGCAAGGCAGACCCGATCATCCGCCGGGGCCGTGCCGTGCAGAACGCTTTCTTCAAGCGCCTGCTGGACCATGTGGAACCAGCCGATCAGGAGGTCTTTTTCCGGACGATGGAACTGATCGGGAAAAATCTGGACGACATCTTAAAGGAGAATGCATAAAATGAGCGTGCTGTTTACGGTGCTGGTCACCTTTTTTGCCGGCATGGGTGCCGGCCTTGGCACCGGCTTTGCCGGCATGAGCGCGGCGGCGGTCATCAGCCCCATGCTCATCACCTTTTTGCACATGGACCCCTACATGGCCGTGGGCATCGCCCTTTCGTCCGACGTGCTGGCCAGCGCCGTCTCGGCCTATACCTATCATAAGAACAAGAACCTGGATATCAAGAACGGCCTCATCATGATGGCCAGCGTGCTGGTGTTCACGGTGGTGGGCAGCTGGGTGGCCAGCAAGGTGCCTTCGGCCACCATGGGCGGCTTCTCGGTGTTCATGACCTTCCTGCTGGGCGTCAAGTTCATCGTGCGGCCGGTCATGACCACCAAGGAAGCCATGCAGGGCGTCAGTGCCCAGAAGCGCGCTATCCAGTCGGTGGTGTGCGGCGTGCTTATCGGCTTCATCTGCGGCTTTATCGGCGCGGGCGGCGGCATGATGATGCTGCTCATCCTCACCAGCGTGCTGGGGTACGAACTGAAAACTGCCGTGGGCACCAGTGTGTTCATCATGACCTTTACCGCCCTGACCGGTGCGGTGTCCCACTTTATGATCGGCGGCACGCCCGACTGGTTCGTCTGGGCGCTGTGCGTGGTGTTCACCCTGCTGTGGGCCCGCATCGCGGCTGTCTTCGCCAACAAGGCCGACCCCAAGACCCTGAACCGCGCCACCGGCGTGGTGCTGGTGGTGCTGGGCGTAGTCATCATGGGCTTCAAGCTGGTGGCATAAAATGCAAAAAGGCGGTTCGTGTTCCTGCGAGCCGCCTTTTGTTGTTTCGTGTCGTAATCTGTGTTATACTGTCTATGCTGCCCTTCGTCCCCCGACTCCGAGTGCTATGCAGCAGGAGGAGGTGAATGGCTGTGGCATACATCATCGAGTTCATTGTCTCGGTCGCAGCGCAGGTAGTGGCTTACTTCCTGTGCAAGTGGCTTGACCCGGACAAGAAGGGCAAGTAAGCACAAGACCCCCGGAGAGAAGCAACCTCTCCGGGGGTCGTTTTGTGAACAGCCATGTACATCATCGAGTCTTGGCTACTTTTAGTATATGCCGAAACACAAAAAAGTCAAGGGCTTTCCATAAAAATTCATAGTTTCGATAAAAAAGCCCGTGCATCTGCTGCACGGGCGGTTTTTGCTGTATCAGGATGAAATTACTTGTCTTCGATGGTGGAGTGCTCGATGACCCAGTCAGCGGCCTTGCGGATGCCCTCGTTGCGGCGCATCGCGTGGACGTTGGCCTGTGCCTTCACTTCTTCCAGCGTCTTCTTGGTGCGCTCGGCACGCTCAGCCAGCTGCTTGTCGATCTCCTCCTCGGTGGGCACCAGGTTTTCCTGCTGTGCGATCTGCAGCAGAGCCATGCGCACGCGGGCGGTCTTCTCGGCAGAGGTGCGCACCTTTGCGGTGAAGCTCTCGCGGGTCTCGTGGATCTGGCTCAGGTAGCGGTCCAGGCTCAGGCGCTGCATCTGCAGCTGCTGCTGGATCTGCTGCATCTGCAGCTGGTAGGTGCTCTCCACCAGGGTGCTGGGCAGATCGCCCTCGGCGGCGTCGGCCAGCTGGGTCAGGATCTGATCCTTGGCGCGGTTCAGCGCGCTGGCGTGCTTGCCGTCGTGCAGCTGCTGCTTGACCTGTGCGCGCAGCTCGTCCAGGGTGTCCACATTGGCGACCTTCTTGGCAAAGTCGCTGTTCAGGGCCGGGATCTGGCGCACGCAGACGTCGATCAGCTTGATCTTGAAGATGACCGGCTTGCCGGCCAGGTCCTTTGCGTGGTAGCGGGCCGGGAAGGTGACGAAGATGTCGAACTCCTCGCCTGCCTTGTGGCCCAGGATGCCCTCCTCAAAGCCGGGGATCATGCGGCCGCTGCCCAGCTGCAGGGTCTGGTTCTGCGCGGTGCCGCCCTGGAAGGGCTTGCCCTCCAGCAGGCCTTCGTAGTCGATATGTACGATGTTGCCCTTGACGGCCGGGCCCTTGTGGGGCACCAGCTCCGCGGCGGCATTGCGGCGGCGCTCCAGCACGCTGTCGATCTCCTTGTCGGTCACTTCCGGGGTGACGCACTCGGTGGTAAAGCCGGTGGTCTTGGTCAGGTTCAGCTCCGGCTGCAGGGCGACGGTGGCGGTGGCCACAAAGCCCTCATCCTTCTTCACGCTGACCAGATCGTAGACCGGAGCGTCCACCGGCACAAAGCCATGCTCTGCCAGAGCGGCGTCGTACAGTGCGGGCACGTCCTTGTCCATCAGGTCGTTGATGGCGTCATACCAGAAAGTGTGCTCGCCGCGGTCAGCCTCGATCTGTGCACGGTCAGCCTCGCCTTTTTTGAAGCCCTTGATCGTGTAAGAGGCGCGGGTGCGCTCGTAAACCGCATTGGATGCAGTCTCCAGTTCTTCAGCACTGGCGCTGAAAGTCATTTTGCAGACACTCTTTTCAGGAGTTTCCACGCTTACCAGTTTCATAGGATCTACCCTCCGTGGTGCCTTTTCGCCGGGGAAGAAACCTGCATCCCCGCAAAAGCACATTCTAAAAACATATAGTAAGGTTATTATAGCACAAGAATGACAAAAGCGATACAAGAAAAATCATAAAAAGTGCCGATTGGCTGTATTTAGGGCCGTTTTTTCGGCCGAAAGAAAAGAATTCCCGGCTGAACCGGCACTTTAGCGGGGGCTCCCGCGCCGTTCCGGCGCACCCTGAAAGGCAGCCGCCGCAGAAAACGGCGGCCGTTCTGCCTGCGGAAACAGCCCCCGGGCAGAGCACCCGGCACCGAAAATGTGCGCAGAACCGTGCATAAGACATTCTTTTTCAAAAAATCAAAAAATAATTGCAAAAAACCGTTGACAAACCCGGCTGCGCGTGATAAAATACATCATGTTCCGAACGGAACGTATGCGTTGGTAGCTCAGCTGGATAGAGTGACTGACTACGAATCAGTAGGCCGGGGGTTCGAGTCCCTTCCATCGCACCAAGTAAAATCCCACGATTGACCGTTGAAAATACGGTGTAAATCGTGGGATTTCTTGCTTTATATAGGATTCAAAAGGACTGGA
>OJKC01001386.1_pt1 | contig 15342 bp, 12 predicted proteins | sample 1596401 | NCBI WGS metagenome assembly OJKC01 (sample SAMEA4350162, study PRJEB24818) | metagenome | biome: human; feature: gut; material: faeces | place: Denmark | collected 2013-09 | reverse complement strand
CGCCCCAACGGGCTGGTGATCGAAAAGACCGCCGTGCCCATGGGCGTGATCGCCATCATCTACGAGAGCCGCCCCAACGTGACCAGCGACGCCGCCGCCCTTGCCATCAAGAGCGGCAACGCCTGCATCCTGCGCTGCGGCAAGGAGGCCTGGCGGAGCGCCAGCGCCATCGTCACCGCACTGCGCCGGGGCCTGTGGGAGAACGGCCTGCCCGAAGCCGCCGTCTCTCTCATTGAGGACACCACCCACGCCTCGGCCAACGCCCTGATGACCGCCGTGGGCTATGTGGATCTGCTGATCCCCCGGGGCGGCGCAGGGCTGATCCGCGCCTGCGTGGAGAATGCCAAGGTGCCCTGCATCCAGACCGGCACCGGCATCTGCCACATTTTTGTGGACGATACCGCCGATCAGGCAAAGGCACTGGACATTATTGAAAACGCCAAGGCCAGCCGCCCCAGCGTGTGCAACGCCGAGGAGGTGTGTTTGGTGCATTCTGCCATTGCGCAGGAGTTTCTGCCCAAGCTCGCACAGCGTCTTGGCCCCGACCGCGTTGCTGCGGGCAAGCTGCCGGTAGAGCTGCGGCTGGACGCACGCGCCGCCGCCATCATTCCCGGTACGCCCGCCGGTCCTGCGGACTTTGACACCGAGTTTCTGGACTATATCCTTGCCGTCAAGGTGGTGGACAGTGTAGACGAAGCCATTGCCCACATCGCACAGCACTCCACCGGCCACAGCGAGGCCATCCTGACCCGGACGCAGGCAGACGCCGACCGCTTTACCGCTGCGGTGGACAGCGCCGCCGTGTATGTGAACTGCTCCACCCGCTTTACCGACGGCGGAGAGTTTGGTCTGGGCTGCGAGATGGGCATCTCTACCCAGAAGCTGCACGCCCGGGGCCCCATGGGGCTGGAGGAGCTTTGCAGCTACAAATACGTCATCCACGGTGACGGGCAGATCCGGTGAGTTTCCTCGCCCCGGCTTCTTCATAATTTTTTTACAATTCTGTCCGGCCTGCGGGCGCGGCAGAGCAAGTTTTTGATAGTTGAAAAAAATTTCCTGTACAGGCCGATGCAAGCCGCTTTGGCCTGTATTTTTGTTTTATCGGGATGGACTGTATTTTGATTCAAGTGAAAAAAGTGAAAAATATTTCACTTTTCTCAGAAAATGAATTCTCTTGGATGGTGGTATGTATCCAAGAATTCGCCGTTTCTCACAATGTAAAAGTAGTACTTTTATGTTTTTATAGGTAAAAAAAGCAAAATTTTCTCTTGACAGAGCGTTTTTTGTGCGGTAAAACTATAGTGTAAGATTTGATATCGATTTCACTTCCGTTTCACAGGATTTCAAAATTCGTACATCATAACTGGTACTATGTAAAAATAAGTAAAGGAGAGAGCATCTTATGACGATCGCAATTCTTGCCCATGATTCCCGCAAAGAACTGGCCCTGCAATTCTGTACCGCTTACAGTGCCATCCTTTCCCGCAATAATGTTATCGCCACCGGTACCACCGGCCGGATGCTTGCGCAGACCACCGGCTTGCCGGTGCATTGCTACCTCTCCGGTAAGCTGGGCGGTGTGCAGCAGATCACCTCCCGCGTTGCCTGCGATGAGGTGGATCTGGTGCTGTTCTTCCGCGACCCGCTGAAGGCCGATGCCGCCAGCCTGACCGAGCAGAATCTGCTGCGTTTGTGCGATATGCACAGCGTCCCTATTGCCACCAACATTGCTACCGCAGAGGTTCTGCTGCGTGGTCTGGATCAGGGAGATCTGGACTACCGCGAGGGAATGCACCCGGCCTTGATCGAGCCGCTCCCCGCCGTGCAGGCCCGTGCCGTGTAAGCGTTTATTTGTGTGTTACTTTGTGTATAGAGGGAAAAAAGGAGCTATCGCAGCGTGTTGTGCGATAGCTCCTTTTTGTTTGCGTGTTATTTGCCCGCCGGGCAAACATTACTCCTTAAAATATGCTTTCTGGATAGCCAGTAGCACACCAGCGCGGCTGGCGGCAAAGTTCAAGCCGCCCTGCAGGTAGCAGTATAGGGGGCGCGCAGAGGACCGTCGCAGGAAAGTTCGATGGTGCTGCCCTGCGTAAAGCTGCCGCTGGCCATGACCACCTCATCGGTATAGCCCGGCTCCGGGCTGGGTTCCGGGGCGGCGTAGCTGTCCACGGGGCTGGCGGCCTGAATGCCCTGACAGAAGCCGATGAGCGCCTCTGCCGTGCCGGCATCAAAGCAGGTAACGATATCGTTGTGATCCTCGCAGTAGCGCGGAATGGGCTTTTTGCCCAGCAGCTCCAGCATACACTGGGCGTAAATGGCGGTCTTGATGGCCTCGCACACCACGCCCGGGGCGTAGTAGAAGCCCAGATACATATCCCGGGGGGTCTCCAGCGTGCAGCCCAGCTCCTTGCCAAGGCCGGGGGCATTCAGGCGGTAAGCACACAGTTCCACCAGATCCCTGCGTCCTACGATGTAGCCGCCGGTGGGGGCAATGCCGCCGCCGGGGTTTTTGATCAGGCTGCCTACTGCAATATCCGCGCCCACCTGACAGGGCTCCTGCGTCTGGGTGAACTCGCCGTAGCAGTTGTCCACAAAGATGATGATATCCGGGTTGGCGGCACGGGCGGTGTCGGCAACCTTTTTGATGGTGTCCAGATCAAAGGCGTTGCGCTGCAGATAGCCGCGGCTGCGCTGGATATGGCACACCTTGGCCCCGGGGGCCTTCTGTGCAATCAGGTCGTAGTCCGGGGTGAAGTCAGCCTTGAGGGGAGCTTCGTCGTATTGGATGCCGTAGTCCATCAGGGTACCGGTGCCCTTGCCCTTGCCGTCCAGACCGATGACGCCCTCCAGCGTATCGTAGGGGCGGCCGGTGGCGGCCAGCAGGGTGTCCCCTGCCCGCAGCAGGCCGAACAGGGCCACCGCCAGCGTATGGGTGCCGCTCTGGAACTGGCTGCGCACCAGTGCATCCTCTGCGCCCATCACCTCGGCAAAGATCTGTTCCAGCTTTGCGCGGCCGGTGTCCCACAGGCCGTAGCCGGTGGTGCCCAGCATATCGGTGGAGGACATCTGGGTGTCGGCAAAGGCCTTGAGCATCTTGAGCTGGTTGAAATCGCGGATTTCCTCCATATGGCGGAAATAGGGCTGGCACAGCTCCATGGCCTTTTCGTCCAGTGCCAGCACTTCGGGTTTGTAATCAAAAAAGTGGTTGAGAATCGACATATCTGTTTCCTTAATTTAATGTTCTTGTATTTTCAGAAGCATGGACGCTCCGCTGGGCCAGAGGACAAACGCCAATATAAAATAGTTCTTCCTCTGAATATGCCCAGAGTGAAACGGAGGGCATTCAAATCGTCCGGCTCACGGCGCGGCAAAACGTACATACTCCCCCAGCTTTGCAAAGCCGAGGCGGGTGTAAAAATGCACCCGTTCCGGGGCGCAGAGGAACACCGGGTGCTTCCCTTCTGCTGCAAGGGCGTTGGCCATCTGCACGATGAGCCGCCCGCCGATGCCTTTGCCGCGCAAGGGCTCTGCAGTCTGGCCGCAGGCCATGTAGGCCTGTCCGTTTGCGACCGCATAGGCGCCCACGGTGCACACCGTCTGCCCGCCCTGCTGCAGCGCCCAGACCACGGCCCGGCCCCGGCTGCGCTTGGAGCACAGCTCTGAATAGGCATCGTCCCGCCGGGCGGGGTCCGTTGGATAAAGCGCCTGCGCCACCGTCATGGCGGGCGGCTGGGCGTCAAGGGTCAGACTGCTCCAAAGAGCATCCTCTACAGCAGGCAGGGGCAGCATTTTGCCGGGAGCAAGGCCGAACACCGTCAGCGTTTCGGCCCGGTGCCAGCCTGTGGGCGGCGGGCAGACGCCCTCGTCCAGAATGACGCTCCCACAGCCGCAGAAGGCCAGAAAGCTTGCCAGCTCCTCCGGGTTTGCATGCCCGGCTGCCCATGCCGTGCGGCCGCTGAGTTCCAGCGCCAGTGTGGGGCCAGCATAGAACCGGCCGGGCTGGCTTTTGCCGAAGATCTGCTGATCCAGCGGCAGCAGGGCGTCCAGCACCCAGCGGCCCCGGCAAGCGTTCCGGAAGCGGGCACGGCGCGCCGGGGTGTTGACCCGTGCGATCACTTGAGCGCGTTGACGATCTTCTTGAACTCACGGCCGCGCACCTCAAAGTTGGGGTACAGGTCGAACGAAGCACTGGCCGGAGACAGGATGATGATGTCGCCGGGCTTTGCGGCGGCGCGGGCCAGCTCCACAGCGTGCTGCATGTTGTCGGCGTGCTGGATGGGCAGAGCTGCTTCGTCAAAGCCTTCGCATTCGCGCACAGCCTTCTCGATACGGGGGCCGGTGGCACCCATCAGCACCAGGTTCTTGACGTGGGCAATGACTTCCGGTGCCAGCGGCTCATACGGGATGTGCTTGTCGTAGCCGCCCGCAATGAGGATGACCTTCTGGTTGAAGCTGCGCAGGCCCGCAATGGTGCGGGTGGGGCTGGTACCGATGGAGTCGTTGTAGTACAGCACGCCGTCCAGGGTGCGCACCGGCTCAATGCGGTGCTCTACACCGGTAAAGGTGCTGCCCACCTGCTGGATGGCTTCCACCGGCACGAGGCCCCACACGGCAGCCGCAGCGGCCAGCAGGTTCTCGATGTTGTGCAGGCCGCGCAGCTTCACGTCCTTCTGAGCCAGGAACGGGGTCACCACACCGTCCTCGGCCATGCAGAGCATGCCGTCCTTGCGCAGGAAGGCACCGTTGTCGGTGTCGTGCAGGCGGGTGAACCACACCTGCTTGCCCTTGCAGTCCTTCTGCATGGAGCGGCTGATCTCGTTCTCATAGCCCAGCACGGCACGGCAGGGCGGGGTCTGGTACAGCAGGATGTTGCGCTTGGCGTCGATGTACTCCTGCATATCCTTGTGGTGGTCCAGATGGTTGGGGGTGACGTTGGTCACTACGGCCACATTGGGGCTGGAATGCATGCTGATGAGCTGGAAGCTGGACAGCTCTACCACGGCCACATCGTCGGGGCTCACCTCAGGCAGCATGGGCAGCAGCGCTGCGCCGATGTTGCCGCCCAGATGTACCTTGCGGCCAGCGGCCTCGAAGAACTTGGCGATCAGGGTCGTGGTGGTGGTCTTGCCGTCGGAGCCGGTCACAGCCACGATGGGGCAGGGGCAGAAATCAAAGAACAGTTCCACCTCGCTGGTGACCATGGTACCGGCCGCCATGGCATCCTGCAGGGGTTTCTCAAAGTAGCCCACAAAGCCGGGGGTGCGCATAATGATATCCTGGCCCTTGAAGCCGTCCAGATAGTTCTCGCCCAGGCTCAGGTCGATGCCCAGCTCCCGGATGGTGGCGGCGTAATCTCCGAAGTCCTCCACGCTCTTTTTCTGGTCGCACAGGGTAACGTGTGCCCCCAGCTCCACAAATTCTTTGATCAGGGTCTTGTGGCTGACGCCCGCGCCGATAAAGGCCACCTTTTTGCCCTTGATGAGCTGTTCGAGCTTCTGTTGATCCTTCTGCATAAAAACAGATCCTCCTTCGTACAGTATCGTATTCTGAACACGCCGGAACTGCCCGGCATTTGTGAGTTTCGCTGTACTATTATAGTCCATTTGGCCGCGCTTGGCAACGGAAAACCGTGCACTCGGCACCAAAAAGCGCGGTAAATTCACAAAAAGGCAATTGTTTTTTGTCTGTGTTTCTGCTACACTTGTCGTTGCAGAGCCGTTTTTGAGGGTTTCTGCACCATGATGAACGGAATGAGGGTTTCTTTTTTGAATCGTTTTTTGCGCATGACCGCAGTGGTGCTTGCCGCTGCGTTTGCTTTTCTGCTTGCGGGCTGCGGCGGCAGCTCCGCCAGCACCAGCTTTACCTGGTTTGTGGACAATATCCCCGCAAACCTTGACCCGCAGGTAGCCACCAAGGCCGAGGATGTGATCGCCTGCGAGAACCTGTATGGCGGACTCGTGCGCCGCAATGCCAGCGGCGAGCTGGTGCCGGACCTGTGTGAGCGGTGGGAGATTTCCTCCGACGGGCTCACCTATACCTTTTATTTAAAGAGCGGCCTGACCTACACCGGCACGAAAGGTGCCGCCACGGACTACGCCATCACCGCTGAAGATTTCGTGTATGCATTTCGCCGGGTGTTCGACCCCCAGACAGCCTCGCCCTATGCGGTGGAGTTTTCTGCCATCCAGAACAGTGCCGCCGTGCTGGACGGCACTGCCGACCCCGGCACGCTGGGCGTGTCGGCCATCGGAAAACTGACGCTGGCGTTCCGCCTGAGCGAGCGGGACGACACCTTCCTTTCCAAACTCACCCTGCCGGGTGCCATGCCCTGTGACGAAGCCTTTTTTGAGAGCACCCGCGGCACCTACGGTCTGAGCAGTGCATCCACTCTGTCCAGCGGCAGCTTTTACATCTACAACTGGACGGCCAGCGGCCTGTTCCTGCACCGCAGTGCCGCGTCCCCGCTGGTGAACAACCTGCGCCTTGTGCAGAACACCAGCAACACCGACAAGAGTGCCGCCCAGCTCATTGCGGACGAAAAGTGCTCGGCCGCCCTGGATGACACCGCCGAAGCCACTTCCCTGCAGAGCGTGGAATACTCCGACACCACCTGGGCCCTGCTGTTCAACGCATCGGAAGGCTCGGTGTTCGCGGTTGCATCCCTGCGGCAGGCGCTGGCCGGCATCGCTCTGCAGAACCTGTCGGTGCCCTCCTCGGGGCTGTTCACGGAGGTGACCGGCCTTGTTCCGGACGGCCTGACCGTGGACGGCATCGACTACCGCGATGCTGCCGGGGACCTGCTGCCCACCATCCCGGATGCAAAGGCACTGTACATGCAGGCCCGGCAGGGCATGGCCAGCTCCGACTTCAACGGGGTGACCATTCTGCTGCCCCAGGGCTCCGGCCTGACCGAGACGGTGGAGCAGATCAACGGTGCCTGGCAGAAAGACTGTTCCCTCTTCTTCTCGGTGGAAGAGGTGCCACAGGAGGAGTTCGACGCCCGCCTTGCCAGCGGCAAATACACCATCGCACTGGCTCCCATCCGGGCCGAGGGCGGCAGCGTATACCAGATGCTGCAGCAATTTGCCGGAGACAACAGTCTGACCGGTCTCACCGACCCGCTCTACTCCGAAACACTGGCCGAGAGCATCCAGCGCACCGGCACTGCTCGCTGCCAGCTGCTGCGCGATTGTGAACGCCAGCTGCTGGAGGGTTGCACCGTGGTGCCGCTGGCCGCCCAGCAGAAGCGTCTGCTGGTGGCTGACGGCGTGGAAGGACTGGTGTTCGACCCCTTCACCCCGGTGCTGGACCTGACCTACACCACGAAAAACTGACCCGACCGTTTTCGGCGCGATCTGCTCTTGACATTTGTCCCCTGCTTTGCTACAATGATAAAGCAGTGTGCAGGGTTAGCTCATCCGGTAGAGCGACTGCTTCCCAAGCAGTAGGCGGCGGGTTCGAGTCCCGTATCCTGCTCCAGCACAACAAGCCCCCGGTCTTGCACGAATTTCGTGTAGGGTCGGGGGCTTGTTTTATGCTGCTCTTGCGTTTTTTCCAGTACTGTGCTATACTTCTCTGCGAACTGAACAAAAACAGCAGGTGCGTTCCGCCGCAGGCGCTTTGCCGCGGCAGGAACGTTAAAAGGGAAGCGGGTGCAAATCCCGCACGATCTCGTCACTGTGATAAGGGAGCCCGCGGCCCGGGTGCTTCTGGCACCGGCCACTGAAGCGTTGCTTTGGGAAGGCGGCGGCGGGCGCAGATCTTTCAGCCAGGAAACCTGCCTGCTGTTGGTACAGGAGCGCACCGCTCCGGACCACGAGGAATTGGTCGTGCCGAAAAGCCTATGGATCATGGGTCTTTTTGTGTTGCCATTCCGCAAGCAGAAAGGCCTTTTTTGTTTGCGGAAAACGCCCTTTCAGCGCCATGTTCAGGGGTATGCAAACTGTTCTGTACGAACAAAAAGGAAAGGAACTCATCATGAGAAAACGCAACATCCGCAAGGCTGCTGCCGCCCTGACTGCCCTGGCTCTGTGCGCCGGTGTGCTCAGCGGCTGCGGCGGCGCCGCATCCAGCACCGCTTCCAGCGCAGCAAGTTCTTCTGCCGCTGCCAGCAGCGAAGCATCCGGCGAGGACGCCGACGAGGCTGCCGCAAAGAACGTGGCAGACCTGATCGATGCCATCTATGTCCAGGAGCGCAACGACAACACCGACGAGCAGTGTGCTGCTGCCAAGGCTGCCTGGGACGCCTTGACCGACGCTCAGAAGGAGCTGGTGGAAGGCGAAAATGCTGACCCCGATTACTTTGGCCGTGACACCGGCGATGCTTCCAAGGATGCCGCCCGCAACGAGGACAACATCGGCGAGAACGAGCTGCTGGTGGTCTCCTTTGGCACCTCCTTCAACGACAGCCGTGTGAAGGACATCAAGGGCATCGAGGACGCCCTGCAGGCCGCCTACCCTGACTGGAGCGTGCGCCGCGCCTTTACCGCACAGATCATCATCAACCATGTGCAGGCCCGTGACGGTGAGAAGATCGACAACATGCAGCAGGCCATGGACCGCGCTGTGGCCAACGGCGTGAAGAACCTGATCGTGCAGCCCACCCATCTGATGCACGGTGCCGAGTACGACGAGATGATGGAGATGATCGACTCCTACCGCGACAAGTTCGAGAGCGTTGCCGTGGCTGAGCCCCTGCTGGGCGAGGTCGGCTCTGACGCCACCGTGATCAACTCCGACAAGGAAGTGGTTGCCAAGGCTGTGACCGAGGCCGCCGTGAAGGATGCCGGTTACGAGAGCCTGGACGCTGCCGCTGCCGAGAAGGTCGCCTTCGTGTTCATGGGCCACGGCACTTCCCACACTGCAAAGGTGAGCTACAGCCAGATGCAGACCACCATGCAGACCCTGGGCTATGACAATGTGTTCATCGGCACCGTGGAGGGTGAGCCTGAGGAGACTGCCTGCGAGAACGTGATCGAGGCTGTGAAGGCCGCCGGTTACACCAAGGTCGTCCTGCGTCCCCTGATGGTAGTGGCAGGCGACCACGCCAACAACGACATGGCCGGTGCAGACGAGGATTCCTGGCTGAGCCAGTTCAACGCTTCCGGCGCATTTGAGTCTGTGGACTGCCAGATCGCCGGTCTGGGCGAAGTGCCCTCCATTCAGGAGCTGTACGTTGCCCACACCAAGGCTGCCATTGATTCTCTGAACGGCTGAAAATAACTGTCAAATTGCCCGGAGGGAGTGATCTTTTCGGGCAATTTTTCTTTTTGACAGGATTGTGGTATACTGAGACCTGCAGGGAGTTTCTCCCTTTCTGATTCTGAAACATTGAGGTATTTTTCTATGCGCTGCAAACAGATGCTTTCCCTTTCCGTTGTCACCGTGCTGCTGGCCGCTTCTCTGGCAGGCTGCGGCACTTCTTCCACCGCTCCGTCGGCCGTCTCTTCCGAGGCCCCTTCCAGCGCGGCAAGTTCCGCCGCATCCGAAGTCACGGAGACCGCCGCTCTGCCGGACGGCGTATACACTGCCGAGTTTGATACCGACAGCGGCATGTTCCATGCCAACGAGGCCTGCGACGGCAAAGGCACCCTGACCGTCAAGGACGGCAAGATGACCTTCCATGTCAGCCTGGTGTCCAAAAAGATCGTGAACCTGTACCCCGGCCTGGCCGCTGATGCCGAGGCCCACAAAACGGACTGGCTGCTGCCCACCACCGACACTGTGACCTACTCCGACGGCACCAGCGAAGAGGTGTACGGCTATGACATCCCGGTCACTGCGCTGGATACCGACTTCCCGCTGGCCATTCTGGGTTCCAAGGGTACCTGGTACGACCACACCGTGAGCGTGCGCAATGCCCAGCCCCAGACCGAGGAAGTCTCCGAGACCCCCGCAGACGGCGAATACACCGTATCTGTGGCACTGGAGGGCGGCTCCGGCCGTGCCACCGTGGATAGCCCCGCCACTCTGACCGTGGCCGACGGCAAGATGACCGCTACCATCGCATGGAGCAGCCCCAACTATGACTATATGGTCGTGGACGGCGAGAAGTACCTGCCCACCAACACCGAGGGCAACTCTACCTTTGAGATCCCGGTCGCTGCCCTGGGCACCCCGCTGGCCGTGACCGCCGACACGGTGGCCATGAGCACCCCGCACGAGATCGAATACACCCTGACTTTTACGCTGGAATAAGATGAACAAGATCACACGCAGCCAATTTCTGAGGCTCCTGCCCGCCGCCGGGCTACTGCTGACCGCCTGTGCCGAGCAGGCCGGTCCCACGGCAGAAGTGCAGCTGGTACCGGCCGGGACCGCTGCACTGGACTACGCACAGCAGTTCACGGCTACAAAATACGAGGGCGGCTATACCCTGCTCTCCATCCCGGCCGACGGGGCACAGTTCCTTGTGGTGCCGGAGGGGGCTGCCGTTCCGACCGATGTACCGGACGGCGTGACCGTGCTGCGTCAGCCGCTGCAGAACCTCTATCTGGTGTCCACCTCGGTGATGGACCTGTTCCTTGCACTGGACGCACTGGACTGCATCGCCCTGAGCGGCACCCGCGCCGAGGGCTGGTATCTGGACGAGGCCCGGCAGGCCATGCTGGACGGGCGCATTGCCTATGCGGGCAAATACAGCGCCCCGGACTACGAGCAGATCCTTGCCGCGAATTGCGGCCTTGCCATCGAGAACACCATGATCTACCACACCCCGGAGGTCAAGGAGCAGCTGGAACACTTCGGGGTGCCGGTGCTGGTGGAGCGCTCCAGTTATGAGAGCGGCCCCCTTGCCCGGATGGAGTGGATCAAGTTCATTGGGCTGCTGCTGGGCAGAGCCGAAGAGGCCGAGCGCGTTTTCAGCGAGAAGATCGCGCGGATCGAGCCCGTTTTGCAGCAGGAGCCCACGGGCAAGACGGTGGCGTTCTTCTCCGTCACGGGAAATAATAACAGTAGGCTTACCGAAAAATTCTTTGACCTTTGCCGCCACGATTCCGATAACACCCTGATGCCAACCCTCGCCGTCGATAACAAGCACACGGTCATTTGTAATATGAGGATTTGCTTTGACCATTTCGTCAATCTTCATTAATATATTTTTTTCGATTTCCTTACGCTCGTTGTTATCTTCATTAAGCTGTTTTGCAATACTCATTGCCTCGTTTTCATCATCGGTCAGCAACAGTGAAACCGATTTTCCCGAAAAGCCGAGTCTGCCGACCGCATTTATTCTCGGAACAAGTGCAAACGATACATTGCCCGAAGTAATCTTTTTGCCGGCAATTCCTGCGGTTTCAATAAGAGCATTAATACCTGCTCTGTCGCTTTCCTGAATATTAACAAGTCCACGCTTGACAAACACTCTGTTTTCGCTTTTTAATTCCACAATATCTCCGACTGTTCCTATACAGAGCAGGTCAGAGTAATTGTCAAGCAGGGACGATACATCGCAGTTTTCACCCTCAAGCGCCATAACCAATTTAAAGGCTACACCGACACCCGAAAGCATTTTGTACTTACTCGGGCAGTCGGATTGATGCATATCGATTACCGCAACAGCATTGGGTATTTTTCCCGTCGGTTGGTGGTGGTCAGTAATTACAGTGTCAATACCAAGAGAGTTTGCGTAATCAATTTCTTCCACAGCGGCGATTCCGTTATCGACGGTAACAATCAACTTTACTCCCTTTTCAGCGAGAATATCGATTGCACCTTTATTCATTCCGTAACCTTCTGTTTCTCTTGACGGAATATAGTACATAGCGTTTGCACCGACCGTTTCAAGATAAGAGTACAAAAGTTCCGTAGAAGTGACGCCGTCCGCATCGTAATCTCCGTAAACGCATATAAGCTCATCATTGTCAATTGCAGATAAAATTCTGTCAGCACCTTTTTTCATATCTTTAATTTCAAAAGGTGATGCAATAACGCTGTCGTTCTGCAAAAAATCCTCGATTTCCTCTCTTTTTGTAATGCCTCTGATCTGCAACAACATTGCAAGTATTGGAGGTAATCCGTATTCTGTTTGTATTCTTTTTGCTTCATCCTTGTTGATTTCGGATACTATCCAATTCTTCGAAATGCCATTCTCCTTAATTACCTTTTAACTGCCGCTTACAAAATTTCACTCTCTTTAAGCATTGATTCGGCATGTGCAAGTGCTGCGTCTGTAATATTTACGCCACCTATTATTCTTGCAAGCTCATGCTTTCTGCCGTCAAAGTCAAGCAGCTTTACCTGCGTAAATGTTCTGCCGTCCTCGACCTGTTTGCTTATAAGATAATGAGCGTCGGCAAGCGCCGCAAGCTGTGCCTGATGTGTTACGCAGAGCACCTGACTGCTTTTTGAAACTTCTTTGAGTTTTAATCCGACCTTTTGAGCGGCTGAACCCGAAATACCTGTATCGACCTCATCAAAAATCAAAGTATCTATATCTTCCGTGCTTGCAAGCACTGTCTTTATTGCAAGCATCATTCTTGAAAGCTCACCGCCCGAGGCAATCTTTGCAACCGGTCTTGGCGGTTCGCCGGGGTTTGCAGAAATAAGAAATTCTACCTTGTCTGTTCCTTTTTCGTAAAAGTCTGTATTTTCAAATTGAGTTACTATCTGAACATTCGGCATATTTAAAAAGCTCATTTCTTCACGCACTCGTTCAGAAAATACTTTTGCCGTCTTTTTTCGTATTGAACTTAATTTTTGTGCGGAAACCCTTGCATTATATTCGGATTCTTTATAGTCAGCCTCAAGCTGATCTCTGTTCTTATCGTAGCTTAAAAGTTCTTCAAGTCTTGTCTGCATTTTTTCGGCAAGTGCAGGTAATTCATTACATTCGCAGCCGTACTTTCTTGTAAGACGATTTAACAAATCAAGTCTTTCATCAATTTCTTCAAGCCTTTGCGGATCGCTTTCAACCGAATCGGCGGCATCGGAAATCGACTCTATACAATCTCTCAGATTATAATAAACATCCGTGATGCTCTCGGAAATACTTTCATAATCCGCATTGAGTGACGCCGCTCTCTGAATATAATTCATCGCACTTTCAACAGCCTCAATACCGCCTGCGGTTCTTTCATCTCCGTCAAGAAGTTCTCTCGAATCATTAAGCAGAGTAAAAATCTTTTCGGAATTCATCAGAATAATGCGTTCGTTTTCAAGCTGTTCTATCTCATCGGGCTGAACATCGGCATTGAAAAGCTCTGTTGTCTGATAGGTAAGCAAATCAATTTCGTGCAATCTTGCAGACTCATCTGAATTAGCCTCGTTAAGCTGCTTTTTCAGTGCCTTATACTTTTTATATTTTTCTCGGTAATCTTCAAGCTCGTTTTTTAATTCGCCAAAGCTGTCGATATAATCTATATGTGTATCAGGCGAAAAAAGTTCGTAACTTTCGTGCTGACCGTGAATATTAATAAGATTTTTCGCAACCTCTTTTAATACAGTAACACTCGCAGGTCTTGCGTTGATTTTACAACTGCTTTTTCCCGTTGCGGAAATCGTACGCTGCAATATTAAAGTATCGTCATATTCATTGTTGTATCCAAGTTCCGCAAGCTTTGCTTTTACGGTATCGTTTACATCATCAAACTGTGCGGTTACAAGCGCTGTTTTTGCGCCGGTACGCACAAGTTCTTTTGAAGTACGCTGTCCCATAATAGCGTTGATTGAATCTATAATAATACTTTTACCTGCACCGGTTTCACCTGTAAGTACATTAAGTCCCTGTGAAAAGTCAATTGAAGTTTTTTCGATAACTGCTATATTTTCTATATATAAAGTTGTAAGCATATAACATCATCCCTGTTCAGAGCAGCTTTTTAAGCTCCTCGGTAAGATTAACTGCGTCATTTACAGTACGGCAAGCAACAAAAATAGTATCGTCGCCTGCAATAGTTCCTACAATTTCCGAGTGGTCAAGTGAATCAAGCGAAGTACAAACCGCCTGTGCCATACCTACCATAGTTCTTATAACAACAATGTTTTGAGCCGCATCTATAGAATTTACAGCTGTGGAAAACATTGACTTAAGACTTGATTTTTTTTCATTTTGATTTTTTGCAGGTGACATATAACGGTATTTTCCGTCTGAATCAAGTGCCTTTACAAGGCGAAGGTCTTTTATATCTCTTGAAATTGTCGCCTGCGTAGCCTTGTAACCGTCACGCTTAAGGCAATTAAGAAGATCGTCTTGAGTTTCTATAGACTGTTCTGAAATAAGCTCAAGTATTCTTGCGTGTCGTCCTGATTTCATTACATTTCCCTCTCTTTCAGCTTTTCGTTAAGTAGCTTAAAGAAATTACGCTTTCTCAACGAAATAAGCTCAAGACAAAGCTCTGATTTTTTGATTTTGACTGTGTCTTCTGAAAGAATATCAACATTTTTTTCGCCGTCAACAGTAAGTAAGCAGCAGCAATCGGCAGGAATTTGAACCGTAACCGCAAGACTTGCACTGCCGTCAAACAAGACCGAGCGTGAATGTAATGAATGAGGACAGACAGGAGTGGCAATAATGCAGTCCGTCTGCGGTGCAACTATAGGACCGCCTGCCGAAAGAGAATAAGCCGTTGAACCTGTAGGGGTAGCAAAAAGCAAACCGTCGGCTCTGTATTTTGCAATCCATTCATCATCCAGATACAAATTAATATCAATTATTTTTGAAAACTGACCTCTTGCAATTACAGCGTCATTTACCGCAAGATAATGCTTTGTTTCACCGTCTTTGTTTACCTCGACATCAAGAAGTATTCTTTTTTCTGTTGTATATTCTTTATTTACAAGCTTTTTTAATCTGCCGATATCATCGGGTTCAAGGTCTGCGGCAAAACCGAGCCTGCCTACATTTACGCCTATAAGCGGAACATTATTTACCGCAGCATATTTTGCGGCATGAATAATAGTACCGTCACCGCCCGCCGTAACCGCCGCATCGCAACAGCCGAAAAGCTCGTCAATGGTATCGACATAACTTATATTTATTCCTTTATAAAAAGGTTTACATTCGCTGAGCATAACTACATCAGCGTTTTCTCCAAGAAAAAGTATTGCTATCTCTTTTGCACAGGAAATTGCTTTTTCCTTGCTAAGATTAACCACTACAGCTATTTTCATAACTGCCCTTCCTTTCTTGTACAGGCAATAATATCTTATTGCTTATTTATCAAGCTGACTATGAGAATTTTTGACAAGTTCTTCAGGAGTAATCTCTGTATATGACTTGGGGTCATCACTCTTTCTCAAGTGAATGAGATACTCTATATTGCCCTCCGGACCTTTGATCGGTGAATAATCAAGATTTAAAACATCAAAGCCGTTTTCAAGGCAGAAATTAAAAATATTCCGTAC
>OJKC01001385.1_pt1 | contig 15349 bp, 10 predicted proteins | sample 1596401 | NCBI WGS metagenome assembly OJKC01 (sample SAMEA4350162, study PRJEB24818) | metagenome | biome: human; feature: gut; material: faeces | place: Denmark | collected 2013-09 | reverse complement strand
CGTACGTCAGTTTAGCAAACTGGTGGTTTCAGCCACTCACCCAACTCTCCGGGCAGCTAAAACTAAATATTGCTATCGTTAAGCGGGACAAAAGTAAATCAAAAAAGGGGAATTACCAAATAAAAACCGGAGAAAAGTTTTCGCCCTGCATTCTGCCGGGGGAGGCCCCGCGGCATGGAGCCCCCGTGGCCGAAGGCTGCGTCCCGCCGATACGGCCTGTCGGCGGCGGCATCCGTTGCACGGGCGTCGAAAATTCACATCTCTTTTTTGCCGTTTTGCCTGCTCTGGTGTCGGATTTGCTTTGCCGTATTATGAAATTGCATTTAGATTTTGTACCTTTGTGTGATATTTCGCTCATAATGGCAGAGAAAGATAAAGACATACTGGAGAATATAGGAGAGCAGGAATACAAGTACGGCTTCACCACGGACATCGAGACCGAAACCATCGGTAAGGGTCTGAACGAGGAGGTGGTACGTCTGATCTCCGCCAAGAAAGGCGAGCCCGCGTGGATGACCGAGCGGCGCGTGGCGGCTTACCGCCACTGGCTGACGTTGGAACCCCCGACGTGGGCGCACCTGACGATTCCCGAAATAGATTTTCAGGACATCATCTATTACGCCGCCCCCAAGCCGCAGAAAAAACTCAATTCGATGGACGAGGTCGACCCCGAGCTCAAACGCACGTTCGACCGTCTGGGCATTCCGCTCGAGGAGCAGATGGCCCTTGCGGGTGTTGCGGTGGATGCGGTGATGGATTCGGTCTCGGTGAAGACCACCTTCCGTCAGACTCTGGCCGAGAAGGGTATAATCTTCTGCTCGATTTCGGAGGCCATACGCGAGTACCCCGATCTGGTGAAACGCTATCTGGGTTCGGTAGTGCCGTATACCGACAACTTCTACGCGGCGCTCAATGCGGCCGTCTTCTCCGACGGGTCGTTCTGCTACGTGCCGAAGGGTGTGCGCTGCCCGATGGAGCTGTCGACGTATTTCCGTATCAACGCCGAGGGTACGGGACAGTTCGAGCGTACGCTTCTGGTTGCCGATGAGGGGGCATACGTGAGCTATCTGGAGGGTTGCACCGCACCGCGGCGCGACGAGAACCAGCTGCATGCCGCCGTCGTTGAGATCGTGGTCGAGCGCGATGCCGAGGTCAAGTACTCGACGGTGCAGAACTGGTACCCGGGCGACAAGGAGGGCCGCGGCGGTATATATAACTTCGTCACCAAGCGCGGTCTCTGCCGCGAGAATGCGCATCTGTCGTGGACGCAGGTGGAGACGGGCTCGGCCATAACGTGGAAATATCCGAGCTGCGTGCTTCAGGGCGACAACTCGGTGGGAGAGTTCTACTCGGTGGCCATGACCAACAACTTCCAGCAGGCCGATACCGGAACCAAGATGATACATGTGGGGCGCAATACCCGCAGCCGTATCGTCTCGAAGGGTATATCGGCCGGATGCAGCCAGAATGCCTACCGCGGACTGGTGCGTGTGGCCAAGGGCGCGGAGAATGCCCGCAACTATTCGCAGTGCGACTCGCTTCTGATAGGCGACCGCTGCGGGGCGCATACATTCCCCGTGATCGACTCGCACAATGCGTCGGCCGTGTTGGAGCACGAGGCCACGACATCGAAGATATCCGAGGAGCAACTCTTCTACTGCAACCAGCGCGGTCTGTCGACCGAGGATGCCGTGGGACTGATCGTGAACGGATATGCGCGTGAGGTGTTGGCCAAACTGCCTATGGAGTTTGCCGTCGAGGCTCAGAAACTGCTGGCCATAAGTCTTGAAGGTTCGGTCGGATAGTATATGTGTGTCGGCATGTCGTGTGGATGCGGCGAGGTAGGAGTTTTGACGAATGTACGGCATGGAGATATCGGCAGTCCGAAAAATGAAAATGTAAAAACAGAGACAAAGAGACAAAAAAGATATGTTGAGTGTAAAGAATCTGCACGCCTCGGTTGAGGGCAAGGAGATACTTCGGGGTATAGACCTTGAGGTGCGTGAGGGCGAGGTGCATGCCATAATGGGGCCCAACGGGTCGGGCAAGAGTACGCTGGCGTCGGTGCTGGCGGGAAATCCCAAATATACGGTTACGGCGGGGTCGGTCGAATTTCTGGGCCGCGACCTGCTGAGCCTGCCTGTTGAGGAGCGTGCCTGCATGGGGCTGTTCCTCGGATTCCAGTATCCGGTGGAGATCCCGGGTGTGACGATGGCCAACTTCATGAAGATGGCCGTGAACGAACAGCGCAAGTATCGCGGCGAGGAGCCTCTGAAGGCGAGCGAGTTCCTGCGTATGATGCGCGAGAAGAGCGCTATCGTGGAGCTCGACTCGAAGTTGACGAGCCGTGCCGTGAACGAGGGTTTCTCGGGCGGCGAGAAGAAGAAGAACGAGATCTTCCAGATGGCGATGCTCGATCCGAAGCTGGCCGTGCTGGACGAGACCGATTCGGGTCTGGATATCGACGCGCTGCGTATAGTGGCTACGGGTGTTACCAAGCTGCACACGAAGGATAACGCGACGATCGTGATCACGCACTACCAGCGTCTGCTGGATTACATCGTGCCCGACGTGGTGCATGTGCTCTACAAGGGCCGCATAATATATTCAGGCGACAAGACTCTGGCGCAGAAACTCGAGCGCGAGGGTTACGATTGGCTTATAAACGACTATAAGGAATGAAACTGCTCGAATACATAGCGCGCGGAGCTGCGGGCGAGGCCGAGATTATGGTGAACCCCACGCAGGAGGTGCGGCGTGTCGCGGCGGGCGGTGTATTGTCGCTGGTGGTCGTACACTCGGCGGCGGAGCCTTCGACGTTGGAGATAGAGCTTGGCGAGGGCGCCGTGCTGCACCTTGTCGAGGCCTTCAGCGGCGGTGCGATGGGATCGTGCCGCGTGCGTCAGGGCGCATCGAGCCGCTGCGAGATAACATCCGTGGTGACAGGTTCGGCCGAGGCCGACTATGCCGTGGATATGGATGGCGGCGGCGCCGAGAACAATCTCCGTGGGGCGTTTATCGCCGGAGGCGCGGAGCGTGTGCGTTTCGGTCTGCGCGTATCGCATAACGTAGGGCTCTGCACGAGCAACTCTCTGGTCAAGGGTGTTGCCGGCGGCAGTGCCTCGTGCGAGTTCAACGGTCTGGTATATGTGGCTCAGGATGCCCAAAATACAGACGCACGGCAGACGAGCCGCAACATAGTGTTGGGCGACGAGGCGCGCATCGTGACCAAGCCGCAGCTGGAGATATATGCCGACGACGTGAAGTGCTCGCACGGGGCTACGGTCGGCCAGTTGGATGACGATGCAATATTGTACATGCGCCAGCGCGGACTCTCGGAGGCGCAGGCGCGGCGGCTTCAGATCGAGGGCTTCGTGCGCGACATAGTGTCGCAGGCGGGGAGCATGGGCGAGGCTCTGGCAGAGATGTTGACGGAAAAACTGGAGGAGTTGTAGATGTTCGACGTAGATAAGATACGACGGGATTTCCCCATTCTCGACCGTGAGGTGAACGGGCGGCCTCTGGTATATCTCGACAGTGGCGCGACGGCTCAGAAACCGGAGTGTGTGCTGCGCTGTGTCGATGAGGTGTACCGTACGCTTAACGCCAACATCCACCGCGGTGTGCACTTCATGGCCGAGCAGGCTACGGAGCGTTACGAGCAGGCGCGCGAGACGGTGCGTGCCTTTATCGGGGCGTCGGCACGCGAGGAGGTGATCTTCACGGCCGGGGCTACTGCTTCGCTCAATACGGTGGCGTATGCTTGGGGCGAGCGGTTCCTGCATGAGGGTGACAATATCGTCGTGAGCGAGATGGAGCACCATTCGAATCTGGTGCCGTGGCAGATAGTTGCCGAGCGCAAGGGCGCCACGCTGCGAATGCTTCCGTTCGATGACGAGGGGCGGTTGATGACCGAGTGTCTGGATACGCTTATAGACTCTCGTACGCGTATGGTGGCCGTAACGCAGGCATCCAATACGTTGGGTACGCGTCCCGATCTGAAGCCCGTAATAGAACGGGCGCATGCGGCCGGAGCTTTGGTTACGGTGGACGGATGTCAGGGCGTTGTACACGGAGGCGTGGATGTCAGCGCGTTGGGGTGTGATTTCTATGCCTTCTCGGGACACAAGCTCTACGGCCCGACCGGTATAGGTGCGCTGTATGGCCGCCGCGAATTGCTGGAGGCGATGCCTCCGTTCCTCTGCGGCGGGGATATGGTCGACCGCGTGTCGTTCGCCGGTACGACCTATGCGCCGCTGCCGCTGAAGTTCGAGGCCGGTACTGCCAACTTCGTGGGAGCCATAGGTCTGGGCGAGGCCGTGAAGTATGTCCAGTCGTTGGATGCAGTCGAGATCGAGGCTTACGAACGTTCGCTGACCGATTATGCCACCGAGACGCTGTGCGCAATCGATGGATTGAGAATATATGGAACGACCGAGGGCAAGTCGCCCATTCTGTCGTTCAATGTCGAGGGTGTGCACCATTACGACATGGGCATGATACTCGACAAGCTGGGTGTAGCGGTGCGCACTGGACACCATTGTGCCGAGCCCGTTATGGATCACTACGGTGTGACGGGCATGTGCCGCGCTTCGCTTGCCATGTACAATACGCGCGAAGAGATCGACGCCCTGTGTGAGGGCGTGCGGCGTGCGGTGCGCATGCTGCGATAGCTGAAGAGGCTTTACGGTATCTGCCGCTGAAATAGGGTTGTGCGGCGTGCAGCAGCCGTGCGAGGCGGAATGTTATGGCCGCAGATATGCGGTCGTGGGGGAGGATTGTAGAACCAAACGAAAATAGAAATTCATGTTCATAGTGCTTGAGGGTGTGGACGGATCGGGCAAATCCACACAGATAGAGAAACTTCGCGGTATGTTTGCCGAGCGGGGCGTGGAGAGTGAGTATGTGCATTTCCCGCGTTTCGACGCACCATTCTTCGGCGAGCTTATAGCGCGCTTCCTGCGCGGGGAGCTGGGCGGTATCAACGAGGTAGATCCGTATATCGTAGCACTGCTCTATGCCGGTGACCGCCGTGATGCTGCCGCCATGATACGCCGCTGGCTCGATACGGGCAAGGTCGTCATAGCCGACCGTTATGTCTATTCGAATATCGGGTACCAATGTGCCAAGGTGGCTGACGAGACGAAGCGTGCGGCGCTGCGGCACTGGATCTTCGAGCTTGAATATGAATATTTCAAGATCCCGCAGCCCGATCTGTCGATCTTCCTCGATGTGCCCTTCGCCTTCACCGAGCGCAAGCTGGCCGAAGCGCGCGAGGGTGCCGACCGCGAGTACCTGCACGGGGCCAAGGATATACACGAGTCGTCGCTTGCGTTCCAGAAATCGGTGCGCGACGTCTATCTCGATGCCGTGCATCACGACCGTGACCTTCACGTGGTCGATTGCAGTACGGCCGATGACGCGATGGCCTCGCCCGAGGAGGTCTTCGCCCGTATCCGCAACCTTGTAAACCGATATGTAGACCGAGTGGAGAGATGAGCCGCAAGTTGAAGATAGCCTCGCATGTGTGCCGCACTCTGGTGGGCTTGATATTCGTCTTCTCGGGTTTCGTGAAGGCGGTCGATCCGTGGGGTACGGCGTTGAAAGTCAACGAATACCTCTCCATATACGGCATGGAGCAGCTGAGCGGCGTAAGTATGGTCTTCTCGATATGGCTGTGCGGTGCCGAGCTGATGATGGGCCTTATGCTGCTGTTCAAGGTGCGCACGCGTCTGGTATCTATTTTCGCACTCGCGTCGATGATATTCTTCACGGTGCTTACGTTCCTCAGCGCAACGTGGATACCGGTGGAGGATTGCGGCTGTTTCGGTGATGCGCTCAAGCTGACGCCGTGGGAGACCTTCGCCAAAAATCTGGTGATCCTGCCGATGGTGTTCGTCGTGTGGTATCGCTACCGCGGCCGTCCCGTGTTGGAGTTCAAGCGTTTGGAGATACTGCTTACGGTGTTGTTCTGCGTCATTGCGATGGGTATAGGAACATACTGTTACTTCACACTCCCGCTGATCGACTTCCTTCCATACAAGAAGGGGGCCAATATCTACGAGATGATATCCGAACAGCACGATACGGGAGCCGAGACAATGTCGGATGAGGAGTATGTGCTCGTCTACCGCAACCGCGAGACGGGTGAGTTGCACGAGTTCTCGATCGACGACGAGGAGTGGCGTGACGAGTCGCGCTGGGAGTGGGTCGAGACGCGCGTGGAGAACGAATCGTCGGCGGTGCAGACCCTTGTGAGCGAGTTTTCGCTGTCGGATCCCGAAGGTAACGTGACGGAGGATCTGCTGACGCGCGAGGGTACCGTATATCTGATATGTGTGACGGATATTGACGACATAAGGGACGGGTGCCGCCACCGTCTGCGCCGTGTTGTGGAGCGGGCCGCCGAGGAGAATGCCACGGTCGTGTGCATCACGCCCAAGCCGCTGCGCAACGTGACCTATTACCGTTTCGACGGCAGCGACGAGGTGCGATGCTATAATATCGACGCCACGGTGATGAAAACGGTGCTGCGTGCCCGCAACGGACTTGTGGTGCTGCGTGACGGGGTGATCGAGGCAAAATACAATTGCGGCAGCATAGACTTATGACGGCTGACGCGTAATTTTTGGTATAATAATTGACCTTTCCGAATGGGAAGGTCAATTTTTTATACCTATGTGCAAGCGGTTGTTATCTCTGATGGTGGCGGCGGTGTGGTTTGCCGGCTGCGGCGGCTCCGCGCCCGAACAGCAATATGTACGGCCCGTGAAGGCGGCGACGGTACATGCCGTGGATTATGTCGACAAGGATTTTGCCGGCATGGCGACGGCGGACGAGGCGACGAATCTTGCGTTCAAGATCTCGGGGCAGGTGGCGAGTGTCGATGTGGCAAAGGGGCAATATGTGGCTCGCGGGGCTTTGCTCTCGCAGCTGGATCCGCGCGACGTGCAGCTTCAGGTCGATGCCGACCGCTCGCTCTACGAGAAGGCTGCGTCACAATTCGAGCGTATGAAACGGCTGTTGGAGCACGAGGCGGTGTCGCGGCAGGAGTATGAGGCGGCGCAGACATCCTACGTGCAGGCCAAGTCGGCATACGTGAATACGAAGGATCTGCTCGTCGAGACCAAACTACGCGCACCGTTTGACGGCGTGGTTGAGCGTACCTATGTCGATACCTACGAACGCGTGCAGGCGGGGCAGACGATCGTGCGTATAGTGAGTCCCGTAAGTTCGACGGTGGAGTTTACGATGCCCGAACGCAGCATGTCCTATCTGGCGGATACGACGACACGATTCTTCGTCACCTTCGACAACTATCCCGACCGGCGTTTCGAGGCGCGTCTTGACAGTTATGCCAAGACCTCGTCCGATGCGTCGGGTTTTCCCGTATCGTTGAAGATCGCCAAGGCGGAGGCCGAGCGCGTCGGTATCTCGCCCGGCATGACGTGCAGCGTGACGATGCGCACGGCCGAGAGCGCCGCGAGTGTCGTCGGGGTGCCTCTGACGGCAATATATGCTCCTGCCTCGGGCGGAACATACGTGTGGCGCATTGCCGACGATGGTGTGGTCGAATTACAGCCCGTGGTTACGGGCGGCATCTTCGGCCGCGACATGGCGATTGTCGAGAGCGGGTTGAAGGCCGGCGAGCGGATCGTCACGGCGGGTGTCTACCGTCTGCGCGAGGGCGATCGTGTGAAGATTCTAAATCCTTGATGCCATGTCGATCGTAGAATATTCGATACGCCACCGCAGTGTCATGTGGTTCGTGCTGGGGCTCTTCATCGTGGGGGGCGTGTGGTCGTTCATGTCGATGGGCAAGAAGGAGGATTCGACCTTCGTGTTGAAGACGGCTGTGGTGACGTGCAGTTATCCGGGCGCCACGCCACTGCAGGTCGAACAGCTCATCTCGGAGCCCGTAGCGCGCGAACTGCAGTCGATGCGCGGCGTGCATAAGATAACATCGGAGTCGTATTACGGCTATTCGAAGATAACCGTCGAGCTGAATCCGGCTACGCGTGCCGACGAGATTCCGCAGCTGTGGGATGAGTTGCGGCGCAAGGTGACGAACATCTCGCCCCAGCTGCCTGCAGGGGCGGGCGCGATACGCGTAAACGACGATTTCAGCGATGTCTACGGGCTATATTACGGTCTGGTTGCCGACGACGGTTTCTCGTGGAGCGAGATCCGCGACTGGGCCCAGCGCATAAAGACCGATGTGGTTACGGTGGAGGGTGTGCAGAAGGTCGCTCTGTTTGCCGAGCAGACACCCGTGATAAACCTCTATGTCACCATGTCGGCATTGGCCAACTTCGACATCACGCCCGAGATGATCGTGGCGACGATCTCGCAGCAGAACGCCATAGTCAACAGCGGCCGAGTCGTGGCGGGCGAGATGGAGATACGCGTACTGGAGACGGGCGTTTACGGATCGGTTGAGGATATAGCCGATCAGCTGCTCATCGCCTCCGACGGGCGGCAGTTCCGTCTGGGCGATATCGCCCGCATCGAGGAGGGGTATGTCGAGCCGCCGACGTCGCTGATGTATGTCGACGGGCGCCGTGCCGTCGGCATAGGGGTCTCGTCAGAGCCCGAAAGCGATGTCGTGGCTCTGGGGGCCGAGGTTCGCAGCCATCTGGAGCAGCTGTCACGGCAGATGCCTGTCGGTATGGATATCGTGACGCTCTATCCCGAGGACGAGATCGCACGCCGTGCCAACATGTCGTTTCTGGTCAATCTTCTGGAGTCGGTGGCTATCGTCATTGTGGTCATAATGCTGGCGATGGGTGCGCGCAGCGGTTCGCTTATAGGCTCGTCGCTGCTCTTTACCATCGGCGGCACGATGCTCTGCATGTATATGACGGGCGAGGGGATAAACCGTACTTCACTTGCGGGGTTTATCATAGCGATGGGAATGTTGGTCGACAACGCCATTGTCGTCACGGACAACGCCCTGACTGCGGCCTCTGCGGGTACACCCTTGCGAGATGCTCTGGTGCGCGGTGCAGAGGGCCCGAAATGGGGCCTGCTGGGGGCTACGCATATTGCTGTCTTCTCGTTTCTGCCGCTATATCTGGCGCCGTCGGCCGTGGCCGAGATCGTCAAGCCGTTGTTTGTGGTCATAGCCCTTTCGCTGTTGATCAGCTGGGTGCTGGCATTGACGCAGGTGCCCATGTTCGGGTTGATGATGTTGAGGCCGCCGTTCCGTGTGGCGGCTTCGGAGCGCTTAGCCGCCTTCGATCGGGTGTTGAGGTGGATGCTGCGTCATCGTTGGGGTGTGACGGCCGCGACGGTAGCGCTCTTTGTCGGGGCCGTTGCCGCAATGCGGGTTATGCCGCAGAACTTCTTCCCGCAGATCGACAAACCCTATTTCCGTGCCGACATAATCATGCCCGAAGGTTACGACATAGAGGCTACGCAGCACAATCTCGATACGATGGCTCTGTGGCTGCGGTCGCAGCCCGAGGTTGTGCACGTCTCGACAACGGCGGGGTCGACGCCCGTACGGTACTATCTTGCCAGCAGCAGCGTTTCGTCGCGTCCCAACTTCGGCAACATATTGGTAGAGGTGGACGACAAACGTTCGACCGAGGCGGTGAAGGAGCGTTTCGATCGCTTTGTACTGACGACGTGTCCCGACGTATGGCTGCGCTCGTCGCTCTTCAAACTCTCGCCCGTGCCCGACGCGACGATCGAGATCGGATTTGTGGGCAACGATATCGACACGCTGCTGCGCCTGACTCACGATGTGGAGCAGATCATGTGGCGTGACGGCGATGCGGTGAACATACGCAACAGTTGGGGCAACCGCATACCCGTGTGGATACCCGTATATTCGCAGACGAAAGGCCAGCGCATAGGTGTGAGTCGCAGCGGTGTGGCCCAATGGATGACCCTTGCTACGCAGGGATACGGCGTTGGTGAGTACCGCCGCGGCGACGAGGTTATGCCCATACTCCTTAAGGATGAGGCACAACGCGACTATAACCTTTCGAATCTGCAATCGATGCCGGTCTTCTCGCGCAGCGGCCGCGTCTATCCGATCGAGCAGGCGAGCAGCCGCTTCGACTTCGATTTCCGCAACGGCGTCATCAAACAGTACAACCGCCAGCGTGTGATGAAGGCGCAGTGCGATCCAGCGGCGGGCGTAAACACACAGCGGTTGTATTCGCGGCTGGTGTCGGCAGTCGAGCGCGAGGTATCGGTGCCGGAGGGTTATCGAATGCGTATTTTCGGCGAGCAGGAGTCGCAGGCCGAGTCGAATGCCGCCCTTGCCGAGGAGATGCCGCTGACGCTGGTGCTGATGTTTATCGTGCTGTTGCTGCTTTTCGGCAACTACCGCGATCCGATAGCCATATTGCTCATGACGCCGTTGATCTTTATCGGCGTGGTGGGCGGACTGGCCGTGACGGGTAACCAGTTCAACTTCTTCGCTCTGCTCGGACTGCTGGGTCTCGTGGGCATGAATGTCAAGAATGCCGTGATTCTGGTCTCGTCGATAAACGATCTGCGTGCCGCGGGCAAGGATGGTGTCGAGGCCGTGGTGCAGGCAGCGCACAGCCGTCTGGTGCCCGTATGCATGGCTTCGGCCACGACGGTGTTGGCGTTGATACCGCTGCTCTTCGATTCGCTGTTCGCAAGCATGGCGGCAACCATAATGGGTGGGTTGATCGTGGCCACGGCGTTGACGATGTTCGTGCTGCCGGTGACATACTCTTTGTTCCACAAGATCAGATTGAGACGATGAAGCGATTGTATCTTTTATTTGCCGCCGTTGCGGTGTGCGGCGTACGGAGCGCGTGCGGTCAGTCTATGACCCTTGCGGCCTATCGCGACAGCGTGAGCAGTTACAGCTGGCAGTTGAAGAGCGCGGGGGCGAGTGCCGCGGGCGCGCATGAGACCATGCGCAGGAGTAAAAGCGAGATGCTGCCCGAGATTTCAGCCGCGGCGTCGGCCTCGAAGAGTTTTCACGAGATGGCCGGCAACCGCCTGTGGGGGTTTTTCATCAAACCGCAGGTCGTGCAGACGGTCTATGGCGGCGGGGGACTTCGGGCCGCCTACCGCAAGGCTGAAAGCGACTATCGCTCGGCTCTGGGCGATGAGCAGGCGGCGCGTCTGGATGTGCGTTATGCGGCCGACTACGCCTATTGGAACGTCTCGGCCATGCAGCTGTTCATGTCGGCGGCCGAGGAGTATGTCTCGATCATAGAGTCGCTGTACAGGGTTGTGGAGCGGCGTTTCGGCGAGGGGTATATCGCCAAGAGCGACCTGCTGCAGGTGGAGACGCGTCTGAGCGATGCGGAGTATCAGTTGCAGACGGCGCGGCGTGCATACGCCGAGGTTCTGCACGCATTCAATTCGCAGTTCGGGGCGGAGCTGGACCGTGCGGCCCGGCTTGCGGAGTCCATAACCGATACGCTGCCGATGCCCGTGCGGGTCACGGCCGGGGATATGTTGTCACGGCGGCCCGATATTCTTGCGGCGGCGGAGCGTGTGACGGCGGCGGAGCATGCGATGGATGTGACGCGCGCGGCATATAATCCTCAGGTGAGCATCGGCGCCGGCGGCTCGTGGCAGACCTTTACATCTCCGGCGGCGGGACGGACCTATCTCGACGCCTCGCTGACGATGGCCGTGAGCGTACCGATATTCCGATGGGGAGCGCGGCGGCATGCCGTCTCGGCAGCGAGCGCGGCCGTGCGGGGTACGGAGTATGCGCTTGCATCGGCGCGCGATGCCGCCGCCCGCGAGGAGGCCGACGGCTGGAGCGCCCTGACAAGCAGCCGCGCACAGATGTTCTCGTCGCTGCGCAACCTCAAGATCGCGGGCGAGAACCTCGATATCAGCACCTACTCCTACAACGAGGGGCAGGCTACGATCCTCGACGTGCTGCAGGCGCAGCTGAGCTGGATACAGATATACACCAACACCATCACCGCACAGTTCAACTATGCGGTGGCGGTGTCGGCGTACAAACGGATAACGGCGTCGGATTAGGCCTTGACGTTCTCGGTGCTTACGACCGAGATCTCATGTGCCACGGGTGCGATCATGCGCAGCATGGCGATGGTGCCGCAATATTTCTCCTGCGTCAGGGCGATGGCACGGCTTACGGCATTCTGGTCGGCGAGGGTCTTGCACTGCGCGTTGTAGGATACGTTGAAACTGCGGAAGTGGCTCCCGGCCTGCACTTCCGGCGTGTCCAGAACGCCCTCGACGGTGATCTCCAGCATCTTGACCGTGATGTTCTGCTTGCGGAGCATGGCCTGTATGGTCAGTCCGGCACATTTGGCCGCGGCGCACAGCATCAGCGCCTTGGGGTTCAGGTCGTCGGCCTTCTGCGAACCCTCGAGGCGGAATTTGCCGCTGCGGGTGAGTTCGATGGTTACTTTTTGTGTGTTCATTGTCTTTGTTGTTTTTTGTTCGTTGCGGCGCGGCCCGTGTCGGATACCGCCTCCGCGATAGTGCGTGGGGACAATAATCGTTCCTTTGTTGCGTATTTTATGGCAAAATAGCTATCTTTGCTGATGGTATAATCCGAAGTGAATCGTATGCATAGAAGAGTATTGTTATTGGCCCTGTCGCTTCTGAGTGTCGGCACGCTGCATGTGGCGGCTCAGGCCCCGTCGGTAGACGATGCCATAAAGCGTGGCGTCTCGTTGTACAACTTCGGTCATTGGGCCGAGGCGAGAACCGAATTCCGGAATGCCCGCAATGCCCTCTCGCCCGTGCGGGACCGCTTGCGTGTCGAGAAGATAGACTATTACCTTGCGTTGTGCGATATGGAGTTGCGTACGGCCGATGCCGAAAGCCGTATGCGACGTTTTCTGGAGCTGTACAACGGTTCGTCATATACGAACGAGATACAGTTCTCGCTTGGAGCATATTACTGCATTCTGGACGATACGCAGCGCGCCGAGGAGGAGCTCTCGAAGGTGCGTTACGAGAGTCTGGCACCCAAATACAAGGACAAGTATGACTTGCGTATGGGTTACATGGCCTTCATGAAGGGTGACTATGAGGCCGCCGAGCGTTATTTCGGCCGTATAGCCCCGTCGAGCGACTATGCCGACCATGCGGCCTATTACAAATCATACATGGCCTATTCGCGAGGCGAGTTCGATAAGGCACGCAACGGATTCAACTCGCTGTTGAAGAGCCCGCTGTACCGAGATCTGATGCCCTTCTATCTGATGCAGATAGACTTCAAGAGCGGCGACTACCAAGCCGTGGCCGACAAGGGCGAGGAGCTTATGTCGCACACGACGCCCGAGCAGGCGGTGCAGATACGCCGCATGATGGCCGAGTCGTGGTTCCAGCTGGGCGATTACGGCAAGGCCGTGAAGTATATGAACGACTACAAGGAGTCGGGCGGCGAGATGAACCGTGTGGAGAACTACATTTTGGGATATTCGCTCTATCGCCAGACATTCTATTCGGAGGCCGAGGATTATCTCCGCGCAGCGTGCGGTGCTGACGACATGCTCACGCAGAATGCCTCGTATAACCTTGCGGATTGCTATCTGCGTGCCGGCGACAAGGAGAATGCCATGCGGTCGTTCGCCATGGCCGCCTCGTCGGCCTATGATCCCAATATTGCCGAGGATGCGCTGTTCAACTACGGCAAGCTGCAATACGAGTTGGGCGGTGGCGTCTTCAACGAGGCGATCAACGTGCTGAGCCGATATGTGGAGCTTTATCCCGAGTCGGAGCGTGTGATGGAGGCGCGGCGCCTCTTGATAGCTGCCTACTACAACTCGCACAACTATGCCGAGGCCTACCACGCCATCCGAAACTTCCCCAATCCCGATGCCGATGCCATGCAGGCGTTGCAGAAGATCGCCTACTTCAACGGTCTGGAATCGTACGTTGCGGGTGATCTGGGTGAGGCCGAGAGTTCGTTGGAGGAGTCTCTGGGTGTCGGGCTCAATGCCAAGTACAACGCTCTGGCGTCATTCTGGCTCGGCGAGATAGCCTACGCTTCGGGCGATACGTCGACGGCGTTGCAACGATATCGCAACTTCATGGCGCGCGCACCCCGTACTGGCAACGAATATGCCATGGCGCAATACAATATCGGATATTGCTACTTCAATAACGACGAATATGCGGCTGCGGGTGAGGCTTTCGACAAGTTCCTTTCGCTCTATTCGCAGCGTGACTCATATCGTGCCGATGCCTTGAACCGTCTCGGCGACGTGCATTATGCCTCGCGTCAGTTCGACGATGCGATCAAGTGCTACGATGCGGCTGCGGCGCTGGGAACGGCCGAACGTTACTATTCGCAGTTTCAGCGTGCCGTGACGCTCGGGGCGCAGAACAACGTGCCGCAGAAGATCGAGAGCCTGCAGCGTATCGTGCAGCAGGATCGCGGCGACTATGTCGATGCCGCCACCTACGAGTTGGGCCGCACGTATATCGGCGATGCGCAGTACGAGGCCGGCGTGAAGGTTCTGGAGCGTTTCGTGGGACAATATCCCAATTCACGTTATCACGCTCAGGCACTGTCCGATCTGGGCCTTGCGTACATGAATCTGGGCGATCGCGACAAGGCATTGAAATATTATGACATGGTAGTCAAGGCGGCACCGCAGTCGTCGCAGTCGAAGAGCGCCATGCAGGGCATACGCGATATATATATCGCTCAAGGCGATGTGGACGCCTACTTCGATTATGCCCGCAAGACGGGTCTGGAGGGCAACATGAGCGAGATGACGCGCGATTCACTGTCGTACACGGCGGCACAGAAGCTCTACCTCGACAACAAGACTACCGAGGCGGCCGCATCGTTCACATCATATCTGTCGAACTTCCCGAAGGGATATTATCGTAACGATGCTCTCTTCTACCTGAGTGACTGCCATATACGTGACGGCCGCAACGACGAGGCTATCAAGTCTCTGGCCGAGTTGGCCGCGCAGGGACATACGCAGTATTCGGAGCGGGTGCTGGATCGTCTCTCGTCGATGTACTATGAGGCGGGACAGTATGAGCAGGCCGCCGGGGCGTTCCGTTCGCTCTACGACGAGGCCTCGACATCGGCTGCCAAGATCAATGCCGCTTCGGGTTATGTGGCTTCGACGTTGAAGTATGCCGACGACAACGGCATCATCCCGCAGAACGACGGCTTCTATTTCCTGACCAAGAACAAGGTTGAGCAGATAGACAATGAGGGGCAGTCCCAGTATGCACAGACCCAACCGGCCCGGCAACAGTCGAAAATCGAGCGCGGGCACACCCTGATGCTCCCGACCAACACGGTGGAGGCGGTCACCCCGCCACACGAAGCTTTCAGCAACCAGTGACATACTTGTTTATTGGGAAATCTCGTACTTGTTTTTTGTCCCCG
>OJKC01001380.1_pt1 | contig 15380 bp, 10 predicted proteins | sample 1596401 | NCBI WGS metagenome assembly OJKC01 (sample SAMEA4350162, study PRJEB24818) | metagenome | biome: human; feature: gut; material: faeces | place: Denmark | collected 2013-09 | reverse complement strand
GGTATCGCCATGCTTGATTCTTATATTTCCGCCCTCTGCCGCTATGCCGAGCGCACGGGGCTCCTCCAGCCGGAGGATCTGGTCTTTGCGCGCAACGCGCTGCTCGAGGCGCTGCAGCTCGATTCCTTCGACGAAGCCGCCGCCCCGGCAGAGGCCTCGCTGGCCGATATTTTGCAGGTGCTGACCGGCGATGCCGTCGCCCGCGGCGTCTGCCCGGACAACCAGGTCGCCCGCGACCTGTTCGACACGAAGCTCATGGGGGTGCTGACGCCCCGGCCGCACGAGGTCCGCACCTGCTTCCATACGCTCTACCAGATCTCCCCGCAGAAGGCGACCGACTGGTTCTACCGCTTCAGCCAGGACACCAACTACATCCGCCGCGACCGCATCGCGAAGGACAAAAAGTGGACCTACGCCTGCGAATACGGCGAGCTGGACATCACCATCAACCTCTCCAAGCCCGAGAAGGACCCGCGCGCCATCGCCGCGGCCAAGCTCGCGCCGCAGTCCGGCTATCCCAAATGCGCCCTGTGTGCGGAAAACGAGGGCTACGCGGGCCGCATGAACCATCCCGCCCGGCAGAACCACCGCATCATCCCCCTTGAGCTGGACAGCGGCAGCTGGTATCTGCAGTATTCCCCGTACGTCTATTACAACGAGCACTGCATCGTCCTCAACGCCGAGCATACGCCCATGCGCATCAGCGCGGCGACGTTCCGCCGGCTGCTGGACTTTACGAAGCTGTTCCCGCATTATTTCCTCGGCTCGAACGCGGATCTGCCCATCGTCGGCGGCTCGATTTTGAGCCACGACCATTTCCAGGGCGGTCACTACACCTTCGCCATGGAAAAGGCCCCGGTCGAGACGCCGGTCTCGTTTGCCGGATTCCCGGACATTGCAGCCGGGATCGTCAAATGGCCGATGTCCGTCCTGCGCCTGACCGGCAGCGATCCGGACCGGCTGTGCCTGCTGGCGGAGAAGATCCTGACTGCCTGGCGCGGCTACACCGATGAAGCCGCCATGGTCTTCGCCGAGACTGACGGCACGCCGCACAACACCATCACGCCCATCGCCCGCCGCCGCGGGGAAGATTTTGAGCTGGATCTTGTCCTGCGCAACAATCTCACGACGCCGGAGCATCCGCTCGGCCTCTATCACCCGCACGAGCAGCTGCACCACATCAAAAAAGAAAACATCGGCCTCATCGAGGTCATGGGTCTGGCTGTCCTGCCCGCGCGGCTGGACAAGGAGCTGGCGCTTCTGAAGGACGCGATCCTCTCTGGCCGCGACCTGCGCGCGGACGAGACGCTGCAGAAGCACGCCGACTGGGCTGAGGCGCTGCAGGGCCGCTATACCTTTACGCCGGAGAATACCGAGCAGATCCTGCAGCAGGAGGTCGGCGCTGTCTTCATGCAGGTCCTCGAAGACGCCGGCGTCTACAAACGCACCCCCGCCGGCCAATCCGCCTTCCTCCGCTTCACCGCCAGCGTGTAAAGCACCCCAAGGCTCCCCTGGAAGGGGAGCTTTTTGCTTGCTGCAGAATATGAAAGATCCCCGCGGCTGCGTGGATCGCAGCGCGGGGATGCTGGTCATTGCGGCGTTGTCGGCTGGGCGCAGCGGACGGCGGCGGTTTCGTGGAGGATGCGCTGCATTTCCGGCCACTTGGCTTCCATGTCGGCGACCAGCTTCAGCTGCGTGCGGCAGCGGTCAAGGTTCTGCGTGGGATAGTCGATCTTGAAATAGACGTCGCCTTCCAGATAATCCTTCAAAAACCGCATAGCCAGCTCCGCCGTGATGATCTTCGCGCCAAGCGGCAGGACCTCGATCTCCTTCGGGGTCAGCGCGTGACCACAGGCGTCGAGATAGCCCTCCAGGAACGCCTGGTACATGTCGAGCTTCAGCCAGACCTGATCCAGATCCTTCTCATCCTCTGCGGCCGAGGACGCGCCGAAGCGTACGCCGTCGCCGAAATCATAGGCAGACAGACCCGGCATCACCGTGTCGAGATCGAGCACGCACTTGGCACAGCCGGTCTGCGGGTCGAGCAGGACGTTGTTGAGCTTGGTGTCGTTGTGCGTCACGCGCAGCGGCAGCTCGCCGGCCGCGAGCATGCGGCAGAGCGTCCCGAGCTCCTGCTCCCGCGCGAGCAGGAAGTCGATCTCGGGCCCGACATCCTTCACGCGGCCGCAGACATCGGCTTCGATGGCGGCGCGGAACTGGCGCAGGCGGTCGATGGTGTCGTGGAAATGCGGGATGGTCTCATACAGGGAGGCCGCCGGGAAATCCGCCAGCGCCTGCTGGAACTTGCCGAAGGCCACCGCGGCCTGGTAAAAGTCGTTTCTGTCGCGCGGCATATCCAGGCTGATGCCGCCGGAGATGAAGTTGTAGGCGCGCCAGAACTCGCCCTGGTCATCGATGCAGTATTTTCTGCCGTCCTTGGCCCTGCAGAGGCGGATGCATTCCAGACCGATCTGCTTGCGGTCGATGAACCGGGAGACCGCGTCGATATTCTCGATCAGCTCCTCCGGGTGGCGGAAGGCGACGCGGTTGATCCGCTGCAGGGTGTAGGCCTTCCGGTTGTCGCAGACGACGCGGAAGGTGCGGTTGATATGGCCGTTGCCGAGCGGCTCACAGGAGATGGGCGTTCCGTCCAGGCAGAACTGCTGTAAAACCTGTTCCATAGATACAATGTCCTTTTTTCTTTCTATTGGGAGCTCCCGAAGAGAGGGAGTATCGTTTGCGCACACGTGCAGCCGCACGTTCTTTCTATTGTATCCCATTTGCAGGATAATTGCAACCATCTTGCAGCCATTCCCCGCGGATCCGACAGAAAAACGGCCTGCCGCAGCGCGGCAGGCCGTCAGATCCGGTCGCTTATTTCATCTGCGCGATGTCGCAGACGATCTCGACGCACTTGTCGACGCCGAGCTTGCCGCTGTCGAGGCAGATGTCGTAGTTCTCGGCCTCGCCCCAGTTGCGGTTGGTGTAGTGCTTGTAGTAGACCTTCCGCTTGCTGTCCTTCTCCTGCAGGCGCTTTTCCATGGGCTTGCTGGTCTCGCCGTAGCGCTCGCGCACGCGGGCGGCGCGGTGCTGCATGTCGGAATGGACGAAGATGTGCAGGCAGTCCGGCTGGTCCTTCAGGATGAAATCCGCGCAGCGGCCGACGATGACGCACGGGCCCTTGCTGGCCAGATCGCGGATGACGTTTGTCTGGCAGACGTAGAGCTTATCCGACACGGACATGGTGTCGATCAGCCCCATCGGGTGGGACGACACGGCGATGTTGAACAGGAAGCTGCTGGTGACGGAGGCGTATTCGCCGATCTCCTCGATGAACTCGTGCGAGAAGCCGCTCTCCTTTGCGACCTTGTCGACCAGCTCCTTATCGTAATAGGGGATGCCGAGTTTCTCGGCCACCGCCTTGCCGATGCTTCTTCCGCCGCTGCCAAACTGGCGGCTGATGGTGATGACCTTGTTTGTCATAAAAACTCCCCCTTATTTTTGATGCCCCTATTATACACCAAAATGCTCGGGATGACAATGAAAAATTTCCGTCAGGACGGCATCAAAGATACGGCCTCATGTCCTTGACCAGCTGATCCTCCAGCCGGATGAGCGACTGGACGATGTCCTTCGCCTCGCGGCTGGCCGTCGGATACTGGTTGCAGTAGCGGGCGAGCGACTTGATGCCCATCGAGCAGCCGGTCGAGATGAGGTCGGCCGTCGTCGCGTCGCCGGGCTTCATGGCGAGCATCGCCTCCGTCTTCATCCAGGACATGGCGCGGGCGGCCGGATCGGCGGACTTTGCCTCCTTGCCCTGCGCGCGCAGCAGCGCCTTTGTCTCGGCGGCGAGCGACTCATGCTGGCGCTTGCTGCTCGCGAGCCGCCGCTGCAGCGGCCCGTCCGGGCTGTTTTTCAGCACGTCGTCCAGCGAGCGGATGGCCATATCAGTCCCCGCCGCGCACTCGGACAACAGGTGCAGCGTGTCTTCGTTCATCTTGCATCTCCTCCTTTCAGACTCTGCAATTATTGTGTTCCAAAAGCGGAAAAAATATGATACAATGCGGAAAAAGGAGGCATGCATATGCGTATGGAACGAACGGTCCGCGAGATCGCGGGCGACTACGCCGTGCTGGAAAACGAATCCGGCGGCACGACTGAGGTCGCGCTGGCCCTGCTGCCGGACGGCGTCCGCGAGGGCATGGTGCTCATTTTTGAAAACTTCGAATACCGAATCAAAGAATAAAGGAGAAGGGCTATGATCCGTCATATCGTGATGTGGAAGTTCCGCGAAGGAGAAGAAGAAAACCGGGAGAAATTTCTCTCCGGCCTGCAGGCGCTGGATGGTGTGATCCCCGAGATCCGCCATATGGAGATCCACCGCAGCTGCAAGCCCGGCAACCCCTACGACGCCTGCCTGATCGCCGACTTTGACGATCTGGAGGCCCTCAGCCGCTATAAAAACGACCCCCGCCACGTCGCCGTCTCCACCCTCTGCAAATCCATCCGCGAATCCCGCGGCGCGATCGACTACGAGCTGTGAAAAAGGCTCCCCTGGAAGGGGAGCTTTTTTCGCTGTGGGATTATTTTCCCAAGCGGCACAAGGCGACGGGTTCTGCGGGGGAAAGGTGGCAAACTGGGAGCATCCTGTGAGAAGAGGGGATGCGCATGAAAAAACGGCTGCCGGAGATCCTGTGCATGGCGGCGGTGCTCGTGGGGCTGCTGGCGCTGGCGGCGCAGGCCAGGGCGGAGCAGACGCACCGGGCGTACCTGTACGGCTACCCGGACGGGACCATCCGACCGGAGGCGGAGGTGAGCCGCGCGGCCTTCGCCTGCATTCTGCTGCGGCTGGCAGAGAATGAGCTGCCGGAGGGCGCGCGTGTGCGCTTCTGGGATGTACCGGGGACGAGCTGGGCCTACGCGGCCGTTACGCGGCTGGCGGGGCTGGGGCTGCTGCCGTTCGGGTCGGACGGCTGGTTCCGGCCGGACGCGGGGCTCACGTGGCGGGACTTTTCCGGCGTGCTGGACAAGCTCGCGCAGGCGGAGGCCGGGCGTGCGGCCTTCCCGGTGCTGGCCGCGGCCTGGAGCGAGAAGACGCTGGCCGCCGCCGAGGCGGACGAGACCGCGGCAGAGGCTGTCCTTACCCGCGCGGAGCTGGCCCGGGCGCTCAACAGCCTGCTCGGCCGCTGCCCGGACGGGCAGGACGCGCAGCTGCAGGCTGCCGCCTGGTACCGCGACAACCAGGACCAGACCGCCTGGTACTACGCGGACCTCATCGAAGCCTCCGCCGACCACACCTGCAGGCTTTTGCCGCAGGGCGAGCAGTGGACAGCCATCGGGTAAGGCAGCACCGCACAATTGCGTCTGCGCGCTTCGGCGGATCTTTTCCGCCACTCCTGCGGCGTTGCCTCAAAAAGTCTGCCCTTCCGGGCAGGCTTTTTCTCTGCGTGTTCACGATTTATTCAAGCAAAATGTGTGCCGGTATGGCATAATATACTATTCAGAAAGCAAAAAAAGTGAGGGGCGGACGCATGCAGGATTTTGTTGTATTTGACCATGTCTGTAAGACCTATCAGATGGGAGACGTGCGCATTGAGGCGCTGAAGGACGCGTCGTTTACGATCGACGAGGGGGAGATCTGCGTCATCGTCGGCCAGTCCGGCGCGGGCAAGACCACGCTCCTGAACATCCTCGGCGGCATGGACCGGCTTACCTCCGGCCATGTGCTGCTCGCGGGCGAGGACGTGGCGGACTACAGCCGCAAGCGCCTGACGACCTACCGCCGCCACGAGGTCGGGTTCGTGTTCCAGTTTTACAATCTGCTGCCCAATATGACGGCGCTGGAAAACGTGCAGATCGCAAGCCAGCTGTGCAAGGATCCGCTGCCGGCCGACGAGGTCCTGCGGCAGGTCGGCCTCGGCGAGCGGATGCAGAATTTCCCCGCGCAGCTCTCCGGCGGCGAGCAGCAGCGCGTGGCCATTGCCCGCGCGTTGGCAAAGCGGCCGAAGCTGCTGCTGTGCGACGAGCCGACCGGCGCGCTCGACGACCAGACCGGCAAGCAGATCTTGTCCCTGCTGCAGGCGCAGAGCCGCGCGGGCGGCATGACCGTCGTCATCATCACGCACAACTCGGCGCTGACCGCCATGGCCGACCGGGTCATCCGCGTGAAAAGCGGGCAGATCGCCGGCGTCCGGATCAATGAACATCCGACGCCCGTCGAGCAGATCGAGTGGTGAGCGGCATGGGGAAGCTGACGCTGCGGGAGATCCGCAGGAGTTTGGGCCGGTTTCTGGCCATCGCGGCCATCGTGGCGCTGGGCGTGGGCTTTTTCTGCGGCCTGCGGCTGACGAAGACGGCCATGGTGCGCACGCTGGACGCCTACGCCGAGGCGCAGCAGATGTACGATTTCCGCCTCGTGAGCACCATTGGCTTTGACGAGACCGACGCGGCCAAAATCGCCGCCGACAGCCGCGTCGCCGCGTGCGAGGGCACAAAGAGCGCCGACGCACTGACCAGCACAGCGGGCGGCGCGTCGCGGGCGTGCAAATTTCTGTCGCTGCCCGAGACGCTCGACCTGCCGAGCCTGAAGGCCGGGCGGCTGCCGCAGACGGCGGACGAGTGTCTGGCCGACGGGATGCTGTACTCGGAACAGGATCTCGGGCAGAAGATCGTGCTCTCGGAGGAGAATGACGACGATACGCTGGGGAAGTTCACCCGGCGGGAATTCACCATCGTCGGCATCGCCAAGAGCGTTCTGTACATCAACTATGAGCGCGGCAGCACGTCGGTCGGCAGCGGGTCGCTGTCCGCCTTCGTGTACGTGCTGCCGGAGGCGTTTGACTTTGACTATGATACGGAGCTGTATCTGCGCCTGACGGACCGGGCGGGCGAGATCTACTCGGACGAATACAAGGCGCACATCGACGACGCCGAGCCCTGGGTCACCGCGCTTGCGGAGCAGTGCGCGGACGACCGCGGCACGCGGCTGCATGACGACGCGGCCGAGACGCTGGCTGACGCCCGCGAAACGCTCGACGAAAAGCAGCAGGAGCTGGCGGACGCGAAGCAGAAGCTCGAAGACGCCAAGCAGACGCTGGCGGACGCCGAACAGGACGTCCTGGACGGCGAACAGAAGCTGGCGGATGCGAAGGAGGAGGCCGACCGCGAGCTGGCCGACGCCTATCAGAAGCTCGTCGACGGCCAGAAGGAGATCGAGGAGAACGAGCAGAAGCTTGCAGACGCCCGCAAGGAGCTTGCCGACGGCGAACAGAAGCTCGCCGACGCGCAGGCAGAATATGACGACGGCGCGGCCAAGCTGGCCGAGGCCAGAGAGGAGCTTCGCAAACAGTTTAACGAGACTGTCGGCGAGCTGCAATCCGGGCAGGCGGAGATCGACAAGAATCAGGCGCAGCTCGACCAGAAGCGCGCGGAGCTCGCCGCGCAGAAGGCCGAGCTCGAAGCAAGAAAGGAGCAGCTGGAGGAGGCGCTTGGCAGCGAAATGCTCCCCGAGGAGCAGAAGGCGCAGCTGCAGGCGCAGCTCGCGCAGGTCGAGGCCGGACTGCAGAAGATCGAGGCCGCCGGGCCGGAGCTCGACGCGGCGCAGCAGCAGATCGACGCGGCGCGGGCGGAGCTCAACGCAGGCAGCGAGGAATTCGGCGACGGGCTGGAGGAGGCCAACGCTGAGATCAGCGAAAACCAGAAAAAGCTCGACGAGGCCAAGGCTACGCTCGATGAAAAAAATCAGGAGCTGGCCGATGCAAAGCAGGAGCTCGCCGATGGCGAGCAGCAGCTTGCCGACGCAAAGCAGGAGCTGGCGGACGGCTGGGCCGATTACTACAGCGGCAAGGCCGAGGCCGAGCAGAAGATCGCCGACGCGGAAGCCGAGCTTGCCGACGCGAAGCAGCAGCTCACGGATGGCAAACAGGACATCGCCGACGCCGAAGTGGAGCTCTCGGACGGCGAACAGAAGCTGGCCGATGCGGAGCAGGAGTATCAGGACGGGCAGGACGCGCTCGAAAAGCTCGAAAACCCGGACGTGTTCGTGCTGGACCGCAGCAGCAACATCGGCTACGCCTGCTTTGAGAGCGATTCGGATATCGTGCGGGGCGTCTCGCGTGTGTTCCCGCTGTTTTTCTTCGCCGTGGCGGCGCTCGTGTGCATCACGACGATGACGCGCATGGTCGATGAGCAGCGCACGCAGGCGGGCGTTTTGAAGGCCATGGGCTACTCCAACGGCGCGATCTTCCTGGTCTATTTCCTCTACGCCGGGAGCGCTTCGGTGCTCGGCTGCGTGGTTGGCATCGCGGCGGGCTCGTATTTCCTGCCGAAGATGATCTGGCAGGGGTATAATATCATGTACGGCTTCACGGACATCCTGTACGCGTTCGACTGGCCGCTGGCGCTGTTGTCCGCGGGGGCGTATCTGCTCTGCGCGCTCGGCACGACGTGGTACGTCGCGCATGCGGAGCTGCAGCGGCCCGCGGCGGAGCTCATCCGCCCCAAGGCCCCGAAGGCGGGCAAGCGGATCTTGCTGGAGCGGCTGCCGGGCCTCTGGAACCGGATCCCGTTTTTGCATAAGGTCTCCATCCGCAACATCCTGCGGTATAAAAAGCGGATGATCATGATGATCATCGGCATCGGCGGCTGCACGGCCCTGCTCATCACCGGCTATGGCATCCAGGATTCCATCAGCAACGTCGTCGACTATCAGTACAGCGAGATCACCCGCTACGACGCGTCGGTCACGTTCCAGCACGCGCTGAATGAGACGGAGCGCACGGCCTTCGCCGCGCTCTGCGAGGAAGAAGCCAAAGAATATCTCTTCGTGGCCGAAAAGAGCGCCGACGCCAGCGCGGGCAGCACGGTCAAGACGACGAACGTCGTCTGCCCGGCGTCCGGCAGCGTGGAGGGCTTTGTCGACCTGCATGAGAAGGACAAAACGCCGGTCGCCTATCCCGAAAACGGCGCGTGCGTCATCAGCCGCGGGCTGGCCGAGGCGCTGCAGCTGTCGGCGGGCGACACCATCACGCTGCAGAGCGGCACGCGCGAAGCGCAGCTGCAGGTCGCGGCGGTCTTTGAAAACTATGTCTACAACTACGTCTACCTGACGGCGGAAAGCTGGGCGCAGTGCTTCGGCGAAGCGCCGGCATACGAGCAGGCCTGGGTCAACTTCCCGCCTGACGCCGATGCCCACGCGGCCTCGGCCGCGCTGGCGGGGGCGAAGAACGTCGCCTCCGTGAGCCTCAGCAGCGATTTCCGCGCGCGCGTGGCGACGATGATGGAAAGCCTGCGGTACATCGTGGTGGTCGTGGTGGTCTGCGCGGCGGCGCTGGCGTTCATCGTGCTGTATAACCTCACAAACATCAACATCACCGAGCGCGAGCGGGAGATCGCCACCATCAAGGTCCTCGGCTTCTACGACAGCGAGACGAACCGCTATGTGTTCCGCGAGAACATCATCCTGACGGTGCTCGGCGCGCTTGTGGGTCTGCCGATGGGCAAGGCGCTGCACGCCTACGTCATGTCGCAGATCCGCATCGACCTCATGTGCTTCGACGTGCGGGTGGCGCCGGGCAGCTATCTGCTCTCCGCGGCGCTGACGCTCGCGTTCGGGCTGCTGGTCAATCTGGCGCTGCGCCGGAAGATCCGCGCCATCGACATGGCCCAGGCGCTCAAATCCATCGAATAGCATCCGAAGAGAGAAGAGAAACGAATGAAGAAACTGCTTGTCTATCTGCGGCCCTACCGGCTGCAGGCCATCCTCGCGCCCGTGTTCAAGCTGCTGGAGGCGGCGTTTGAGCTGCTGGTGCCGCTCATCATGGCAGATATCATCGACGTCGGCATCGCGGCGGGCGACACGGGCTATATCCTGAAAAAATGCCTGCTGCTCGTGGGCCTCGGCCTGTGCGGCTTTGCCAGCGCGACCTGCGCACAGTATTTTTCCGCCAAGGCCGCGACCGGCGCGACGGCCAGTCTGCGCCACGCGCTCTTTGCGCATATCCAGTCGCTGTCGTATGCGGAGCTCGATACCATCGGCCCGGCCACGCTCGTCACGCGGATGACGAGTGACATGAACCAGGTGCAGACCGGCCTCAACCTCACGCTGCGGCTGCTGCTGCGCTCGCCGATCGTCGTGTTCGGCTCGATGATCATGGCGTTTACGATCGACGTGCGCTCGGCGCTCATCTTCGTCGTGACGATCCCGGTGCTCTTTGCCATCGTCTTTGCCATCATGCTCAGCTGCATCCCGCTCTACCGCCGGGTGCAGGCGAAGCTCGACGGCGTGACGGGCGCGGCGCAGGAGAACCTGTCCGGCGTGCGCGTCATCCGCGCCTTTACCCGCGAGCAGACCGAGACGGAGAGCTTTGACGGCCGTCTGGCCGGGCTGTTTGCCGCGCAGCGGTTCGTGGGCAAGCTGTCGGCGCTTTTGAACCCGCTGACGTATGTGGTCATCAATCTGGCGATCGTGGCGATCTTAAAGACCGGCAGCGTCCGCGTGGACGCGGGTATCATCACACAGGGCCAGCTGATCGCGCTGTATAACTACATGTCGCAGATCCTGGTCGAGCTCATCAAGTTCGCCAACCTGATCCTGAACATCACAAAATCCGTCGCCTGCGCGGGCCGGATCTCGCAGGTGCTGGAGACGAAGTCCAGCATGGCCGACGGGCAGGACGCCCTGCCGGACGGCAGCGGCAGCCCGGCGCTGCAGTTCTGCGGCGTCTCGTTCCGCTATCCCGGCGCGGGCGCGGACGCGCTCAGCAGCATCAGCTTCTCCGCCGCGCCCGGGCAGACCATCGGCGTCATCGGCGGCACCGGCGCGGGCAAATCCACGCTGGCGAACCTCATCCCGCGGTTTTACGACGCGACGCAGGGACAGGTCCTTGTGTGCGGCGAAGACGTGCGGCAGCTGCGGCTGCAGGCGCTGCGGCCCTCGATCGGTGTCGTGCCGCAGAAGGCGCTGCTCTTCTCCGGCACCATCCGCGACAATCTCCGCTGGGGCAATGCCCAGGCCAGCGATGAAGACCTCTGGCAGGCGCTGCAGGACGCGCAGGCCGATCAGGTCGTCCGCGGCAAGCAGGGCGGACTGGACGCGGAAGTCGAGCCCGGCGGGCGCAATTTCTCCGGCGGCCAGCGCCAGCGGCTGACGATCGCCCGCGCGCTGGTGCGGAGGCCCGCCATCCTCATCCTCGACGACAGCGCCTCCGCGCTGGACTTTGCCACCGACGCCGCGCTTCGCAAGGCGCTGGCGCATCTGCCGTGGAAGCCCACGGTCGTGCTGATCTCGCAGCGCGTGTCCTCCATCCGCCACGCGGATCAGATCCTCGTGCTCGACGACGGCCGTCTGGCCGGGACCGGCACGCATGACGAGCTGCTGCAGAGCTGCCCGGTCTATCAGGAGATCTGCCGCTCGCAGTATAAGAAGGAGGATGCGCAATGAAGCATGATTCGTCCTGGGCGCTTCGGCGCGTGCTCAAAAGCCTCGGGCGGTATCTGCCGCTTTTGATCGTGTCTCTGGTGCTGGCGGCGGCCAGCGTGGCGGGGACGCTCTATATCCCCATTCTGGTCGGCGACGCCATCGACGCCGTCGTCGGCCCGGGGCAGGTCGATTTTGCCGCGGTCTCCGCGTTGGCGGCGAAGATCGCCGTGCTGGCCGCGGGGACGGCGCTTCTGCAGTGGGTCATGGCGGCCATCCACAACCGGGTCTGCTTCGCCGTGACGCGCGACGTGCGCCGGCAGGCGTTCGCCCACCTGCAGCGTCTGCCGCTGGCCTATCTCGACAGCCATCCGGCGGGCGATACGCTCAGCCGCATGATCGCGGACGTCGACCAGTTTGCCGACGGTCTGCTCATGGGCTTCACACAGCTGTTTACGGGCGTTTTGACCATCGTGGGGACGCTCGGCTTCATGCTCTCGATCAGCGTGAAGATCACGCTGGTGGTCGTCGTCCTGACGCCGCTATCCCTGCTGGTGGCGAAGTTCATCGCGGGGCACACCTACTCCATGTTCCAGACGCAGTCCAAGGCCCGCGGCGAGCAGACCGCGCTCATCAATGAGCAGCTCGGCGGCCAGCGCGTCGTGCAGGCGTTCTCGCATGAGGCCGAGAGCCTTGCGCAGTTTGACGAGATCAATGACCGCCTGACCGCCGCGACCATGCGCGCGACCTTCTTCTCGTCGATGACGAACCCCTCGACCCGCATCATCTACAATATCATCTACGCCTGCGTGGGCTTTACCGGGGCGCTGAGCGCGGTGGCGGGGGCCATCACGGTCGGCGGGCTGTCGTGCTTCCTCAGCTATGCCAACCAGTACGCCAAGCCCTTCAATGAGATCACCGGCGTCGTCACCGAGCTGCAGAACGCGCTGGCCTGCGCCGCGCGGGTCTTCGAGCTCATCGACGAGCCGGCGGAGATCCCCGACGCGCCCGATGCCAAGGCGCTGACCGACGCCTCCGGCAGCGTGCAGCTGACGAACGTCGCCTTCTCCTACACGCCGGAGCAGCGGCTCATCGAGGATCTGGACCTCACGGTCCGGCCCGGCGAGCGCGTAGCCATCGTCGGCCCGACGGGCTGCGGCAAGACGACGCTCATCAACCTCCTCATGCGCTTCTACGACGTGAAGGACGGCTCCATCGCCGTGGACGGCAGCGACATCCGCACCGTGACGCGGCAGAGCCTGCGCCATCAGTATGGTATGGTCCTGCAGGACACCTGGCTCAAATCCGGCACCGTGCGGGAAAATATCCGCCTGGCCAAGCCCGATGCGGCCGACGAAGAGGTCGAGGCGGCCGCGAAAAAGGCGCACGCCGATTCGTTCATCCGCCGCCTGCCGAACGGCTACGATACGATGCTCTCCGACACGGGCGGGGCGCTGTCCGCGGGGCAGCGGCAGCTGCTGTGCATCGCGCGCGTGATGCTCTGCCTGCCGCCGATGCTGATCCTCGACGAGGCCACGAGCTCCATCGATACCCGCACGGAAGTGAAGATCCAGCAGGCCTTCGACGAAATGATGCAGGGTCGGACGAGCTTCGTCGTGGCCCACCGCCTCTCGACCATCCGCGAAGCGGACGTCATCCTCGTCATGCGGGACGGCCACATCGTCGAGCAGGGCAAACACGATGAGCTGCTCGCGAGAAATGGCTTCTACGCCAAGCTGTACCACAGTCAGTTCGAAGGATAACACACGCAGCCGCTTCCCTGGGGCGTATCGAAAACCCCACGGAAGCGGCTGCGCCTTTTTCTTGCATTTGCTGCCGGATGATGTTAATATGATACTATAAAAAAGCAAAGGAGCGGTCCCTTTGGCAAAACAGATCACGCGGATCGTACTGACCGGCGGGCCGGCCGCCGGCAAGACGACGCTCATCAGCCGGGTACTCAAGGAATTCAAGCAGGACGAGGGCTGGAAGGTCATCACCATCCCCGAAACGTCGACGGAGCTCATCTCCGGCTTTGGCATCAAGCCCTTCGGCGGGTGCGTGTCCATGCTGGATTTTCAGGATTTTGTCGTCGCCGACCAGCTGCACAAGGAGCAGCTGGCGCTCAAGGCTGCCCAGATGGTGCCTGAGGAGCGCGTGATCGTGCTGTATGACCGCGCGCTGTTCGACAACAAGGCCTACGTCTCCGACGATGAGTTCCGGCAGGTGCTTTCCCACTTCGGCCTGACGGAGCAGCAGGCGCTGACGCACTACGATACCGTGCTCCACCTCGTCTCCTGCGCCAAGGGCGCGGAATTTGCCTACAATTTCGGCAACGAGGCCCGCTATGAGCCTCTGGAGGTCGCGCGGGAGAAGGACGAGCTGACGCTCCGCGCCTGGAGCGCGCATCCCAACGTCCACGTGATCGACAATTCCGTCGATTTTGAAGACAAGATCGCTAGAGGTCTGCGCGCGGTCTACGCCGCGATCGGCCGGCCGGCGCAGCAGGAGGTCTGGCACAAGTATCTCATCGCCCTGCCCACCCTCCAGACCCTGGAGCAGACTTACCACGCCGCCAGCATCGACATGATGCAGACCTACCTGACCCGCGCCAACCCCAACGTCGTGCGCCGCGTCCGCCAGCAGAAAAACGGCGGGGATTACCTCTACTTCTACACCGAGAAGCGCACGACCGACTCCGGCCAGTGGGAGACGGAGAAGCCGATCTCCGAGAAGGAGTACATCCGCTATCTGATGGAGGGCGACACGAGCCTGCACACCGTCCACAAGACGAAGTACCGCTTCGTCTATCAGGGCTGCCGGTTTGAGATCGACGTCTACCCGTTCTCCAACGACCGCGCCATCATGCGCGCCGCCCTGCCGCAGGACGCGCCCGCGCTTCAGGCCCCGCCGGAGATCACCGTCCTGCGCGAGGTCACCGACGATCCCGCCTACAAAAACCGCCAGCTGGCCAAAAACCAGCGCCTGTAAACGAGAAAGAGAGCTCCCCCGGCCAGAGCGGCCGGGGGAGCTTTTTCGGTTTTCGGGAGAATTTTTCTCAGCCCCACAGGGCGGTCAGCGACGGAATGACCTGCTTTTTCCGGGATACGACGCCCGGCAGGAAGCAGGTGTGGTCCTTGAGCTGCACGCCGAAGGCCTGCGTGATGATGTCCTCGTCGCCGAGGTACAGCAGGTGCGTGCCCTCGAGCAGCACGTCGGTCAGCATGAGGATCATGAGCGTGTAGCCGCGCTCTTCCATCGTCTTGCGCATGACGGACAGGAACTCGTCCTTGCGCTGCATCATGCGGTTGGAGTCGACGCAGGTGATCTGGCTGACACCGAAATCGTGGTCGGCGATGTGGAAATCCTTGAAATCCGTAAACAGCAGCACGTCGGCCGGCTTGTCGTCGGAGATGGAGGCGGAGAAGATGGTCTGCCCGAGCTCCTCGAGCGAAATATTGGCGATGCGGGCCATGCGGTCGGCCATGCGGCGGTCGACGGCGGTGGAGGTCGGGGATTTGAACATGACGGTATCCGCGACGATGGCGGCGGCGATCAGCCCCGCGAGCTTCGCCGGGGGCATGAGCCCGCGCTCCTGATACATCTCGGAGATGATCGTCGCGGTCGAGCCGACAGGCTCGTTGCGGAAGTAGATGGGGCCGCCGGTCTGGATGTCGGCGAGGCGGTGGTGGTCGATGATCTCGAGGATCTCCGCCTGCTCGAGGCCGGGGACGGACTGCGCCGCCTCATTGTGGTCGACGAGGACGACACGCTTGCGCCGCGGCTTGATGAGATGATACCGCGAGAGCGTGCCGACGACCTTGTCGTTTTCGTCGAGGATCGGGTAGCTGCGGTGGCGGCTCTTGAGCACGATCTCACGCACGTCGTCGAGATAATCGGTCAGGTGGAAGGCCTCAAGATCCTCCGTCCGGCAGACGCGGGCGACCTCGATGGCGTAGTAGAC
>OJKC01001379.1_pt1 | contig 15384 bp, 16 predicted proteins | sample 1596401 | NCBI WGS metagenome assembly OJKC01 (sample SAMEA4350162, study PRJEB24818) | metagenome | biome: human; feature: gut; material: faeces | place: Denmark | collected 2013-09 | reverse complement strand
GGTCTTTTCCGCCTGCTGTGCACCATTTTCCCTTGTAATACACAAAGTATTCCTGCGGAAAAATGGCTTCAGCAGGCGAAAAATCCCTCGCTGTTGGTCATATTCCCGGTTTTCAGATAGACCCTAGCTATACGGGAGATTTTTGGAAGGCTTTATTTTCGCAAGTCATATACGGTGTCCCGCAATACCAGCATTGTGCCAATTCGCATACAAATCGTCGCAGGCTGCGAGTCACTGGACGCAATCTGCTTAAGCAAAAGGGAAACAGCGCTTCCACCCAAAAGCTCTTTTGGAACATGGATAGTCGTAAGCTTTGGAGAAGTGACATAGGACATCGGCATGTCATCAAATCCAACGATAGAAACATCTTCAGGGATCCTGTAACCGTGTTCTTTGAGGGCGCGCATGCAGGAAATTGCAATGATATCGTTATCTGCAAACAGTGCGGAAGGAATGCGGTCAGCGCTGCGCAAATACCGAGTCATATCATTGTATGCGCTATCCTGTGTGGGTCCAACATGGATATGGGTAACTGAACAGCGGTTGGTAATATCGAAATCAGCGATTGCTTTTGTAAAACCGTTGTATCGCTCGACAAAATTATTGATATGAACATTGGAGTGGATGTAACCAAGATCGGTATGACCAAATTCAATCAGGTGTTTGGTGGCGAGATATGCGCCTTGGCTGTTGTTGATTACAACACAGTCAAGCAGTGTTCCTTCAAAATAGCAGTCCAGTACGACAATGGGTTTGCCGATGGTCAGAAATTGCTGGATATCTTCTGGTTCCATTTCTGTTGCCAACAGAATAATACCGGCACAGTCGGACATCAAGAGCGACTTGAGCTGTTCTGCGTTGTCTTGATTACCATAAAAATAACTAATTTGAAGATTATAACCGGAATTTGCGACCTCCGCACTGATTCCTTCGGTCACGGCAGCGAAGAAAGGCGTGTCGCCATAGACCATGCCGTGCTTTTTGAAGATAACAAGATTGATAAAAGTAGAGGAAAAGGATTTGCGCAACGGACGCTTTAAACCATATTCCTTTGCGGCGCGGAGAATGAAATCACGTTTTTCGTCACTGATCCCTTTTTTCCCGTTTAAAGCAATCGATACAGCGGAAGCGGAAATACCGAGCTTTTCTGCAAGCTCTTTAGCTGTAATAGACATAGAATCAACCCCCGATCCGTTTGTTGGTTATATAATAACATGTAAAGTGGCTTTTTGTCAACTAAAAAGCAAAATATTTTGAAAACTATTTAGAAAAAATTTAGCTAAATAATGCCGGATTTAGACGAAAAACAGGCAGACTGACTGAAATAAGCATGGAACATTTGTATAATTTAGAGATATTGCAATGTGAGTATTGACAATCGCGCTAAATTCTGATATAAAGTTAAGCATAAATTAAACTAAATTTTATGGAGGGTTCAGCGTGAATGAGGTATTACTCAAGGCGGAAGGAATATATAAGTCCTTTGGCGCTACAAAGGCAGTCGTGGATTTCCACATTGAAGTTTGCCGCGGAACGATCCATGGACTAATCGGAGAAAACGGTTCTGGAAAAAGCACCTTCTCCTCGATTGTGGCGGGTATCCAACAGCGGGACAGCGGTCGGTTGCTGCTTCGAGGAGAGGACTATGCACCGACTTCTTCGGTAGATGCCGCAAAACAAGGCGTATCTCTCATTGTTCAGGAAATTGGCACGATCGGTTCAATCCCTGTTTCGGCGAATATCTTTCTTAATGAAGAGAGGCGCTTTGTTAAGCACGGCTGCATCGACTACAATACGATGAATGCTGAAGCTAAAAAGATTCTTTCTCAAATTGGCGGTGAGCACATCGACCCGCAGGCTATAACAGGCACACTGAACCTGGAAGATCGAAAACTGGTTGAAATCGCAAGGGGAATGTACTCTGAGCCGGAGCTGCTGATTATTGACGAGACATCCAATGCACTTGCAAAACATGGACGCGATATTCTGTATCAGAATATGCGTGCGGTGCGAGATCGCGGTGGCGCCGTAATCTTCATCACCCATGACCTTGCGGAGCTGATTGATATCTGCGACTGTGTCACTGTTATGCGTGACGGTCATTATATCGAAACCCTTTTCAAAGAGCAGATGGAAGAGAGCCGCCTCAAGAGCCTGATGGTTGGACGTGAGGTAGCGGACAACCTTTACCGTGCTGACGATGCACCGGATTATCAGCCTGAGGTCGTTCTACGTGCAGAGGGACTCAATGCGATTAATGTTTATAGCGTTACAATCGAGCTGCACAAGGGAGAGATCCTCGGAATCGGCGGTCTTGCTGAGTGCGGAATGCACGAGTTGGGCAAGGTCCTCTTCGGAATTGAAAAGCCGGATAGTGGAACAGTGACGGTAGGCGGAAAGACAATCACATCTCCTCGTGAAGCAATCCGGCTGGGTGTTGGATATCTCTCGAAAAACCGGGACACTGAGGCGATTATACTAAATGCCAGCATTCAGGACAACATTTGTTTACCAAGTTTACCCAAGCTGACAAAACACGGATTTATCAACCCCAAAAGGGAAAAAGCACTCGCTGCAAAATGGACGGACGCGCTGGCAATCAAGATGCGCAGCAGCGACCAGCATTGCCGGGAGTTGTCGGGCGGTAACAAACAGAAGGTCGTTCTTGCAAAGTGGATGGGTAACGATTCACAAATTCTCATCATGGACTGCCCAACCCGCGGTATTGATATTGGTGTTAAGGAAGCAATCTACAAGCTGATGCAGCAATTCAAAAAAGAGGGCAGATCTATGATCATGATTTCAGAAGAACTGCCGGAACTGATTGGAATGAGTGACAGAATCCTGATTATGAAGAATCATGAGATTGTGCAGGAAATTCCTCGCAGCGCCCAAATCGATGAAAATCAGCTCGTCAGCAGCATGATCTGAGGGAGGGACGAAGATGAAGATCCAATCAAAGCTCAATACGAAGCTACTGGTCAATGTTTTCCCTTGGGTGAGCTTGATCCTTGTGGTCGCGGTGTTCGGGGTCGCATCTAAAGGACTGCTGTTCAGTGCATATAACCTGAAAACAATTTTCTCACAGTCGGTGCTATTTATCATTGGAGGGCTTGGACTTTCTTTTTTGTTCGCACAAGGTGCTTTTGATCTTTCCTTCGGCAGTGTCGTTTGCTTTGCGAGTCTCCTTGCGGCAAAGGCAGTGGAAGTCACAGGGGTGGATCTGCTGATTTTTGTGATCCCGTTTGTTGTCTGTATTGGAATCGGCATACTGAACGGACTGCTTTATTCAAGAGTTGGCCTCGTTGTCTTTATCCAGACCCTCGGTGTTTCCTTCCTGTTGAAGGGAACCTTTACGACACTGCTCGGACCAATAGGTCATATTAAAGTGCCGAAAGTGCTTAACTTTTTTGATAGCCTTCCGTTTACTCTGGCATTTACCATTGTTGCGACGGTTTTTGTTGGATGGCTGTTCAGTTATACCGCATTTGGCAAGCACTGTCGGATGGTTGGTTCTGGACAGGAGGCGACCGTGCAATCCGGCGTGGATATCCGCAAGACAAAACTTCTGGCTTTTGTTGCGGCGGGAGTCACTGGCGGTGTGATCTCTCTGCTTTCAATGGCAAGAGGCGGCCAAGTTAGTACCAGCACGGCTTCCAACTTTGAGTTTAACGTTATGATTGCACTTACCCTTGGCGGAATGCCTTCCGAGGGTGGAACAGGAGCAAAGCTGCGCAGTGTTTTTATTGGCTGCTTTATCGTCTCGGTGCTGACCAATGGGATGGTGCTTCTTGGCATTGACGGACGTATGCAGGAGGTTATCAAGGGATTGATCTTTGTCTTAGTCCTGATTATGACCTCCCGACTCAAGGAAAAGAGTGCGACTATGTAAACTATGTTTTCAATGTCTGGATAGACATTTAATAAAAATTATTGGAGGAAAAAAGAATGAAAAAATTTGTTGCATTATTGTTGACGCTCGTTTTGACCTTTTCCCTCGCTGCTTGCGGTGCTGAGGGAGGTGCCAAAGACGATGAAGCAGCAGGTCCCGGCAGCTTTAAGATTGGTACTCTCGATACAGGCTCGGCGGATGCAACAACTGCCCCTCTGCTGAATCAGCTTAAGCTGACCGTTGAGGCTCTCGGTTGCGAACTGGTTACTGCGACCTCAACTGGTATGTCTGCAGAAGAAACCCTTGTTGCATTGCAGAACTTGATTGCAGCAGGTTGTGATGCCATTCTGGTGCCTGCCGCGATGATCTCTCCTGCAAAGGTAGCAGAAATCTGTGATCCAGAAGGTGTATACTGGGGCACTTATTTTTACAAGTTTGAAGAGGGCACCGAGGATTACGAAGTTGCCATGAATTCTGAGTATTTCGTCGGTACTACCTATGAGGACGATGTCGACTCTGCCTACTGGGCAACCAGTGTGCTTGGTAAACTGGGGTGCAAGAATCTGTGCATGATTGGCTTGCCTACTGGTGGTACTACAGCAAACATGCGCGACGAAGGTATTGCAAAGGCTTGTGAGGAATACGGAATGACCGTCCTTGCCGAAGAACGCGATTTCACTTTGACCTTCACTGCTGCAGGCGGTGCAACCATCGCAGAGCGATTCCTCACTGCCTATCCCGAGTGTGACGGCATTATTATTGCAGGTATGACTCAGTACTGCCTGCCCGGCATTGTCCAGACTCTGGAACAGACTGGTAACATTAATAAGATTAAGGTTGCAGGTATCGACTTTAACGAATTCCAATTTGACTATATGGAGCAGGGTGCTCTGCACGGCATCGTTGGCGGCCACTTTGCTGGCCCCACCTACACTGCAATTCAGATGATTAACATCCTCAACGGCACACCTCTTACTGAAGAAAAGGTGCAGCTACAGGACATGTTCATTAAGCTGGGAAGCAACGAAGAGGCTCAGACCTATGCAAACTATATTAACGAAGTTGGTTACCTCTATAGCGAGGAAGAAATCAAGAACTGCCTCGTACTCAACAACCCTGACTTCACTTTTGAGGATCTGAAGGCGATTGCTGACAGCTATAGTCTGCAGGATTTGCTTGACCGTAACGGCAAGTAACCGGCTGAATGAGTGACGGCCGGCTGGCAGAAACCGCCGGCCGTCGGATTTGACCCACAGGGGGATATTTATGAACACGAAACGATTTGCACAGGGGGTTTTTGCCGCCCTGATTATACCGGGCGCGGTTTATCTGATTTTTGCGCTGCTACGGCCGGATGTGTTCTGGCGTGCTGATGTGGTCTATCTGCTCTTTATCCAGTCTATCGAATCTATCATTCTGGGCTGGGGCATGAGTTTTGGTATGATTTCGGGTAATATGGATCTGTCCGTCGCAGCAGAGACAATTCTCGGCACGATTGTTGCGGCAATCGCCGCAAAATCCTTCGGCGTCCCCGGTCTTGTCGTGGGAGCTCTTGCAACAACAATGGTAGTAGGCTGGCTCAAATCTCTGGTCCTGAGGGTTATTCGTACCAACTCACTGGTCATCAGTATTGCCTATTGCCTGCTGCTCGGCGCACTGGGTGCGGTTGTTGCACAGAATAAGTCACTGGTCATTACGAGTGCGCAAACAATCCTAGGCAAGGCACCGTGGAATATCCTTATTGCGGTTGGATTGGGTGCATTGATGTTCTATCTGCACAAATACAGCGTGTTTGGCTCGAACTGCCGTGCTGTTGGCGGTGACGCCCAGCTCGCAAAAAATGCAGGTATTGACAAATATAAGGTGTACGGAAAGGGATTCCTTGTCGCCTCGTTTTACGCCGGTTTTTCCGCAATTATCTCGCTGAGCCGAGGCGCAGGTACCGCTGCAGCCACCGGTCTGCAGTCGATGACACCAATCTTTAATGCAATGATTGGTGTGTTCCTTGGCCTGATGCTTACCCGTTGGGTCAACATCGTATTCGGCGTTATATCCGGCATCCTGACCATGAATATCATCGGCTATGGACTGCTGGCGCTTAGCGTAGAACCGGACATTAAAAATACGATAACCGGTGCATTCCTGCTGACAATCATGACAATTATGGCGGTACGGGAACGTAAAGCGATGGAAAAAGTAAAACGCGACCTGTTTAATATGCAGCGAGTTGCGAAACAGGTACAATATGTAAAACAGGAGGAGTGAACCATGTTAAAAAAGAGGCCGTTTGAATTCCCGGGTGAAAAGGCGATTCGCGTTATCTGTGACACAGATGCTTACAATGAATGTGATGACCAGTTTTGTGTTGCACATCTTTGGATGACGCCTCGTTTTGACGTTAAGGCAATGATCGCTGCCCAGTACGGTCACGTTATGAATGTGCAGGGAACAGAGCAGAAGAGCTATGACGAGCTGGTTAATCTGGCAACCTTAATGGATATTCGCGACGAAGTGAATATTCTCCACGGCGGTGTGACCGCATTGCCCGATGAGAACACTCCTGTGGACAGTGAGGGTGCCCGCTTTATCATCGAAGAGGCTATGAAGGATGATCCTCGTCCTCTGTTTGTATGTTTCCTGGGACCGACGACAGAAATTGCATCTGCTTACCTGATGGAGCCGCGTATTGCGGACAAGCTGACAGTGGTCTGGATTGGTGGCGGTGCCTATCCGGAAGGTAATTTTGAATTCAACCAGGGGAACGATATCAACGCGGCTCGGGTACTTTACAAGAGCAATATTGAACTATGGCAGGTGCCGATGAACGTCTACACCACCATGAAAATCAGCTATTTCGAGATGATGAACAAGATCTACCCCTGTGGCAAGATTGGCAAATATCTCGTTGAACATGCGATGGATTTTGGCAAGCAGTTCGACCAAATAATTGCAGCAATGGCAGACAATCCTGCCGCAGCATCGATGATGGGTGGTGCCAGTGTGTCTAAAGCAGCGGCAGCGACTTCCTTTGGCGGCGAGCTTTGGAGCCTTGGCGATTCCCCGGTAGTTGGTATTATGCTCAATAACACAATGGGCCGTTACGAGATGCATGATGCTCCGGGCGATGTGGGTCTGGACGGCAAGTATGATTGGTCCAAGCCAAGCAGCCGGAAGGTTCGTGTCTATAAGGACATTGACAGCCACTTCATCCTCAATGATATGATTGAAAAACTACAATTCTATTTCGGATAAAAACTTTTGCCAATGGGGCGGGCTGAAACGTCCGTCCCGTTAGTGCATTATGAACCCGAAGGGGACGAAAAATATGTTAAGGAATCTAAAACAAACCGCATATGAGCTTCGGCTCGATGTGCTTGAAATGGTATATGAACACAAATCGGGCCATATTGGCGGGAGTATGTCCTGCATGGATATCCTAACGACCCTATATGGTAGCGTTATGGACATCGATAAGATTAAAGCCGGTGCTGATTGTAGGGACCGTTTTGTTCTCAGCAAAGGTCACTGTGCTGAGGCACTGTATGCTGTGCTTGCCCAATTTGGATTAATAGATAAATCGGAGTTGGATACCTTCACGATGTTCGGGACTCGTCTTGCGGAGCATCCAACCAGCAAAATCCCTGGTGTCGAAGCAGCGACCGGCGCACTGGGACACGGGTTATCTCTCGGCGTTGGGATGGCAATCGGTCTGAGAGCAGACAGCAGCCCGGCACATGTCTATGTTTTAACCGGTGATGGTGAGCTCGCCGAAGGTTCTGTCTGGGAGGCAATGATGTCCGCAGCAAAGTATAAACTGGACAATCTTACCTTGATCGTGGATCGTAATCGCTTGCAAATTTCCGGTGGAACTGAAGACGTAATGCCCCTTGACGATCTTTGCGCTAAAATCAGTGCGTTCGGTTTTTCTGTGCTTGTATGTGACGGACACGATTACGTTGCTCTGGAGCAGGCGCTGCGGCATAGAACGGCGGAAAAACCGGTAGCAATTATTGCCCAGACTGTCAAAGGAAAGGGCTCGCCGATAATGGAGAACAAGGCTGACTGGCACCATCTGATTCCGAATAAGGAACAGTATGAACAGATCAAAGCTGACATCCAGACGGTACTCAGGGAGGTATGACAGATGGCGATGGTTTCTTGCAGAAAGGCGTTTACTGCAAAACTGCTTCAGAATGCAAAGAAAAATGCTGATATTTTTGCAGTCGCGACCGATTCCCGCGGCAGTGTGACCCTTGGAGAGTTTGGCAAACAACTGCCTGACCGTCTGATTGAATTTGGAATTGCGGAACAAAACGCTGTTGCAGCAGCTGCCGGACTTGCAAAGACAGGGAAGAAAGTCTTTGTGACGGGACCAGCCTGTTTCCTTGCGGCGCGGGCGTATGAACAGGTTAAGGTGGATGTTGCGTACAACCGGACGGATGTCCGAATTATTGGAGTCAGCGCTGGTGTTAGCTATGGACCTTTAGGCTGCACACATACGACGATGCACGATTTTGCGAGTATGCGTGCGTTGCCGAATTTGACGATTCTTGCACCTTGTGATGCTGTGCAGACGGAGTATCTAACCGATCTGCTTTGCCAATTCACTGGCCCGGTTTACATGCGTATGGGCCGCGGGGACGTGCCGCCCGTTTATGAGGCTGGGGAAAAATTTGAAATTGGAAAGATAAAGACAGTGTGCGAGGGAACGGATGCGACGATTATCGCATGCGGCGAAATGGTTGCACCGGCAAAAAAAGCAGCGGAACTATTGCAAGCCGAAGGTATTTCTGTGCGGGTGCTCGATTGCTTTACGATACAGCCCATGGACACAAAGACGGTAGAGAAAGCTCTGCGCGAGACCCGTGCCGTTGTTACTGTTGAGGAACACAGTACACGAGGCGGCCTTGGAGAAGCGGTTTCGCATATTGCGGCAGAGTTACGCGGTAGCGCACCGATGCGACTCTTAGGCCTTCCGGAGGAGGTTGTAATCGGAAAATCTCAGGAGTTGTTCGCCTACTATGGTCTGACCCCCGAAGGGATTAGTGCCGCAATCAAAGAACGGCTGGAGTGTGAATAGGATGAGCTACATACTGGCGATTGACCAGAGTACTGCGGGAACAAAAGCAGTGCTGTTCAATAAATATGGAGCGGTTATTTCACGAAGTGATCTGCCCCATCGACAGATTGTCGATGAACGGGGGTGGGTCGAGCACGATCCAGTCGAGATTATTACCAATGTCAACACGGCAGCAAAACAGGTTGTCGAGCAGGCTGATATCCTGCCGGAAGAAATTAAGGCAATTGGTTTAAGCAACCAGCGGGAAACGGTTGTTTGCTGGGATCGTGAGACCGGACAGCCGGTTTATAATGCAATTGTCTGGCAATGCGGCCGTGCCGCACCTATTGCGGACGCACTTGCGCCGTATGCCCGGTTGATCCGCGAGAAAACCGGACTTAATAACTCTCCGTTTTTCTCGGCACCCAAGATGGCATGGGTGGTGCAGAATGTTCCAAGGGCAGCAGAATTGCTCGAACAGGATAGACTGTGCTGCGGTACAATTGATACTTGGCTGGTCTACACATTGACAGATGGCCAGAGCTATAAGACAGACTTTTCTAATGCATCGCGCACAGAATTGATGAATCTCGACACGCTGGACTGGGATGATTCCTTAATCGAGATGTTTGGACTTCGTAGGAGCTGCCTCCCGGAAATCGTTCCAAGTGACCACTTGTTTGGAATGACTGATTTTGATGGTTTATTCCCGCAAAAGATTCCAATTGCTGCCGTGCTGGGAGATAGTCATGCGGCATTGTTTGCAAATGGCTGCTTTGCGGAAGGAATGACCAAAGCAACTTTTGGAACGGGAACTTCGGTGATGATGAATGCAGGAGCCTCCAGACCGAAGCAGGTGCCGGATGGGTTGGTGGAGAGTGTTTCCTGGGGACGTGGCGGAGAGGTTTTCTATGCGCTCGAGGGAAACATTAACTATAGTGGTGCACTGATCAAATGGTTGGTCAATGATCTCGAACTGATCCAAACCAGTCGCGAATCCGGACAGTTTGCTATGCAAGTGAAAGATACAGGCGGCGTCTATTTCGTGCCGGCGTTTTCCGGCCTCGGTGCGCCCTATTGGGATAACGACGCTCGTGCAATGATATGCGGAATAACGGCAGCAACCAAAAAAGCGCATCTTGTACGTGCGGCGGAGGAAGCGATTGCCTATCAGATTCGGGATATCACCGAACAGCTTGCACTTTGCGGAAAAACTGTTGGGCTTTTGTGCGTGGATGGCGGTGCGACGAATGACCAATTCCTCATGCAGTTCGTATCAGATATGACTGGTGCACCGCTCAAGCGATCAAGCATTGAAGAACTGTCTGCAGCCGGCGCTGCATATCTGGCAGCGTTGTCTGCCGGCATAGCAACGCAGACAGAGATTTTTAGCAGTATAGAATACACGCAGGTAGAACCCTCCATGCAGCAGACGCAGCGGGAACGGTTGTATAAAGGCTGGAAAAAAGCAGTGGCGATGGTCACGGAAAAGAAGAGGTAACGTATGAATCAAAAGAACAAATTTGGAATCATTGTTTCCACAAGATCGTTTTTTCCATCTAAGCTTGTCAAAACTGCACGAGATGCAGTAACACGGGTAATGGATAAGTTGGGATACGAGTACATTATGGTGGGGGAAACGGATACGCAATATGGTGCGGTCCTCACGTTTGATGAGGCGAAGACCTGTGCGGAGTTGTTTAAAGCGCACCGTGAGGAGATTTGCGGCATCGTCGTCATCATGCCCAACTTTTGCGAAGAGTTGGGCATTGCGGAAGCGATTCAGCTTGCGGATTTGAATGTTCCGGTATTGATTCAGGCTTGTGACGATGATTTTGACAAGCTGGATATGGCAAATCGCCGAGATGCATTCTGCGGAAAGATTTCGGTATGCAATAATCTGTATCAGAGAAACATTCCGTTTTCACTGACCCGGTTGCACACTTGCCCGATTGAATCTCCGCAATTTGAGGACGATCTTCGGTGGTTTAAGGGTGTTTGCGCTGTAGTCAATGGCCTTAAAGGTGCGCGGATTGCGATGCTTGGTGCCCGGCCCATCGCCTTCAATACAGTCCGTTATTCTGAAAAGCTGCTGCAAAAGCATGGAATTAGTGTCCAAACAATTGATTTTTCTGAGATTATTTTCAAGGCAATGCACTACAACGATGCTGAAAAGGTTGCGGCGAAAATCAAAGAAATTCGTGAATACGGCAGCGTTCCTGCTTGGATCAGCGATGAGGTGATGGAAAAGCAGGCAAAGTTGTGCCTTGTGATTGATGAGGCGATAGAGGATCTCCAGTGCGATGCGTCCACTGTCCAATGCTGGGATAGTGTGGAAAACAACTACGGCTGTGCGACCTGCCTTGCGATGAGCATGATGGGTGACAACGGTAAGCCTTCTGCGTGTGAAAGCGATGTGACTGGTGCATTGTCTATGCTGGCTGCTTGGCTTGCGGCCGGAACGGCACCTGCGCTGATGGACTGGAACAATAACATCCGAGAAGAGCGCAATGCTTGTGTTTCACTGCACTGTTCCAACTTCCCGAAGTCCTTTTTCCAAAACGATGTGGAGATTGAATGTCTGGACGTTCTTGGTTCTACGCTTGGTAAGGAGAATTGCTTTGGCGCCTGCAAGGGCCATGTGGCTGCCGGAGATATGACATTCATTCGGCTAACCACGGATGACCAGCGGGGAACGGTCAAGGCTTATCTTGGCGAAGGGGTGTTCCGGGATGAGGTGATTCCTACCAAAGGCGGTGTAGCAAACTGTTATATTGAGAACCTGCAGAATCTGTTGCGCTATGTTTGCGAAAATGGATATGAACATCATGTTTGCTTTGTCCGCGGCCATGTAGCTGACATCCTCGAGGAGGCACTGACAAAGTATATGGGAATTCCAGTTTACCGTCATCGTTAAAAGCTGTGTACTGATGTGGTAAAGGGTGTATCCGAACCTGTAGGTATAACAAAACCGCAAGGCTTTCGGCCTTGCGGTTTGTTGTTTTTGGTGGAGATAAGCGGGATCGAACCGCTGACCTCTTGAATGCCATGCTTTGAAAATGAATATCATTTGATATTTATGCAACAATTAGTCCAATATGTCCATATAATTCGCATAAAAATCCATTATATATCAGTTGGTGCATAGTGTTTCGTCGTGATTCCGGTATGCGTTCCGGTACGATCTGTAGCGCACTTTTTAGGTGTAGCGCAGACACGACAAAACAACTGAAAGGAATGGAATTATGGAATACCTGACAACAAAAGAAACCGCTAAAAAGTGGGGTGTAAATGTTTCACTCGTCCGTCGCTATTGCACGCAAGAGCGTATCCCCGGAGTGATTCAGAGGGACGGCGCATGGCTGATTCCAGAAGATGCCAAGAGGCCGATGAAAATAGAACCGGGTGTAAAAGAGCCGGTGGTACTCCCGGCATTGGCGCAGAAGCTGCTCCGGCAGAAAAAGAAGAAGAGCTTTCACGGGCTGTACGATTATGTCCAAATCAATCTGACCCACAGCTCCTGCCGCATGGCCAGCAACCGGCTGACCCGGCAGCAGGTGGAGACCATCTTCAGGAAAGGCAAGGTGTCGGTGTCCTTTGAGCCCATGAAGGTGTCCGATTTGGTGGAGGTCCTGAATCACTGTGTCTGCGTTGACTACATCCTCGACCATGCACAGGAGCCTCTGACTCCGAAATTCATTAAGGAGCTCCATTACCAGCTCGTCTTTGGCACGGTGGATGACCGCCGGAAACGGGTCGCACCGGGGCAGTACCGAAGCCCCAAATCCTCCCGCAGAGTGCCTTTCATGCTGCCGGCAGATCAGATCGGCCCCAAGCTGAAAGCGCTGATTGGGGAATATGAAGCGCTGACGGAGGTGGAGCGCCGGGACATTCTGCGCTTCCATGTGCGCTTTGAGCGGATTTTTCCCTTTGAGGACTGCAACGGCAGAATCGGTCGGCTGATCCTGTTCAAGGAGTGCCTGCGGCACGATGTGATGCCCTTCATCATCGACGACAAACGGCGAAACCGATATCTGGAAGGTCTCCGGGAGTGGGACGATGACCCCGGCATTCTGACGGAAGTGGTGATGGAAGCCCAAAGCCGCTTTGATGCTCAGATTCAGCTGCAAAACCTATCGGAGCACCGACACAATTTCCTGTCGGCAGGCGTTATGGAGGACTGATTATGAAGATGGATTACATCCCCGTGGGGGATTACTGCATCCCCAATCTGGAACTGCTCCAGGAATCCCGCCCCATCGGCAAATGGGGCAGAATGCACCGCCGCTACCTGGAAACATACCATCCCATTCGGTTCAATCAGCTCGTCCTCTCCGGCACCCTCTGGACGAATCTTGCCGACCTGAACGCACAGGCTCAGGAGCGTATGGAAACGCTGATTGAACAAATGAAAACCGCAGAGGGCATTACTGAGAGTTTGAAAGCAAACGATCCTATGGCTTGGGTGCAGAGGATGAATAACATCCGAGCCAGAGCCGAAGAAATTATCCGGGAGGAAATCATCTATGGGGAGGTTGCGGTATGAGCATCTTGGAAGACTTTTGGTATGGCAATATCGAGCCGTCCGAGTATGATACATCCTCCGCAAAAGAATACAAAGAAGCACTTCTGCGTATCAGCCGGAATGAAGAAAGCCTACAGGACACGCTCACGGACGCACAGAGAAAACTGTTCGCACAGTACCTGGACAGTGTTCGGGAATTTCAGGACATGGCAGAATGCCTGCTGTTCCAGAACAGCTTTTGCCTCGGAGCCAGAGACAAATTGTCAAGGACTTTTTCATCAAATTCACAAAAAATCTACAAAAAAGGTGCCAGAAGCACTGTATGGCTCCTGACACCTCGTTTGATAGATTACATTTTTCCGTTCAGCAGGTCTTTGTAGAGATACGCATAGTCTGGCAGCTGGTTGATATATGGCTCCCAGCGCCGCTTGATTTCGGCCAATTCCAGCGGATCGGCTGCTTCCAGTGCATGATCGTTGCCTGTCATATATAAAACATCCGTAGCAACATCATCCAAACACCTGCCGCAGAGATCGGCGGCTGATTCGATTCTGATACCGGTATCCACATAGACTGGATTGACGCCAATCGTCAGCCAGACATAGCCTACCTTGTCCGACCAGAGCAGTTCAAAATCAGGGCTTTGCCGCAGATGTTCCGTAAAGACTTCCTTTACTCGCTCAATCTCATTTTTCTCTTTTTCTGTGTACAGCATTTTCATGTCCTCCTTGACAAAAATTTTGGTGCGTACCATCATCAGTTTAGCACAAGGCGGCTTCGTTTATCAGTCTTTCACATCTGCTGAATTTCATTTTTGAGCATACGCTTGATTTTATCGCTCATGGTTTCTGTGCTGGTATTGCTGAAATGGACATGAACCTTGTAGGTTGTCTTACCGATTTTCTTTACCATCGCTGGCGTGTTTTCCGGCGCTCCGGACGCAGTAGCGGCGTCTGCCACCTGCATGGTACGGGTTTCTTCGCTCATGGCGCTCCTTTCTCCGGGCGGGGCTGTGCCGTCCGGCACAAAATTACTCATGCTTACGGTTTACAATGTCTTTTGCTGTCTGTCGGGTAGCACCGGCATTTTCTTCCCGGAAATTCTTCCCGTCAAAGAGAATCGGCGCGCACCGTTCTAAAATACGGTCATAGATACGGGCGTGGGCCAGGTCAGGCGGGTTTTTGAGTTCGGCCAGCTTCAGGTTGGTGGTGATGATCATGGGCCTGCGGCTGCGGTAGCGGCTGTCAATGACGAAAAACATCTGCTCCATCGCATACTCGGTACTTCGCTCCACACCCAAATCGTCAATGATAAGCAGGTCGTACTCGTCAAAGCTGGCGATAAAGTCGGCCCTGTCCTCGGAAAATATTCCCGTCAGACGGTTCAGGATGGTGGGAAAGTTCGTCATCAGCACCGGCACATCCCGGTCAAGCAGGGCGTTGGCGATACAACCGGCGAAAAAGGACTTGCCGGTTCCCACATCTCCAAACAGCAAAAGCCCGATATTGCTCTTATATGCCTCTTTCCAGTTCTCCACATAGGCATGAGCCTTGTCCATCAATGGGTTTTTGCCGTTGTCGTTGGCAAAGGTGTAGTCATAGAGATAGCGGTCTTGCAAGCCCTGTGCCTTTCGGCGTTTGATACGCTCCATGCGGCGCTGCCGTTCTTCAGCAGCCTTGCGCTGCTCCTCAGCCTCCCGCTGGCACTGGCAGATGCAGCGCGGCATAAAGTAGCCGGATTTCCCGAAGCATGGCACAACGGTCTGCCTCTGGCCGCCGCATTTCTTACAGTGAATGAGACCGTCTGACGGATCTATATACTCGTCCTCAGCCAGTTCCGCACCAGCAGCTGCCTTGTCGATGAACGCCCGGATTTCTGCGGTAATCTCAATCATACAGTTTCATCCTC
>OJKC01001370.1_pt1 | contig 15477 bp, 16 predicted proteins | sample 1596401 | NCBI WGS metagenome assembly OJKC01 (sample SAMEA4350162, study PRJEB24818) | metagenome | biome: human; feature: gut; material: faeces | place: Denmark | collected 2013-09 | reverse complement strand
AGATTAATCACCGCGTTCGCCGCGTCGCAAACGTCGTAAATAAGTTTTTTCGGGTGTAAAATACTCACCTTATCGCCGAAGCCGAGCAGTTTGGAAATAAGCCAGTCATCGCACGGAATCGTTGCGGAAGCGTAAAGATTTCCGTCCGCTCCCTTATAAACCGCGTCCACGCCCAACCATTCTTCAACGTCCGCGCGGGCGGATTCCGTAAGTTTCAGTTCGACTGTTTCGCAAGGCAGATCTTCAAACCACTTTTCAAGTTTAAGATTACTTTTCGCGTCCTCGCGCGGGCTGTATTTTTTGTCGGTAAGGTTTGCGTAAACAATTCTCGAAGTCTTGAAAATTCTGAAATCGTTTCTTAAAAGGCAGAACGCGTAAACGTACCAGAAACCTTGTTTAAGCAAAATAATCTGCGGCTCGATCTCGCGCACGGTTTCCTCGCCCGATTTGTCGCGGTAGCAAATTTCGAGCGTAGATTGATTTTCGATCGCTTTTTCCACCGTGTAAACCACGTTTTTAACGTTGTCGTTGCCGTACCAGTTTGAACCGTCGATGATAAAGTGCGACGCGGGCATACCCTCGCTCGCAAAATCCGAACGCTTAAGCGAGCAGAGTTTGTCCAGCGCGGATTCGAGGTCGCTGCTGCCGAGTTGCTCGTTGCACGATTCGAGCGTCGAAACAACGGCGTTGAATTCGCTCTCGGTCATAACGCTCGCGGGCAGTCTGAACGATTCGGCGATGTAATAGCCTCCGTTTCTGCCCGGTTCGGAAATAAGCGGAATATCCGCAAGGCTTATCGCCGTAAGGTAGCGGAACGCGGTGCGTGTGGAAATGTCGAACCGCCTCGCGATATAAGCCGCGCTGACTTTCTTTTTGGAAAGCAGTAAAAACAAAATTTTAATCATCAATTCGTATTTCATTTATTTCGCCCGTACGCCTGAAGAAATTATGTAAATATTTTACTAAAGGACGAGCGGTTTGTCAAGAAAAATTTTTGACCGACATAACCGATTCCGCGTTTATTTATCATCGAAAAACGCAATAATACGATATATGAAAGTAAATATTTATCTCAACGACGAAAGGCTTGAAAACGAAGACGTGAAAAAATACAAATGCGTAAGCGCGGTCGTGAAAGACGCGGTAAACGAGGCGTATTACAGATATCTCGACGAACAGGCAAAGTCGCGCGGCGGTAAAAACGTCAGGTGAAAGAAAAGAGCAAAAAAATCATCTTCGATTATCCGTTGTACGATGAAATAACCGACGATGACGACGAGATAACGGCGGCTTATCTCCGCGTTTCCACGGATACGCAGGCGCAGGAAGGATACGGGCTGGACGTGCAGTACGCCGCGATAAAAAGATACGTCGAGGCTTACGGCATAAAAAACGTTTTTATCTTTACGGACGACGGCTACACCGGAATGAACGAAGTTCGTCCGGCGTTTTCGGCTATGACGAAGTTGATGAAAGAGGGCAGAGTTAAGTTCGTTATCACCTACAGTCTTGACCGAATCGGAAGAACGCAGATGATAATTCTGCGTTTTTTAAAAGAACAGTGCGAATCGGCGAAGTGTGATTTTTACGCCGTTAAAGACAACGTCGATTCTCGGAGCAGGCAGACCTACGGCATTTTGATTTCGATTTTGTCGATTTTTGCCGAGTTCGACCACGACGCGATAATTTCAAAACTCACGAGCGGCAGAATTCAACGGGCAAAAGAGGGTTTCTGGAAAGGTGGCGGAAAGCCGCCTTATGGTTACAGATACTCGAAAAAAGAGGGCGAACTAATCGTTTGCGAGGAAGAAGCGGAAAAGGTTAAAAAGGTTTTCGACATCTATACTACGAGCGGTTTTTCGCCGAAGAAAATCGCGGATATAGTCGGGCTTTCGTCCGACAAAGCCGTGTTCAATATCCTGAAAAACAGGATCTATATCGGCGAGGTTTTTTATCGCGGCGAGAGTTATAAGGGGCGGCATAAGTCGATTATCGGCTCCGAAACGTTTGAATCGGCGCAGGAAATATTGAGAGAAAAAAGCGTTAAAAGGAGTGGTTCGGTCTATCTTTTGTCATCGCTTCTGGTATGCGGCGAGTGCGGCGCGAAAATGCGCTATATGAAGTGGGGGAGAAAAGGCGGACAGATAAAAAACGGGCGAGAAAAGAACGCGGCAGAGGGCGACGGCGAACTCAGAATTTTGTGTTATTCGTATTTCCCGAACAGCACCAAAAAGTATCTCGTAAAATCCGAAAATTGCCCGAACGTGATTTTTGACGCTAAAGAAATCGAAGCCGCGGTGATTGAGTCCGTTATGCGTTTCGCGGTGGAATACGGAGAAGAAAGAGAGAGAAAAGAGTTGTCCGCAGATGATATAACCGAGGGGTTGAACGCGAAAAAAGCAAAACTCTCGGCGGAATATTCGCGGCTCGTCAACGCCTACCGAAAACTCGGCGACGAAGATCTGTTGGAGCAGGCGGCGGCAACGAAACGAAAAATCAGGCGAATCGAAAAGGATATCGCCGACGAAGCGGAGAAGAAAACTCTCCTGAAAAACGAGCGGAAAAAGATTGAAATAATCCGCACGTTGCCCGCCACGTGGAATAAGATGGACGGCAGAACGAAACAGAGAATTATCCGCGGACTTGTCGAAAAAATCGTTGTAACGAGAAGTAAAATAGACGTTCATCTGCGCAGTTCCGCATATGACAAAATCCCCGAGGTTTCGCTCGGAGAAAAAGAACAATCAGAGAAAGGCGGGCTATAAGTCGATTAACAGCGATTTTATCGCGTCAGTTTTTGGGCGGTGGCTGCTGCGGCGAGCGGTCGTAATTTCAGTGCGCGGCAATATATTCGGCAATCTGAACGGCATTCAAAGCCGCGCCTTTTAGCGTGTTATCGCCCGCGGCGAAGTATGAAAACCCGTTTTCAAAAACGCCGCTTTTGCGGATTCTGCCGAAGAGGACTTCGTTTTTCTCGTCGGCGTCCGTTGCGTTCGGAAATTCCAAAAACAGCGCGGCGGAATATTGCATTTCGTCGGCAAGCGCGCGTATGTCCACGGGTTTTTCCGTTTCTACTTCCACGCTCACTCCGTGACAGTTTTCCACAGGCACGCGGACGCAGGTGGCGGAAATTTTAACGTCAAGCCCCGTGATTTTCCTCGTTTCGTTCACCATTTTCAGTTCTTCCTCGGTGTGTCCGTCCGATAGAACTTCGCCGATTTGCGGAATGAACGTTCCGGAAATATTATAAGGATAAAATTTCCCCGTGAAGCCTTGCCTTGTCAACAACAGATCGGCTATGCCTTTCATTCCGCTGCCGCTCACAGCCTGATACGTCGAAAAAACGAGGCTTTTAACGCCGTATTTTGCGATAACGTTTTTCAGCGGAACGAGCGCGATTATCGTGGAGCAGTTGGGGTTTGCCACGATTCTTTTCGGAATTTCCGAAAGGATCGCCCCGTTTATTTCAGGAATAACGAGCGGAACGTTTTTATCCGATCTGAACGCGCTTGAATTGTCTATCACGATCGCGCCGCTTTTCACGAAAAGCGGCGCGTATTTTAACGAAACGTCCTTCCCTGCGGAGAAAAATACAAAATCAAACTTCCCGCAAACGTTTTCGTCTGTTTTTTCGACGGTCAGTCTCTCGCCGCCGAACGATATTTTTTTGCCTTCGCTTTTTTCGGATGCGAAAACTCTCAATCCGCTTATCGGAAAACGCCTTTTATAAAGTGTTCCGAGAATTTTTCTGCCGATAAGTCCCGTCGCACCGACGACAGCCACACTGTATTTTTTGTTTCCGCTGTGATTTTTATCCATAACACAGTGTATGCTTTTTCCGTGCCGGGCGTTACTTTTATTAAAAATTTTCCCGTGTCGGATGTTACTTTTATTAATAGTTTTCCTGCGCCGGGCGTTACTTTTGTTAAAATTTTTCCCGTGCCGGGCGTTACTTTTATTAAAAATTTTCCTGCGCCGGGCGTTACTTTTATTAAAAATCTTCCCGTGCCGGATGTTGCTTTTATAAAAACAAAACCCCCGATAATCGACTTATACGAGGGCTTTTAGGTCTTAATTAATTTTTTGATTGCGGATTATGCGTTCAGACCTCTGACGGAGCGAACGATGTGCGCCGCGTATTTTTCGGCGACGTTAATCCCGGTTACCTTTTCAAATTCTTTGAAAAACGCGTTGGAGTTTACTTCGCAGAGAATAAGTCCGCTATTGCCGAACAGAAAATCTATTCCGCAATAGTCGAGTTTGAGTATGCGGGCGATTTTTTCCGCCAAAATCACGGTTTTTTCGTCTGCGTCGAACGCTTCGCCCCTGCCGCCTGCGGAAACGTTTGAGCGGAAATCTCCCGCCGACGTTCTTTTCATCGCGCCGACGTATTTCCCGCCGACAACGATAACGCGAAGGTCTGTCCCTTTGCTTTCGGCGATAAACTTCTGATAAACGTGAGGAACGAATCTGAGCCGATCCGCCGCGTCGGCGAGTTCCGCCTTATCGCAAACGATATGCACGCCTTTTCCGAGCGAACCGTAACATTCCTTAACGATCATCGGAAACCCGAGTTTGTCGGCGAGAAAATCGATTGATTCGCCGTTTGTCGCGGCGTAAGGCGAGTAGCACAGCGGCGCGGAATAGGTTTCGGGCATCGGAATTCCGAAGCCGGAAAGTTTGATATAAGTAAGCATTTTATCATCGCATACGGTCATCGCGTCATAGCAATTGAAGCATTTCAAACCGCTTTTTTCGAGTTGCAGAAGGGCGTGCTTGTCCTTGTCGTAAAAAACGCAGAAATCATAGCCGATATATTTCACGGCGATTTCTCCGTCCGAAATTCCGCACGCGGAAACGTCGAGCGGGCGGATATCGGCTTCGACGCCGATTTTTTCAAATTCTTCTTTCAGCCTGAGCGGCTGGTTGAGTTGGTTCGCTTCTTTTGCGAAAGCGTTAATAATTATCAAGCCTTTCATAGTTTTCTATTTTAGGGGCAAAACCCCGAAAAGTCAAACGCTTGCGCGAAAAACGAAACAAAAACCGAAAAAACCTCTTTTAAAAACGATAAAACGCCGCAAATATGAAAGAATTGTGTAAAAATATCGGTCGATTAAATATAATTGACAAAAATCGCTTTATATTATATTATTAAACACAGATACTCAGGGGATTTTTGTTTATTCAGGAGATTTTTGTATGTTCGGCTACGTAAAACCCGACACGCCGTATCTGTACATAAAGGACGATACGCTTTATAAGTCGCTTTATTGTTCCGTATGCAAAAGCATAGGGAAGATTTGCGGTCAGCGCGCTCGGCTCGGTTTAACGTATGACATAGCGTTTATGTCCGCCTTTATTCACAACGTTGCGGGCGTTGACGTTAAAATCGAAAAAAAACATTGTATCGCTCACCCGATAACGAGCCGCCCGATTGCCGATCGCGACGATATAACCGATTTCTGCGCCTGCGCCAACGTCGCGCTCGCTTATTATAAAATCGAAGACGATATCGTGGACGGCAACGGAGGACAGATAAAAAAGTTGTTTTTCTCCAAGGGTAATAAAAGAGTGGAGAAAAAGCACCCCGAAATAGGCGAGATTATCCGCAGAAGATATTCGGAACTTCGCAATCTCGAAAAAGTCGAGTGCGACAGCGTCGATATGGTTTGCGAACCGTTCTCGCAGATGATGGTTGAACTTTGCAACGCCGCTCTTGCCGGAACAAAATACGGAAAAGACGGGAAAGACGGCGAGGAGAAATTTAACGGCGTTGAGCAACTTGCGTATTATCTCGGCAAGTGGATTTATCTTATCGACGCGCTCGACGATTACGACAAGGATATCAAAGAGAAAAACTACAATCCGTTTTATTTCTGTTTCGGGAAAGAACCCGATTTCGGTTTGCTCCTCAAAAATCGCGGACAGGACGTTTCGTTTGTGTTCTCGTCGGTTTTCTCGGGGCTTAAAGAAGCGTTTAACGAGTGCGAATTCAAATTCGATTCCGCGCTCGTCGGCAATATAATTCTCAGAGGGATTCCCTCTGTAACGTCAAAAACTATCAAAAAGGAAAAAAAGAAAAATGGCAAATAATTTATACGGCTTATTCGGGCTTGACGAAACCTGTACCGACGAACAACTCGACGCGGCTTACGGAACGTTGCGTTCGCAGTATGCCGAGGACAGATTTTTAGAGGGCGAAGCGGGTAATATCGCCGCGAAAAAACTCACCGAACTCGACAACGCTTACCGCGATATAATCGCGATGCGCAGAGAGGCGGCGGGCGGAAATTCTTCCGCGAGCAACGCTTTCGGCTCGGTCGAGGAAAAAATCAAGAACGGCGACCTTGCGGGCGCGCAGAGCGAACTCGATTCGTTCAACGAACGTAACGCGGAGTGGCATTATCTGCAGTCGGTCGTGTTCTATAAGAAAAAATGGACGAACGAGAGTAAAAAACAACTCGAAATCGCAATGCAGATGGATTCGTCCAACGAAAAATATAAAACCGCGTATAACAAACTCGTCGATAAAATCAAATCCGATTCGGACAGGAGTTTCTCGAGTTATTCCGGCGACAAAAACGGAAAGCATTATCGCGGCGACGAAACGGGCGCGCCCCAGATGGGCGGCGATTCCTGCATCGACTGGTGTTGCCAGATGGCTGCCTGCAACCTTGCTCTGAACTGCTGTTGCAACAGTTGCCATTAACGCCGGAAGGTCGGCTGAAAGCAAAAATGAAGCAATCCAGACTTATCGCGCTGTCCGCAATCGCGACGGCGTTTTCGGTGGTGTTTATGTCGCTCGGCGCGCTTATCCCCGCATTCGATTATTCGGGGATATTCATGGCGAGCCTTTGCGTTATGATCCCGCTTTCAAAAAAGAGCGCTAAGGCGGGTTTTCTGACCTACGCGGCGACTTTGTGTTTAAGTTGCGTGCTTGTGGGCGCCACCACGGCAAGGTGGGAATTAATAGTGATTTACGGCTTGTTTTTCGGACTTCATCCGACCGTAAATTACCTTTTTCGCGAAAAGAATTTCAATAAATATATCGCTTTGCTCATAAAAACAGCGTGGTTTATCGGCGTGTTGATACTGATCTATAACGTATTCACCGATTTTTTATTCGACGCGAGTTTTTTGCAGAAAGAATGGGTTAAAAAATATATTTATCTGATTCTCGTGGTCGGCGGCGGAGCGTTGTTCGTCGTTTACGATTTTCTGATGCTGAGATTTCAGCGTGTCACGGACGCGCTGGTCGCAAAAATGAATTTGTAAAGTATTTATAAAGCATTTGTAACGCGCCGCAACGCTACCGTGAAAATAAATTTGTAAAAACAACCGTAATCTTAAATGCCGGCGGAATCCCGCTCGACCGACAAGCAGATTATCAAGAAATTTTAAAGGGGATTTACGTCGGAGGAATGATGGAAAAAAACGAGGAATACGTCGGCATTGTCGAACGGATAGGTTCTGGCGGCGAGGGGATAATAAAAAACGGAGAATACACTGTTTTCGTTCCGTACGCTCTCCCTACCGAAAAGATTAAATACAGGGTTCTGAAAGTAAAAAAGAACGTTGCTTTCGGCAAAATGACCGAGTTATACGTTCCCGCGGAGGATAGAGTAAGACCGAAATGCTCCGTTTACGAAAAGTGCGGCGGCTGTCAACTTCAGCATCTTAAATATAAATTGCAACTTCAGTTGAAGAGGAAAACGGTTAAGGACTGCCTTTCAAAAATAGCGTTTATCGACGAGAAGGTTTCATCCGTCGTGCCGAGCGAACTCGAATACGAATACAGAAATAAACTTCAACTGCCGATAAGAACGGAAAGATACGGCGTCGCGGTAGGGTTTTTCGCTCAGAACAGCCACAGAATCGTGCCTATAAACGATTGTCCGATTCAGCCTTGCTGGTGTAAAAAAATCATCAAAGCCACGCGGAGATATATTTCGGAGTGCGACGTTACGGCTTATAGCGAAGAGAGCAAGGCGGGGCTTTTAAAGCACGTCGTCGTCAGGGACGTAGACGGAAAACTGCTCATAACTTACGTTATAAACGGCAACGAATTGCCGAAAAAAGCCGAACTTATCGCTATTTTAAGCGAAGAATTCAAAAGTTTCAGCCTTTTTGAAAACATAAACAAAGACGATACAAACGTAATTTTAGGCGAAAAGTTCAGGTGCGTTTACGGTCCGGAAAAAATCGGTTCGTCCGATATGGGCGTCAGGTACGAAATCGGGCCCGAGTCGTTCATGCAGGTCAACGACCTCGTCCGCAGAAAGATTTATCACGATGCGGTCAGGGCGGCGGAGATTATCCCCGGAACGACCGTTATCGACGCATATAGCGGCGCGGGGCTTCTCACGGCGATATTCGCGAGTCGCGCGCAAAAGGCTATAGGCATAGAGATAGTCAAGGAGGCGGTCGACTGCGCCGACGAGTTGAAACGCGTCAACGGGCTGGACGGCAGGATGGAAAACATATGCGCGCCGTGCGAAGTGATGTTGCCGCTCGTCATGGAGCGCGAGAGAAGGTCGGGCGCGCGTTGCGTGCTTGTTCTCGATCCGCCGCGGCAGGGCGTTAACGAAAAACTCATCGAAGCGATAAAAAAATCGCGCCCCGAGCGGATAATTTACATATCGTGTTCTCCGCAGACGCTTTCGAGAGATCTGGGCTTGCTTACGGGAACGTTGGAGCGCAACGGGCAGGAATTGAAGAAAAGCGAAAATCCGGAAGGATTATACAAAATCGAATCCGTCCGTCCGTACGACATGTTTTCCCAGACGAAACACGTCGAGACGTTGGCGGTATTATCCCACAAAAAAAACTGATTCTCATCTTGAAGTGAAAATCGATTTTGATAATACTTCGCTTGATAAAACGGCAATTGCGGAACGAGCGGAAACAAGAAAACCGCAGGAAAAAACGACATATAAAAAGATTCAGGAATGGATTGAAGAGAATTACGGTTTCAAGGTGCATACGGCATATGTTGCTGAAGTAAAGCGCGAACTCGGGTTGCCGATGTACGATGCACCGAATGCTGTGGACGAACTGAAACGTCCGCGTCAACACCCGACGGAACAAATGACTACAGCCATAAAAGCGGCACTGAAACATTTTGAAATCATATAAAAACATTTAAGGTCGAAGAGAAAATCTTCGGCTTTTTTTGTTATCTAAGCAAAATATTTATTGGTAGAGTTTACGAAACTACGATTTTTGCCTGTGCAAAACTTGCACTCTTGTGTGCAAACTCTGATTTTTGTATGCAAACTCACGATTTTGTGTGCAAACTCGCATTTTGTCGATTAATTTTTGCCGTTTTTATTGAATTGCTATTGATTTTTTGAATAGACTTTTGCAAGAAAATGATTCTAAAGATGTAACCAAGTTACAGCTTACGGATGTAATTTTTCTATATGACTCGTTAAATGAGGATGCTTTAACTATGAAATGTTATATTCTGTATAATTCTGGGAAAAAAGGTCTGGCAAAAAATACGTATGATAATTTCTGTAAAGAATATTTCTCTTTATTGGGTGAAAAATATAAATATAGTTTAGCTCAAATTTTGGAATTTGCAGAACATCAGGATAAAGTGAAACATGCATAAAAAAGACGTGAAATGACCTTTTATGTTATGAATTAGACGTATTAAAATAGTAGTCATAAAAGTAGTGCTGCTTTAACTTATTTAGGGATATTCAGTAAATGTCCCTAAAAAATAAGATGGCATATGAAGATGATAGCGCATAATCACTTCCTATGCCATTTTTATTGTAGTTTTTCGTTGTTTTCTCACATAATTTTATCCGTCAAGACAAGACTTTCCTGAAGAAGTCTGATGACCTCTTTTGATTCTGTCAGTAAAATCATATCATACCGCTTTAACCGTCCTGTTCCTGATCTTGTCAATCATCAGTACGGCATTTGCCGTATGTATTCCGAAAAAGATCCACAGGATTTCCGTCTTCCTGTTCCGTGCCTTTATCCTTGAGAGCGAGTAATGCTGCTTCTGTGTGCCGAAGCTGCCTTCAAGCCGGGTAGCCCTCTCCCTTGAGAGTTCACTTCTGAGAACCCTTCTCAACTGCTCATCCTTTGCCGCCCTTCCCTTGCGCACGAAGGAAGTGGATATTCCGTATTTCGTGCAAAACTTCCTGTTGGCATTGTTGGCGTATATGGAATCGGCAGCCACACATCTTACCCTCACGTTCATGAGTTTCTGCTGCATACGGATACAGTCCTTCAGACGTATCCCCTCATTGAAAGCCTTGAACGAGAGGTGTTCGATGAACGATATGCCGTCTATCTGTATATTGTTCACTTTTGCACCGAACTCAACAGACTTGGTTTCCTTTCCCCTTACGATAGGACGTACATAATGGCGGTCAATGCTGACGATGCGGTCACTGACCTTCCGGCCTTCAAACATTTCCTTCTCCTGTACAAGGACCTTTCTGATGACGGACAGCCGTTTCCGGTAATCCGGTGTGTATCGGAGTGAGACACCGTACTCCCTATGGATTCCATCCCTCTGTATGAGGAGTTTTTCAAGAAGCCTGATCATACGGCGCTTGAGCATCCTTGTCCGTGAAACCTTCCTTTTTCTTTTCTTGCTGTAGGACAGATAAGACGCTTCCACATCCGCATATTTGTTGCGCGGACGCCTTATGCCAAGCTCCCCGCAATGCTGACAGATATGTCTGTGAAGCCATTCAATGCTTTCCCAAAGAAGTTTCATGTCCGTAGGAAAACGCATATGGCTCTCATAGCATGTGGCATCGCTCATGCACACGTGAAGGTTCTCAAGATAAGGTTTCCAGTGTGAGGCCAGCACTTCCTGGAGGAATTCAATGTCAAGACGGGATGCCATCTCATTGCGGATGGCACTGACTATCTTGTAGTTGGTTATGGGGAAGGACGGGTCTATCATGATTCCGCAGAACATCTGATAGTGTATGTTGCCGTTCAGATGTTCCACCAGCTGTCTGTCGGAGAATCCGGTGTAGGATTTCAGGATCATGAGGGCAATCTTTGCCGAAGGGCTGAAAATGTTCCTGCGCCCCAGACGCTGTTCCGACAGGCCTGCGGCTTTTGCCATGCGTTCAAACGGGAACACTGAGTGAAGCCTGCCAAGCTCACTCTCATTAAAACTTTTGCGGTATTTTTCCAGAATATCAAATTCTGTAAAGCCCAAAGTTGGGTGAATTTCCGAAATATTTTGTACCTTAGCCATATCTTAGTCGGGGAATTTCCCCCGTTTTGGCCTTCAAACCTTATTTGCGGGGGAATACCTAAAGATACAAAAAAGCCAGCTAATTCGCAATATTTTGTGTATGAATTAGTTGGCTGATTTTATATTATTTAGGGATATTCAGTAAATGTCCCTAAAAAGTAAGATGGCATATAAAGTCGATAGAGTATAATCACTTTATATGCCATTATTATTGCCCTTTTTCTGTGTTTTTTCATATAATCCTATCTGTTGGACATGATGTTCCGGAAGAAGTCTGATGACCTCTTCTGCTCCTGTCTGTAAATTCATGTCATGCCGCTTTAGCTGTTCTGCTCGTGACCTTGTCTATCATCAGTACGGCATTTGCCGTATGTATTCCGAAGAAAATCCAAAGGATTTCAGTCTTCCTGTTCCTGGCCTTTATTCTTGCGAGTGAGTAGTGTTGCTTTTGAGTACCGAAGCTTCCTTCAAGCCTGGTAGCTCTCTGCTTTGAAAGTTCACTTCTGAGAACCTTTCTCAAGGATTCATCCTTTGCCGCCCTTCCCTTGCGTACAAAGGAAGTGGATATACCATATTTTGTACAGAACTTTCTGTTGGCATTATTGGCATATATGGAATCGGCAGCCACGCATCTTACCCTCACATTCATGAGTTTCTGTTGCATACGGATACAGTCCTTCAGTCGTATTCCCTCATTGAATGCCTTGAACGAGAGGTGTTCGATAAACGATATACCGTCTATCTGTATGTTGTTAACCTTTGCACCGAATTCAACAGACTTTGTTTCCTTGCCTCTTACGATAGGACGTACGTAATGACGGTCGATGCTGACGATGCGGTCATTGACCTTCCTGCCTTCAAACAGTTCCTTCTCCTGTACAAGAACCTTTCTGATTATGGAAAGGCGTTTCTGATAATCCTGTGTATATCTGAGTGATCTCCCGTATTCCTTATGAATCTCATCCCTCTGTACGATGAGCTTTTCAAGGAGTCTGATCATACGGCGCTTGAGCATGCGTGTTCTTGAGGCCTTCCTCTTTCTTTTCTTGCAGTATGAAAGATAGGACTCTGACACATCCGCATATTTGTTACGGGGACGCCTTATCCCAAGATCCATACAATGCCGGCAGATATGCCTGTAAAGCCATTCAATACTTTCCCAAAGCAGTTTCATGTCTGTAGGAAAACGCATGTGACTTTCATAACACGTGGCATCAGTCATGCACACGTGAAGGTTCTCAAGATATGGTTTCCAGTGGGAGGCCAGTATCTCCTGAAGGGAGTCAATATCAAGACGGGATGCTATCTCATTGCGGATGGCACTGACTATCTTGTAGTTGGTTATGGGAAAGGCCGGATCTATCATGATTCCGCAGAATATCTGGTAGTGGAGGTTGCCGTTGAGATGTTCCACCAGCTGTCTGTCGGAGAATCCGGTGTAGGCTTTCAGGACCATAAGGGCAATCTTTGCCAGAGGGCTAAAAATGTTCCTGCGTCCAAGACGCTGTTCCGACAAGCCTATGGCTTTTGCCATACGGTCAAACGGGAAAACTGAGTGAAGCCTGCCCAGTTCACTCTCATGAAAACTCTTGCGATATTTTTCCAGAACATCAAATTCTGTAAAGCCCAAAGTGGGCTGTATTTCCGAAATATTTTGTATCTTAGCCATATCTTTGTTGGGGTATTTCCCCCGTTTTGGCTGCCAAACCTTATTTTCGGGGGAATATTTAAAGATACAAAAAAGCCAACTAATTCGCAATATATTGTGTATGAATTAGTTGGCTAATTTTATACTATTTACTGAGTGTCCCTACAATAAAGGCGCTAATAAACGTACAACCGATTCCATTACTTTATTTTTCCACGAACGCTGTTCCCATATTTTACGTGATAACAACAGACAATGTTTTTGATCGTCCAAAAAGACATTTTTCAGCGTTTTTACAGTGTCCTTATCATAAAAAAAGACATTGGCTTCAAAGTTATGCTCAAAACTGCGGAAATCCATATTCGTCGATCCAACCGAAGCAAATTCGTCATCAGAAACCCACAGCTTAGAATGCAAGAAACCTTTCTTATATAAATAGACCTTCACTCCAGCCTTCATAAGCTCATCCAGATATGATAGAGAACCTTTATGCGTTATAAACGTATCAGCACGCTTAGGCAGCATAATACGTACATCTACACCTCCTAAAGCTGCTATCTGAAGAGCAGTCATGACCTCTTCCGTTGGAAGGAAATAAGGAGTTTCAACATAAAAATAATGCCGAGCACTACATACTGCTTTCATCAGCCCTTGCATAATCTCATGCCACTCTCCCACAGGATCGGACGTTACTACTTGTGCAATGGCACTTCCATTATCTTTCATCTTAGGGAAATACTCAGCAGACGTCAACAGAGTTCGGTCAATAGCAAACCAGTCTGTCAAAAAAGCGCTTTGCAAGCCATATACCCCTTTCCCCTCCATACGTACATGTGTATCTCTCCATATACCCCAAGAGAAGCCTTTTATATATCGCTCTGCAATATTCATTCCTCCGATAAATCCGATACGACCATCAATAATGGCTACTTTCCGATGATTTCGATAATTTACTTTACTGGTGAATCGAGGGAAACGGACCTTTAAAAAGCTTTGCACTTCGATGCCTTCACACAGCATCTGGTCATAAAACATAGAGTCTACCCGCCAACATCCCACATCATCATATAACAAACGGATTTTCACCCCTTGTCTTGCTTTATCAATTAATAGATCACGCAATAAACGTCCAATAGCATCATCTTCAAATATGTAAAACTGTAAATGAATATGGTGCCGTGCCAAACTGATTTCATGCATTAAAGCCTGTAGCATGGAATAGCCATCTGTATAAATACTTACTGTATTTCCACCAAATGCCCATGCATTATTGACACGAGTGAAGAAGGACATTAAATGACTTTTACCAGTCTGCTCCTTCAACGATTCCTGAGCCTGATATTCGGCTAAAGGACGCTTATTCAACCTAGAGTATCCCTTACGGCTAATCAGCCTTTCTTTACGCGTATTTTGCCCGAAAAAGAAATAGAAAACAAGTCCTACTATTGGAAGAAAAAAAAGGACTAAAATCCACGCCATTGTTTTAACAGGATTACGATTATCCAAAATAACAATAAAAATCGTTGCTAATATTACAGCGAAATACAGCACATTGAATATTGCCGAGAATAAATCATTGATAACAATCGTATCCATAAGAATCAGGTTTAAAACAAAAATACAAGAAAATCACTTGAAAAGCAAATCCCTAATCCATAGTTTACATTGCTTCGTTTTAAGTCCGTCTCCCAGAACATCATAGAAATGGTAAAAAAAGCTGCTATACCTCTTGCGGATGCTGTCCGTATGGCTTCAGAAACTCCGGCGAAGCTTATCGGCATCGACTCGTCGAAGGGTACGCTCCAGAAGGGCAAGGATGCGGACATTCTCATCATAGACAAGGACATCAGCATCAGGTGCGTCTTCTCCTGCGGCAGGATCGTGGAAGGAATGAACACCCTGGTACATTGAGACGCTTCCGCCGCCGTGCTCCCCGGAGCCGGCGGCGTTTTTTCTGCCCTCATGCAAAAAAAGAAAGCCCCGCGGCACTTGTGATGCTGCAGGGCTTCTCCTAAGACGGCGACTACCTACTCTCCCACTTGCGCAGTACCATCGGCGTGACGAAGCTTAACTTCTCTGTTCGGAATGGGAAGAGGTGGAACCTTCGTGCAATAGTCACCTGAATATCCTTTATGTATTCATGACTAACAAGCAAGTAATTCAAGTACTTCTCAAGAAGCTGAAAGTATATATCACCCATCCTTCCTGACAAGGAAAGCATACGGGCAATTAGTAATGCTCGGCTTTGGTATCTCTACCTTTACACCTGCATCCTATCAACGTCATCGTCTTTGACGACCCTGAGAAATCTAATCTTGTGGCCGGCTTCGTACTTAGATGCTTTCAGCACTTATCCGATCCCGACTTAGATACCCGGCGATGCACCTGGCGGCACAACCGGTAAACCAGAGGTCGGTCCAACACGGTCCTCTCGTACTAGTGTCAGAGCCACGCAAATTTCATACGCCCACGATAGATAGAGACCGAACTGTCTCACGACGTTCTGAACCCAGCTCGCGTGCCACTTTAATGGGCGAACAGCCCAACCCTTGGGACCTTCTCCAGCCCCAGGATGTGACGAGCCGACATC
>OJKC01001362.1_pt1 | contig 15532 bp, 8 predicted proteins | sample 1596401 | NCBI WGS metagenome assembly OJKC01 (sample SAMEA4350162, study PRJEB24818) | metagenome | biome: human; feature: gut; material: faeces | place: Denmark | collected 2013-09 | reverse complement strand
CTGCGCTGCACGCTCTCTATTTCTCCCGCAGTGAGGAACAGGACAAGTCTGCGGGCTGTGTGGGACACCTGCGTGGTGATTTTGGCAGCGGCAAGCAGTTTTACACAACATGGTGGCCCCACCAGCAAGATGCACTGAATACGCCGGAGTTTAAGGCAGATATTGACCGTACCATAAACTGGCTGCGGGAACAGCCGGACTCCCCGCTGCGAGACTTCGACAGCATGAACCGCTACTGCAACCGGTATGAGCAGATCTGTGCCATCAAGAGCGCGATGTTTCCTTCCTGCGGCTTCATGGTGAAAACCAAACAGTATGTGTATATGCTCCGCTGTACGCCGATCAAAGGTGATTACCAGTTTTATATTTACTGTTACCGGCGCGAAAATTTTGAAAAGGAATGCGCCGAACAGAGGAAAAATAACCGGTCACATAACAAAAAGAAATCGGAGCCGGAGCGATAAGGAGGTGCCAATTTGCCTACTAAATTTCAGCTTATCACAGAGCTATATGACCAGACCGTGCAGAGCGTCACCGGCAGCTATCAAAGCTGGACGGGCTTTCTCCGCGCGGCCTGCTACAATTACAAATGCCCCTTCGATGATCAAATTCTGATCTACGCCCAACGCCCGGACGCCACCGCAGTTCTTGAAATGGAGCGATGGAATCGGCGGTTCGGGCGCTGGGTGAATCGCGGTGCAAAGAGCATCGCGGTTTTCAGCGATGACGGACAAAACTGTCTAAAGCTCTATTTTGACGTTTCGGACACCCATGCGTCCCGCTTTGCCCGCCCGCTGCCTATTTGGACGATGCAGCCAGCTTTTGAGCCAGAAGTCATTGAAACGCTGGAAACTACCTTCGGTGACCTGGCCGAAAAAGAAAATCTTGTAGACGCCGTGCGTTCTGCCTGCCACAACGCCGTGGCGGACAACTTCACGGACTACCTGAAAGACCTGCGGGAGTGCCGGGAGGACAGCCTGCTGGAGGAACTGGATGACCTCAATTTGGAGGCGTTCTACCGGGACGCGCTGGAGGTCAGCGTGGCCTATATGCTGATGACCCGGCTGGGCTTACGGGCAGACGATTATTTTTCGCCCGATGAGTTCGCCCATGTTTACGAATTCAACACGCCGCCCACCATCAACGCCCTTGGCATCGCCACCAGCGACATCGCGGAGATGGGCCTGCGGGAGATCAGCCGAACGGTCATGCAGGCGCAGCGGGATCAGTTTTTTGCAAACCGCACGAGAATCGGTTATGATGGCCGCACAGAACAACACGAAACACCCCATGAAAGGAGCGAACAGCATGGAGGTCACTTACAGGATGCAGAACGGCTATCAGGTGCCGAATTTGATGATGCCCAGCGTACCGGAGGTGCATCTGGGCAAGTACGCGGAGCTGCGGAGAGCGTACCTGAAGAAGCACCGCAGAGTACTTTACACCAACCTCAAGACCAGCGGCAAGTTGACGGAGCATCTGGCAGAGATCGAGCAGACCGCGCGGAAGATGGTGGAGCAGACCGTGGCGCGGATGGCACAGGCCGAGGGCGTGACGGAGGCACTGAAGGCGACCGATCCCATGCGCTGGACGGGCCTGATGAACAGTCTCCGGCACAGCGCGGAGGAACTGGTGCTCAGCGACCTGATCTACGCCTAACAACCCAAGAACCCACAGAGGCAGGAAGTGATGAGCTTCCTGCCTTTGTCGATCACAGCGGAGATTATGTGCTGCTGGATCGCCTGCGCGCTGACTGTGACTACTTCCTCGGCGCTGGCGGGCGAAGTGAAAAGCACCTGTGGGCAGGTAATGTCCACGCGCAAATCAAGAAAATGCGGGAGCTGTATGACGCCCTCCCGGAAAAACCGGAATGGCTGACCGCAGAAGCCATTGACCGATATGCCGCGCAGATGGCCGCACCCTATCAGGTCGCAGCCTATCACCATTTTGAAAACGGCTTTGACGATAAGCTGGACTATCAAACGCTGGAAGAAGCGGAGGCCGCAGCGCAGGGCTATGTTGCCGGTACGATGGAGGAAGACGGTTTTGCATACGACGGCGCTGCCGTGTATGACGCCGAAACACGCCAGTGCCTCCGCGTCTACGGTGATTACCCGGACGAAAAAGCGCGGGAACAGGCAGCAGCCTTTGCGCTGGAGCATGACACCGCACAGCAAAATACCGCAGAGCTGCCTGCTTTCCTGGATATGCACCTCATTGAAGCGAATCTGCTGGACGACGGCGGGCGCAAGCACAAGCGGCAGGAGATTTTTGAATACTTTCAGGCGCACAAGAATCTTGCAAAACGGACGGAATTTCTCAAAAACAGCTACAACGATATATGGGTGGAAGTCCTGACTGACGGTGTTCGGACAGGCTACCATGCCGAGAAAGACGGACTTTTGATGTGGGAGGGAAGCTGCCTCTCCCGCACCTCAGAGTCCGTTTTTTCATGGTCGGTCATCACCGAAATGACCGAGGGGCTGATCGAGCGCGGCGAGTACAAGATCAAGCTGGGCCTGCAAAATGCCCCAATCGTCGCAGAGCAGCTTGCCCTGTTCGACATGGGCGGCGACGCTCCGGTGTACGAGGCTCCGGCAGATGCGCCCTCCGGCATTCTGGCCCCGGCCCGCACGGTGCCGCAGGAGGTCATTGATCTGGCCCTCTGCACGGGCGGCAACGAACCCAACAGTGCGGAGCGCATCGCAGTGTTCTATATGCGGGAGCGGCCTGAACCGGAAAATATATCATTTCTGCGCCGGGAGTTCGGTAGGGCGAACGGGCGCGGCATTGAATACGAAGGCCGCAAATACGCCGTGTGGTTTCTGGAGGACGGCATCCACCTCGCCCAAGGGGACAGCGTCCGCACCGGGTACAGCAAGACCGTGGTCACATGGGGACTGGCGGCGGGCCGCATTTTGGGGCTGCTACGGGCCGGGATCTATCTCTCCGCGTCCGAGCTGGCGCAGGCCCCGGACAAGGTGCTGCACGAAGCGATGGACGCACTTTTGATGACCGCCCGTGACCTGAACGAAGATGGCCGCGCGCAGGGCCTATTCCCGCAGACGCTGGCCATCCATGACCAGCACAAGGGCTACCCGGAACTGAACGAGGATATGGTGGCGTTCGCAAAGACGGACGGTGGCCTACAAATGTTGGCGCAGGAATACCACGCTTTTCTGTATGCTTATCATGATGATCCATCCATTCTGCGATACCGCCTTTCAGAGTACAACACCCACCGTATCGGCATCATTCTCAACGGTCTGCCATACTCGGAGCGGCACTTTACCGCACAGCCGAACTTTCTTCGGCAATGCAAAATGTTTATCACGCAGGATGAGATTGACCAGTACTTTTTGAATGAAGAGACAGAAAGCCGTCTGGCGGTCTACTCCCATTTCTGCTATCCCCACACGCCGGAGGAGCATCAGAAATTCATCAAGGGCAGCTTTGGTGAGTACAGCGGCGGTGGCCGTGCCGGATACCAGCACACGAAAACATCAAAAGGGCTGGAGTATGAGCGCGACTATAATTTTAAGAAATATGATACCGTCCATCTGACCATCCCCAATGTGGTCAAGGAGTATGAGCACCTGATCGCGCAGAAACGATTCCCCGGCGAGGACGCTATCGCCAAAATCCCGGAATATGAGCGTGGGCAGTTGGCTCGAACCGTCTATAACGGTTTTTACAATGCGCCGGACGATGTTCCGCGTCCCTATCCCAAGGGTGCGGATTATTACGATGCGCTTCCCATGATCGAGGAGCAGCTGCAAGATAAGGGCAAGACTGCGGATATGCTGGCGGCACTGACTTCCCGGCTGGATGACTTGCCGGAGGATGACCGCCATTACAGCTCCGTTCAGCGCGCAAAGGATCGGCTTTCGGAGTATGTGGACGGCACTTTCAGCCTGTTCAATCACCGGCATGATGCTCCTCAGCAGGAACGCAGCTTTGTGGAGCAGGTCGCAGAGGATGCAGCACGGCTTGCCGCAGAGCAGCCGCCCGCCTATGAGCGGTTCAGCGTGATCGAAACTGAGGACGGCTACGCCGTCTGGGACGATATTCGGGACGAAATTTATGTTGACAGCGAGGGCGTCCGTGAGACCTTCCCCAGCGAGTGGCAGGCTGAGGATTATCTGGAGCAGGTCAGAAAGGCAGTCAACGAAAAGGAAGCGGCGGAATGGCTCTATGTGGAGCGTGCCAAAGACACCGCTGCAGAGCAGCCGGACGAGCCTGCCACGCAGCCAGCAATCACCGACGCAGAATTTGCGGCACAAAATCTTGTTCCCGGTGAAACGGTATTTGAGATCGACGGCAGGACCTTCCTTGTGGACCGCGTCGATACGGCGCATGGTGTTGTCAACTTTCAAGACATCACCTTTGTCCAAAAGGTCGGCTTTCCCATCTTCCGCACGGAACCAATCTCCTTTGTTCGGAAAATTGTGGAGCAGGCGGACGAGCCGCCTGCGGTACTCACCCCGCCGAAAAAGAAAAAGCAAAACGCGCTTGCCTATCCGCTGGACGCGGATGGCCGGAACTATCGCATCACCGATGACCATATCGGAGAGGGCGCACCGTTGGAGCGTTTTCAGCGCAATCTGGACGCGATCCGTACCCTGAAAACCGTGGAGGCGGAGAGCCGAGCCGCCACAGCGGAGGAACAGGCGGTGCTGGCGCAGTATGTAGGTTGGGGCGGACTGGCGGACTTCTTTGACGAGAAAAATCCTCGTTACGCTGAACTGAAAGAACTGCTTACCGATGCCGAATACGCCGCCGCCCGTGAATCCACGCTGACGGCGTTCTACACGCCGCCTGTGGTCATCCGCGGCATCTATGCCGCCCTGGGGCAGCTGGGCTTCACGCAGGGCAACATTTTGGAACCGTCCTGCGGCATTGGCAATTTTCTCGGTATGCTGCCGGAAAGCATGAGCGGCAGCAAGCTCTACGGCGTGGAGCTGGATGATCTCTCTGGCCGCATCGCCAGACAGCTTTATCAGAAAAGCAGTATCGCGGTGCAGGGCTATGAGAAAACCGCCTTCCCGGATAACTTTTTTGATGTTGCCATCGGCAATGTTCCCTTCGGCCAGTTCCATGTGCCGGACAAACGCTATGACCGGCTGAATTTCCCCATCCACGAGTATTTCATCGCCAAGGCGTTGGATCAGGTCAGACCAGGCGGCGTTATCGCCGTTGTGACCTCCAGCTACACCATGGACAAGCGCACCGCCAGCGCGCGAAAATACATCGCGCAGCGCTCGGAGCTGCTGGGGGCCATCCGCCTGCCCAACAATGCATTCAAGGCCGCGGCGGGCACGGAGGTCGTTTCAGACATCCTGTTTTTGCAAAAGCGGGAACGAATGGTGAATATAGAACCCGAATGGGTACACCTTGCCACCAACGAGGACGGCATCCAGATGAACAGCTACTTCATCGACCATCCCGACATGGTGCTGGGCGAGATGAAGATGGTGTCCGGGCCGTTCGGCCCCACGCCCACCTGTGAGCCGTACCCGGAGAAACCATTGGAAGCACTTCTGGCGGAAGCCGTTCAGAATGTCCACGGTGAGATCACCACTTATGACCGGGAGGAAGAACTGGAGGGAGAGGATCATTCCATCGAGGCCGACCCCGCTGTCCGCAATTTTTCCTATACGCTGGTGGACGACCAGATCTACTACCGGGAAAACAGCCGTATGAACCCGGTGGAGGTATCCAAGACGGCAGAGAGCAGAATCCGCGGCATGATCGAGCTGCGGGACTGTGTGCGGACGCTGCTGGAATATCAGACCGAGGACTATCCCGATGAAGAAATCAAGGCGCAGCAAGCAAAGCTGAATGCTCTCTATGACGCCTTCACCCGGAAATATGGACTCATCAACTCCCGCGGCAACGCCATCGCCTTCGATCAGGACAGCTCTTACTTCCTGCTCTGTTCGCTGGAAATTCTGGACGAGGACCGGAACCTGAAAAGGAAGGCTGACCTGTTCACCAAGCGCACCATCCGCAGCCACAAACCTGCTGAAAAGGTAGACACAGCGGTGGAGGCGCTGGCGCTGTCCATCGGGGAAAAGGCTCATGTGGATATGGACTATATGAGCAGGCTCACCGGCAAGGACGAAGAAACGCTGTTTTCTGATCTCAAGGGCGTGATTTTTTTGAACCCCGCTTACACCGGCGAGAACGATGGACATGAGAAATACCTGCCCGCAGATGAATACCTCTCCGGCAATGTGCGTCAGAAATTGGCGGTTGCCCAAGGCAAGGCAGAGCAGGACCCGCAGTATCAGATCAACGCCGATGCGCTCGCGCAGGTGCAGCCCACCGACCTCACCGCCAGCGAGATCTCCGTCCGGCTGGGCGCTACATGGCTGGACACCGAATATGTCCGCCGATTTATTTTTGAAACGCTGGGGACGCCCCGCAGCGCGCAATGGAGCATGAAGGTCCACTATTCCGGCATCACCGGTGAATGGCGCATCGAAGGCAAAAGCAAGGATCGCGGCAATGTCAAGGCCATCAGCACCTACGGCACCAAGCGCGTCAACGCCTATGAGATCATCGAAACGACACTTAACCTGAAGGATGTCCGCATTTTTGATTACCAATACGATGAAGAAGGGCGCAGAATTGCCGTTCTGAATAAGAAAGAGACTGCTATCGCGCAGAGTAAGCAGGAACTCATTAAAGACGCTTTTGCTGAGTGGATCTGGAAAGATCCTGACCGGCGCGAAGCCATCTGTAAGACCTATAATATTCTGTTCAACAGCAACCGTCCCCGTGAGTATGATGGCAGTCACATCAGCTTTTCAGGCATGAACCCGGAGATCACACTCCGCAAGCACCAGGTCAACGCCATCGCGCACATTTTGTACGGTGGAAATACCCTGCTTGCCCATGTGGTGGGCGCGGGAAAAACCTTTGAAATGGTAGCCGCCGCCATGGAGAGCAAGCGGCTGGGCCTGTGTCAAAAATCTCTTTTTGTGGTGCCCAACCACCTGACAGAGCAGTGGGCCACTGAGTTTTTGCAGCTCTATCCGGCAGCGAACATCCTTGTCGCTACCCGTAAGGACTTTGAAACCAAAAACCGCAAGAAATTCTGTGGTAGGATCGCCACCGGCGACTATGATGCCGTTATTATCGGCCATTCACAATTTGAGAAGATCCCCATGAGCGTAGAGCGCCAGCGGGCCATTCTGGAACAGCAGATCGACGAAATTATGATGGGCATTTCCGAAGCCAAACGAGAAAAAGCGGAGAAGTTCACGATCAAACAGATGGAGAAAACCAAGAAGGGCCTGCAAGCCAAGATCGACAAGCTGAATGACCAGAGCCGCAAGGACGATGTGGTCACCTTTGAGGAATTGGGCGTTGACCGCATCTTCATTGACGAGTCACACTATTTTAAGAACCTCTTTTTATACACGAAAATGCGGAATGTGGGCGGTATTGCCCAGACCGAGGCGCAGAAAAGCTCAGACCTCTTTATGAAGTGCCGCTATTTGGATGAAATCACTGGGGGACGCGGTATTATCTTTGCCACCGGCACCCCCATTTCCAACAGCATGGTGGAGCTTTACACCATCCAGCGGTATTTGCAGATGTCTGCGTTGGAGGAGCAGGGCTTGCAGCACTTTGACGCATGGGCGGCGAACTACGGCGAGACTGTCACCGCCATCGAGCTGTCTCCCGAGGGCACCGGTTACCGGGCCAAGACGCGGTTTGCCAAGTTTTATAACCTGCCGGAGTTGATGAGCGTATTCAAAAATGTGGCGGACATCCAGACGGCGGATATGCTGAAGCTGCCGGTGCCGGAGGCTCACTACCACAACATTGCGTTGAAACCCTCTGAATATCAGAAGGACATGGTGGCGTCACTGGCGGAACGAGCAGAAAAGGTCCGCAACCGCAAGGTGGACAGCAGCGTGGACAATATGCTGCTCATCACCAACGATGGCCGCAAGCTGGCACTGGATCAGCGGCTGGTCAACCCCATGCTCCCCAGCGACCCCAACAGCAAAGCCGCCAAGTGTGCGGAAAATGTGTTTGAGATCTGGCGGCGCACCGCAGACAAGCGTTCCACCCAAATGATCTTTTGCGACCTCAGCACACCGAAGGATGACGGTGCTTTCAGCGTTTATGATGATATTCGCGCGAAATTGCTGGAATTGGGTATTCCCGAAAACGAGATCGCCTTCATCCACAACGCCAAGAGCGAGGCGCAGAAGAAAGACCTGTTCGGCAAAGTACGGAGCGGTCAGGTGCGTATCCTGCTGGGCAGCACCCAGCGCATGGGTGCTGGCACCAACTGCCAGCAAAAGCTCATCGCCCTGCACCACCTCGAATGCCCGTGGCGTCCGTCCGACCTTCAGCAGCGGGAGGGGCGCATTATCCGGCAGGGCAACGAAAATCCGGAGGTAGACATTTACAGCTATGTCACCGAGGGCACCTTCGATGCCTACTTGTATCAGTTGGTAGAATCCAAGCAGAAATTTATATCGCAAATTATGACCAGCAAATCGCCTGTCCGCTCCGCCGAAGATGTGGACGAGCAGGCGCTTTCTTATGCCGAGATCAAGGCACTGGCCAGCGGCAACCCCATGATCAAGGAAAAGATGGATCTCGACATTGAGGTGTCCAAGCTGAAACTGCTGAAAGCCAACCACCTTTCTCAGAAATACGCGCTGGAGGACGCCATCAGCAAGGGTTTTCCCAAGCAAATCGCGGAAACGCAGGCGCGAATCACCGGGTATGGCGCGGATATTGCCACGGTCAAGGGAAACACCCACCCAAACGCGGACGGTTTCTCTCCGCTTACGCTGGCGGGTGTCACCCATGCCGACAAGAAGGAGGCGGGTGCGGCGCTGCTGACCATGTGCCAGACCATGCTCTCCCCGGAGGCGACACAGGTCGGCAGCTATCGCGGTCTGACGCTGGAGCTGGCCTTTGATACCTTCGCGCGGGAGTACCGCCTGACCATGATCGGGCAGCTCCGCCATACCGTTACGCTGGGAACCGATGTGTTTGGCAATTTGCAGCGCATGGACAATGCGCTGGAGGGACTGCCCATCAAGGAGCAGGCTTGCCGGGAGCAGCTTTCCAACCTGCAAACGCAGTTGGAAACCGCAAAGGCAGAGGTACAAAAGCCGTTTCCCCGCGAGGCAGAGCTGAACACCAAAACGGCACGGCTGGAGGAATTGAACACCCTGCTGAATTTAGACCACAAGGAGCCGGAGATCGTAGACGCCGAGCCGGACGAGGATCAAAGGCCGCCGGAGCGCCGCAGACCGCAGTTGGAGCGGTAAAACCAATAGAAAATGGAGGAAATTATGGGTTATCAGGAAAGTTGGTTCTACATCGAGCCGCAGCACAAATTCAAGAAATTGATCCAGGCATACGAAAAGGCGGAGCAGTCCGGCTACTATGAGGTGGCCGGTGCGGAACCACATTCCGTTATTGTTTTGAAGCAGCCATTTGGCGATATTCCCGCAGGAAAGAAGCTGCTTTGGGTATGCGGTGACCGCGGCTTTCACTGTGCCGCTGGCGTATTTGGCGGCGAGCTGAAATGCTCTGGCAGGCTTCGCGTGATCCCGGTGGAGGCGGTGCTGAACGGCATTGACGATCCCCGCATGGAGGGGCTGGACTTTGACAGTCCGGCCCCCAGCGAAAACGCCTATATGAAACGATACAGCGTCGCCAATTACGCCCACCGGATGCGGGCGGGGCTGGCGAGATGAAGGGAGGTTTACCATGACAAAGGACCAGTTGGAAAATACGTTCTATGAGCGTATGTCCGCGGAAAACGAGGCGTTTCTGGCGGATCTGAGAGTAAAGCCTGCGGACGAGATCATTTCCCACGCTTATGAGATCGCCTGCCGTGACAACCTGCTGATGCTTTTTGAGGATGAAACAAGCCTCTCCGAGCGGCAGCTTGAGGTACTGATGGAATTTGACCATCCACTGGAGGCACTGTTTGACGATTGGATCAACCGGGACAGCGATGAAATGGATCGGTTCAGAGACAGCGTAGAAGCCTGCGCGGATGATATTCTGCGGAAAAGAGTCGAAGAAAAATATCGAGATCCCGCGCAGCCCATATACCCTAACACCCGTTCGGAAGCCATGGCTCGCGGAGAGGCCTTTGAGTGGATGGCCAGCCGGGATCGGACGCTGACCTGTGCGGGAACCTTTGAGAAGGACGCGACCAACGCCTACAACGATGGAAAGCTGTCTGCTTTTTTGAAGGAGTGGACAAACACCTACGGCAAGGATCGCTGTATGTTCGTGCTGGCCTGCACCATGCGGCAGCGCACGGGAGATGAGCGATTCTACCCACCGGCGTGTCAGGCCGCAGGCCGCTTTGCGGCGCTCCAGAAGCAGATGGGCGGGCATACGGACATTTACGCTGTGGACAATCACTCCTGCGTGATCAATGCGGCAATGGAAGAACTGGCTAAGCCGGAGCGCAGTGTGGAGCAAAAGACAGTGAAAAAGAACACGCCGGAGCGGTAATCGCGCTTATGAATATTCCGTAGGACATCTGGGAACGCTGTTGACTGGTACACTCAATGGGTGTATAATGCAGGTGGAAGGAGGATGAACATGAACATTCGTGAAATGAGAGCACAGCTTGGAGATACCCAAAGCGAATTTTCCGCGAGGTATCATATCCCCTTTCGCACTGTGCAAAATTGGGAGACAGGGATGCGTAAGCCTCCCGAATATGTCTCTGATCTGTTGGAGCAGCGTATCAAGGAGGACCTGACCAACCGTAAGACCTTGTCCCTGCCGAAGTATGACCCTCAAAAGAAGGATCTTCCGTCTCGGAGCAGCTATGTGGGCGCGCTCTCCTGGCTGCAAGCTGTCCGTGACTGCATTGGAGAACCCGTTGTCTTTGCGTTAGACAATGCGCTTATGTGTCAAGGAAACTTCGGAGGCCGCAGCGATGAATATATCGTGTGGGTCTATGGGGATGACTCCGTTATGAAGTTTAACGGCGTGGTCGTGCTTGGAAACCGTATCGGCGCACAAAATATCAAGAATCGGAACGGCTTGTTATATACGGATTTTAACAGAACGGTATATGATGCCCTTGCAAATGAAAATATTTTAGATATGCAGGGCATTACAGAAGCAGTCAGCAAATACTTCTATTCCAACGGAGACAGCTTTGACGGGCTCTTTGTCGCGCCGGAACATCAGGATCGGTTTGAGCGTTTGGCCAGCGATGCAATCGAATATTACGAAAACTGAGGTGCTTGCTTTGAATGTAACAGCGGAAGAAAGAATTATGTACTCAGTCATGAAAGCTGTGTACGATAGCGGCATTCCTATCAGCTTTAAGGGCTCCATGGTGTTGAAAGCCTGTTTGTTTGAGGCCGGGTTTTTAGATGAGACCCGTCATACAGTAGATATTGATGCAAATTGGAACACAGACACACCTCCCACCGCAGAGCAAATGGTGGAATCCTTACAGCGAGCAATCAATAGAGGCGGCATGGACTATGAAGTTCGCCTTTATCGAATGTATGGCGAAAAGCGATCCGCTGGCTTTGAATTAGTAGACCGCAACACCGATGAAATCCTGTTCACAATGGATGTGGATGTAAACAGACCGATTACACCGACGCAAATCTATGAGGTTGACGGGATCTGTTTTCGCGGCGTTTCACCGTTGCAGATGATAGCCGATAAGGTCGCGGTTGTATCAACAGATAAGGTGTTCCGAAGAATCAAGGATGTGGTGGATCTCTATTATATTTCAAAAGTGTTTGAATTTGATGTTCAGAATATCTACAGCACCTTAAAATGCAGCGAAAGGACCATGGGAGATTTTCAAGGGTTCCTGCAAAGGAAAGAAGATTTGCGGCATTCTTACGATAAGTTCCGTTTTGCGGGCGACGTCAATAAGCCGCCATTCGATGCAGTCTATCGTGAGGTAAAGATCTACCTTAAGGATGTCCTTCCTAAAGAGGCGTCTAAGGAGGATGCGGATGGGAGCCAGCAATAAAGCCTGCCCAAACTGCGGCAGGAAAATGAAGCAGCAGTTTCCGGGCCTGCAACATTGCAGATGTGGGATGAGCTGGAAAAAGGACATCGGCTATTTTGAACGGACACCCGATATGGTTTTTGCGCTGGAGCGCCGAATCGTCGGCAAAAAAGTCAAGCAGTTTCCCGTCATTCGCACCGGCTCTGCTCCGAAGTAACTGAATAATTTTATGGAAAGCGCAAGCAAAATGCTTGCGCTTTTCTCATGCCCCAAGGAGGTGAGCATCACGCCCTACCTATCTAAGGAACAGATTGCTGCCGCCCGCGAGATGGACCTATTGACCTACCTGCGGCGGTTTGAGCCGGAGGAACTGGTACATATCGGCGGAGATACCTATGCCACCCGCACCCACGACAGCCTGAAAATCTCCAATGGAAAATGGTGCTGGTGGTCGCGTGGTATCGGCGGCACAACTGCGCTGGACTATCTGACAATGGTGGAGGGGGTTTCCTTTTTGGACGCCGTGCAGCGTATTCTCGGAGAACCGCTCCATGTGCCGCCCAAATCAGAGCCAATCGCACCGTTCCCGAAAACTGAATTTACCCTCCCACCCAAACACGCCGACACCCGGCGTGTTTTTGCATATCTGCGGAGCCGCGGCATTGATGCAGAGATCATCAACCACTGCATCAAGCACGGGCAGCTTTACGAGGACGCTGCACATCATAACTGCGTATTTGTGGGCTACAAACATGACAAGCCCACCTACGGCGCACTGCGCGGGACCCTTTCGGACACCACCTTCGCCGGTGAAGTTCCCGGCAGCGATAAGCGTTTTTCCTTTGCCGTTCCCCTCCGCGCCGGTGGCAAAACCCTCTGCGTGTTTGAATCCGCCATCGACGCCCTTTCGTACCTGACGCTGCTGAAGCTGCGGGGGCAGGATTGGCGCGCCGCCAATACGCTGTCCCTTTCCGGCGTCTATCAGCCGCGGAAGGATGGCTCGATCCGATTCCCCGCGGCGCTGGAGCAATACCTGAAGGATAACCCCGGCGTGGCGCGGATCGTGCTGTGCCTGGATAACGACGGGCCGGGACGGGCGGCGTCTGCGGCCATTCAAAAGAAACTTTCCGAGTATGAGGTCATCGACAACCCACCACGGCGCGGAAAAGACTACAACGACCAGCTCCGGCTTGTGAAAGGGATCAGCGGCAGGGTAAGAACCCGTGGCGGTGACGCACGCTGATTTTCTTTTTCGGCTGGTCAGAAGGACAGCGCGGCCTGCGGCTGCGTTGTCCTTGCAAGCATAGCATTTTGACATCAAAATGCGCTTGTTAAGGGGTAAACCCCTTAATATCCCCACTCCAACAGGAAAGGAAGCTCTATGAAACGCAACAATGTCAAGCAGATCACCATTCGCCTGACCGCTGATGAATATGCCCATGTCAAGCAGCTTTCCAAGGACAGCGGCTTGAAAATGGAGCCTGCGATCCGGCGGCTTATCATGGGCGTGAACCTGCGTCCCCGCCCGCCTGATGAACTGCCGGAGCTGCTGCGTCAGCTTTCCGGCATCGGCACGAATATCAACCAAATCGCCAAAGTCGCCAATGCCTCCGGCTATGTCCGCAAGGAGGATATTCAAAGCATCATGGAAATGCAGGCGGCATTGTGGAGGGCGGTGAAGCGAGGATAGTGGCATACACAAAAGTATTTGCCATCCGCGCAAGGTTGGACAAGCGTGTGCGTTACATCACAGACGGAGAAAAGACCTCGCTGGCGTCCAGCATCACCTACATCTCTAATCCCGAAAAGACGGAGCAATTCTTTTTCACTTCTGCGTTGAATTGCAGCAGCGTGGACACCGCTCTTTCTGAAATGATGGAAACCAAACAGCAGTTTGGCAAAATGGGCGGTGTCCTCGGCTACCATTTCATCCAATCCTTTCAGCCGGGGGAGGTCACACCAGAGCAGGCGCACGCTATTGGGCTGGAATTTGCCAAGCGGTTGTTTGGTAAACGGTATGAGGTCGTTATCAGCACCCATTTGAATAAGCACCACCTGCACAATCATCTGGTGGTCAATTCCGTGTCCTGTGTAGATGGGCAGAAATACCATTCCAGCCCGGAGAGCTACTACAACGATGTGCGCGGTACCTCAGACGCACTGTGCCGGGAAAACGACCTATCCGTCATCGCCCCGCAGGGCAAGGGCAAGCATTACGCTGAGTGGAAGGCGGAGCAGGGCGGCAAGCCCACCGTGCGCGGCATCATCCGCGCCGACATTGACACGATCATTGCGCAGGCCTACACCTATGATTCCTTTCTCATGCTCCTGCGACGAAACGGCTACGAGGTGCGGCGCAGCCCCAACCGGAAATACACCACGGTCAAGCCCCCCGGCGCAAAGCGGGCGATCCGTCTGGACAGTCTGGGCGAGGGCTACACCGAAGCGGATATTCTGCTGCGGCTCTCCCGCCAGCGGCATGGCGGCATGGCCCCGCTGATCATCGCCCATACCGTCAAGCGTTACCGCATGAAGGGCAAACTGGCGACCGTCCGAAAAAAGAAGATCACCGGCTTTCACGCACTCTATCTCCGCTACCTCTATCTGCTGCGTGGGGGCAGGCGGAAAAAGCTGCCGCCCAAACTGCCCTTTTCCGTCAAGCGGGAGGTCATTCATTTGGAGCGGTATGAGCAGCAATTCAAATACCTTTTATCAAGCGGAATCACTACCGAAACGGAGCTGGAGCAGCGCATCCGTGTGCTGGAGTGGGACATCCGCTTGCTGGAGGAACAGAGAAAACCACTTTATCAGGAAAGGAGGAACACCAGCGATGAAGAAACACAAGCCAAGTACAGCGCGGAGATCCAACAGCAGACTGCCGCCCTGCGTGAAAAGCGCGGGGAGCTGCGTCTGTGCCGCAGGATACAATCGGACATTCCGAGGGTATCCCAACAGTGTCAGCAGGCGCAGACTGAGCGCCAAGAGAATCTAAAGAAGAAGGAGGAACACGAGCATGAGTACCAACGGTGAAACCGCTGACCTGATGGTGCGTGAGGGTATCCAGATCACCGAGAGCGCCCTTAAGCTGGCAGGGCTGGGGGCGAAAAACCTTGCCGCCCTTCTGATTGCCCTTGCCAACGACAATCAGAAGCTCGCCGGCAAGACCAACCTCAAGCGCCTGATCCACGACGGCGAGGAGCTGACGATCTTTTCTGTCAAGCAGGAGGACTTGAAGGGCTTTCAGATGGAAGCCAAACGCTATGGCGTCCTCTTTTACCCCATCGTCAACAAGGTGGAAAAGACCGGGACGGTAGAAATTATGGCAAAAGCCAGGGACGCCAAGCAGATCAACCGCATTTTTGAACGCATGGGCTATCCCGCCCCGGTGAAGGAGGATACTGCCGCAAAAAAAGAGAACGCCCGCGCTCCGTCCGAGAACAGCTCCAAGGAGCGCGGGACTGGTGCGAGAGCGTCTACGGAACCGGCTGCGGAGAAGGCTGACGCCCGCCCCTCCGTCCGCAACCGTCCGATTGCACTGCC
>OJKC01001358.1_pt1 | contig 15542 bp, 9 predicted proteins | sample 1596401 | NCBI WGS metagenome assembly OJKC01 (sample SAMEA4350162, study PRJEB24818) | metagenome | biome: human; feature: gut; material: faeces | place: Denmark | collected 2013-09 | reverse complement strand
CCTGTCCATGAATGCGCCGGGGTCGCCCTCGTCCGCGTTGCAGCAAACGTATTTAACGTCGCTCTCGGGAGCCTTGGCAAATTTCCATTTAAGCCCCGTGGGGAAGCCCGCGCCGCCGCGCCCGCGAAGGCCGCTTTTGAGTATAACGTCTATAACGTCGTCGCGGCTCATCTCCGTAAGCGCCTTGGCAAGCGCCTTGTAGCCATCGAAGGCGATGTATTCGTTTATGTTTTCCGGGTCTATAACGCCGCAGTTTCTCAGCGCCACGCGCTTTTGCTTTTTGTAAAAATCGATCTCCTCAAGGGAGCGTATCTTGCCGTCCTCCGTAACGCTCTTTTTATAAAGCAGGTCCGCGACCACCCTGCCCTTAACAAGATGCTCGCTCACTATGCGCTCAACGTCGTCCACCTTAATGTGGCTGTAAAACGCGCCCTCCGGATACACTATGCAGATCGGGCCGTTTTCGCAAAGGCCGAAGCAGCCCGTCCGCACAACCTTTATTTCGTTTTCAAGTCCGGCGTTCCTTATGCATTCCTCAAATCGCTTTATTATGGCGGGGGAATTGGAAGATGAGCAGCCCGTGCCGGTGCAGATAAGTACCTGGGAACGATAGTATTCCATTATGTTTCCTCCTATGCGGCCCTTTTATTTGGCTCTGTAATGGCTAAGCGTGTATTCTTCAATGGGGCTTCCGCCCTCTATATGTTCGCGCACTATGCGGCGCGCCATGTCCGGCGTTACCTTTACGTATGTAACCGTTTCATGCCCGGGCTGATGCACCTCCACTATCGGCTCCAGATGGCACATGCCTATGCAGCCCATCTGCGTAAGCGCAACGTGTATCAGCTTCCTTTCCGCAAGCTCCTCCATAAACGCCGTAAGCACTCCGCGCGCGCCCGCCGCTATGCCGCATGTTGCCATGCCAACGACTATGCGCGTGCCGTTGTGTTCCTTCCTGAGGGTCATGTTTTCAAGCGTACTTTCGCGAATCGCTTCCAATTCCTGTATGGATCTCATATTGGTTCGGCACCTCCGTTTATTTCATCAATGCGTTGTTGTATTTCCTTTTTAGCTGCCGCCGCAAAAGCGGGCGTTCTGTCATGATATGGTATCGTGTCCGTTGCGAAGGCAAAGGCTTTGCCGTCCGCCGCGTATTCCAAAGTAAAGTCCGTTTCGGGATTCGCCGCAATCAGCGCCGCCATTGTGTCCGCAATGCTCCCAAGCGGCGCGCGGTCTATGCCGGATATGATATAAGCCGCCTCCGCCCTTGTGCCGCGGCCCTGTTCGCTCCGTATTGTGAAGCTGCCGCCGCTTTGCTCCGCGCTCAGCTTAAACAGCGCAATCCCCAAGCCCACGCGCCTATTGGTGCGCGTTGTCATGAACGGGTCCGTGCAGCGATAAAGCGTGTCCGCATCCATGCCGCGGCCGTTATCCTCAACGGCTGTTGTCAGCCTGTCCGCCGCGCGGTCTATAATAACGCTAAGCTTTATCCGCGCAGCTCCCGCGGCAAGGGAGTTTTCCGCAATGTCCGCCATATGCAGCGCAATTTCCCGCATATTCCTTCCGCCCTATCCGCGGGCGCGGTATTTTTCTATTATGCCCGGCACATCGCCCGGCACAAGGCGGCCGTAAACCTCGTCGTTCACCATCATTGCCGGCGCAAGGCCGCAGCAGCCTATGCAGCGCGTTGCGTTAAGGGTAAACATTCCGTCCGCCGTGGTCTCCCCAACGCCTATGCCAAGCCGCTTTTCAAGCTCGTCCAGCACCTGCTGGCTGCCGCGCACGTAGCACGCCGTGCCAAGGCAAATGCCCATTGTGTACTTTCCGCGGGGTTTAAGCGTAAATTGGGAATAAAACGTGGCCACGCCGTAAATGGTGCTTACGGGTATGCCTGTTGCGGCGCTTATGTAATGCTGCACCTCTTCATCTACGCAGCCCAGTATTTCCTGCGCATGCTGCATGATTGGCAGCAGTCCGCCCTCCACGCCTTTCCATTGCGCAATTACGCCGTCCAGCTGCTCGAACTGTTCCTTTCGGTTGCCGTTGCCGACTGCCATGAACGATAGTCCTCCTTTTGATTTTTTACGTCAGAATTGTCAAAAAAGTCACACTATTTATATGGATTTTAGCACACGCCGATACAAAATAAAAGTGCAAAGTTTTGATTTGCAGCTTTTATTTTCGTTCATGCATATTCGTTCGGTTATGCCGGCATATCCGGTTTGATATTGCGTTTTATGGCCGCTTTTGGGACTTTTTGTGATTGGTCTGTTTCGGCCTGTTTTCCTTTATGAAATTTTGCTTTTCCGTTCCTGCATTTTTGCCTGCCTTTTCGGCGGGCCTGTGTATGTCTCTCGGCGGCAGGAGCGCATCCTTTGAAAAGCCTATCAAATCCTCCCTGTGGGTCCTCTTCAGCGCCTTTCTGGCAAGCGGGGCATAGTTGGGCATAAAGTATTGCATAAGCGCGCGCTGCATGGCCTTTTCCTCCGCATCCCGCGCAACATACACGCGCTCCCCGCTGCGCGGGTCAATGCCCGTATAGTACATGCAGGTGGAAAGCGTGCCGGGCGTTGGATAAAAATCCTGCACCTGCTCCGGCCGCTGCCCGCTCCTTTTAAGGTACAGCGCAAGCTCTATCGCCGCGTTAAGGTCGCTGCCGGGGTGGCTGCTCATAAAATACGGCACTATGAACTGCTCCTGCCCCGCCTTTTTGTTCAGCGCCGCGTAGCGCGCCGTGAAGGCGTCGTAAAGCTGATGCCGCGGCTTGCCCATAAGCTTCAATACCCTGTCGGACACATGCTCCGGCGCAACCTTCAGCCGCCCGCTTATATGATACTTTATCAGGGAATTGAGGAACGCATCGCTCTTGTCATACATAACGTAGTCATACCTTATGCCGGAGCGGACGAACACCTTCTTTACTCCCTTAACATGCCTAAGCTTTTCAAGCAGCTCCACATAGTCGCTGTGGTCGGCGCGCATCTGGCTGCATGGTTCGTAGCCTAAGCATTGCCTGTCCGCGCACACGCCGTATTTAAGCTGCTTTTTGCAGGCGGGGAAGCGGAAGTCCGCCGTCGGGCCGCCAACGTCGTGTATATAGCCCTTGAACTCCCTGTCGTGCGTCATAAGCTCCGCCTCCCTTATAAGCGAAGCATGGCTGCGCGCCTGCACAACGCGCCCCTGATGGAACGTGAGCGCGCAGAAGGAGCACCCGCCGAAGCACCCGCGGCACGACGCAAGCGAGAATTTGACCTCCTTTAGCGCTGGTATCTCCCCGCGGTAGCTCGGATGCGGCGCGCGTGTATAGGGAAGGTCATACACCGCGTCCAGCTCCTCCTCGCTCAGCGGCATGCTCGGCGGATTAACAACAATATATGCGTTGCCGTGCGGCTGAACAAGGCGCTTGCCGCGTATCGCGTCCTGCTCGCGGTATTGCTTCATGAATGCGGAGGCGTACTTTTTCCTGTCCGCCGCCACGTCCTCATAGCTTTCTATCAATTCGTAGTCATAAACCCGCTCAAGTGAGCTTGTCATGTAGCAGCTTCCGGCGATGTATGTTATGTCCTTTATGTCAAGCCCGCCGCTCAATGCGTCAGCAACTTCAACAACGCTGCGCTCCCCCATGCCGTACAGCAAAAGGTCGGCCCCGCTGTCGCAAAGCACGCTGCGCCGCACCTTATCGTCCCAGTAATCGTAGTGCGCAAAGCGCCTAAGGCTCGCCTCTATCCCGCCTATTATGACCGGCACGTTCTTATAAGCCTCCCGGCAGCGGTTTGAATATACTATAACCGCCCTGTCCGGCCGCCTTCCCGCAACGCCGCCTTCGGTATACGCGTCCTCGCCGCGGCGCTTTTTGGCGGAGGTATAGTGATTGACCATTGAATCCATGTTGCCGGAGCTTATCAAAAACCCCAGCTTAGGCCGCCCCAGCGCACGGAAGGCCTCCGCGTCGTGCCAATCGGGCTGGGATATTATGCCCACGGTGTAGCCGTGGCTTTCAAGCACGCGGCTTATTATAGCCGGGCCGAATGAGGGATGGTCGATATACGCATCGCCTATTATGTACACAAAATCAAGCTGCTCTATTCCGCGCGCCTTCATTTCGCGCCGCGACATGGGCAGCGGAGCCGTTTCGTTTCCGTTTTGCACAAATTCGTTTTTCATGGCAAAACCATACCACAAATGCTCACTCCCTGTAAAGCACGATCGTGTGTTCCTTTCCGTCATCGGCAAGCCTTATGCCGTCCGTATAGCCGCGCGGCGCGCCTTTTTTGACCGTTATATAATATTTTGCGCCGCCGTAGCGATATTCTATTTCGTATTCGTCAAATTCCGTGCAGGGTTCTATTTTCAGCGTGTCCCCACTTTTCTTAAAGCCCAGCACGTCCTCCAGCACGCATTTATAAAGCCATGCCGCAGCGCCCGTGTACCATGTCCAGCCCGCCCTGCCCTTTTGCCGCGCGGTTGTGTATACGTCCCCCGCAACGGCATATGGTTCACCCATGTAGCTTAGCATTCCTTCCCGCGAGGCCGTGCGCTCAATGGGGTTCAATAGCCTTATCAGCGCGTGCGCATCATTTGCGCGGCCAAGCGCACACGCGGCCCTTATCATCCATGCCGCGGCGTGGGTATATTGCCCTCCGTTTTCCCTTACGCCCGGCACATATGCCGTAATGTAGCCTATGCGCTCATCGGCCCTGTCAAACGCGGGTGCAAGCAGCGCGGCCGTTGCGTGCCGCGTATCAACAAGCGCGTTCATCGCGCTTACGAACGCCGTTTCCGCGTTAGCCATGCCCGTTATGCCCGCCCATGCCTGGCATATAAGGTCTATGCGGCAGCATTCGTTTTCCGCGCCGCCAAGCGTTTTGCCGTCGGCAAAATACGCCCGCTTGTACCATGCGCCGTCCCATGCGTGCGTCTGCACGGCCTTTTTCAGCCCTTCTGCGTGTTCCTTATATATTGCGGCGCGTTCGCCCTCGCCCATATCCGCGCAAAGCGGCACAAAGCGCATAAGCACATCATATAAAAACATGCCGAGCCACACGCTCTCCCCGCCGCCCCTGCCAACGTTATCCATGCCGTCGTTCCAGTCCCCGCCGCCCATAAGCGGCAGCCCGTGCGCACCGACGGCAAGGGAGGAATCGATAGCCCTTACGCAATGCGTAAACACGCTCTCCTTATCCTCCGTCCGCTCCATGCGGCGGTATATGTCCCGCTCCGCTTCGCCAAGCTCCGGCCCCGAAACATATGCCGCCTGCTCATGCCATATGGCCTTATCCCCCGTTATGCGCGTGTATTCCGCCGCAACGTAGGGCAAAAACAGCCTGTCGTCGCTTATATGCGTGCGCACGCCCGTGTTCGGCTCATGCCACCAATGCATAACGTCACCTTCCCTGAACTGATGCGCCGCGCATTCGATAATATGCCGCCGCACGCGCTCAGGCTCCGCATACATAAGCGCAAGCATATCCTGAAGCTGGTCGCGGAAGCCCGTCGCCCCGCTGCATTGATAGTATCCGGTTTTCCCCAGCACTCTGGAGGCAAGCGTTTGATAGCAAAGCCGCCCGTTCATAAGCGTATCGAGCCGCGCATCGGGCGTTTTTATTTTTATTACGCCAAGCTTATCCCGCCACGCGGCCTTTATACAATCAAGCTTATGCTCAATATCGCCTATGCTTTGGCTGCATATTGCCGCCATGGCTCCTTCATTCCCGCCGCCTAAGCATATGCAAAGCTTCCGCACTTCACCCTTAGGTATGCTTATATCCGCCCTCAGCGCGGCAAAGCCCTGCGCCGTGCCTACCATGCGCAGCGTTTCCTCCGCCATCCATGCGCCGTTCAGCAATGCTTCGCGCTCGTCCCCGTATTCGCAGTCCGCGCCAATGCAGGCCATGTACGCCTGCTCCCCGTTCATAAGCGAACGCGCAAGCATGCCCCGCTCCGTTCTTCGCGTATGTATGGCGTGGCGGTGCTCGCGCTCGCCCAATGTAAGCTCAGCGCCGAAGAACAGCCGCATTTGGGCTGCCGCATCCCCGCCGTTTTCAAGCGTTATCAGCGCATAGCGCACGGCGGCTGTATCGTCCGTAAACACGCATTCCGCCATGCGTATGCCGCCTTCTTCGCCCGTATACAGGCTGTATCCGAACCCGTAGCGCACCGTCCGCGCCGTATGCGCAAGCGGCCCCGCTTCAATTTGGCATACCCTGCCGCTGTGCTTATCCATTATCAGCATAAAGCTGCCCATGGGGTCGCGCACGGGGTCGTTATACCATGGGGTCAGCTTGGCCTGAGAGCTGTTGCCGCACCAGGTATATCCCCCGCCGCGCTCCGTGACCATTGTGCCGAAGCGTTCGTTCGCCATTATGTTTGCCCACGGCAGCGGCGTTACCTGCCCCGGGGCAAGGGTGAAGCGGAAGCTGCCGTCCGCATCAAAGCCGTATTCAATATCGCCCGCCGTGCTATCCTCCGCCGCGTATTCCTTGGCTGCCGTTTCATATATGCGCGCTGTCTCCGGCGCAAACTGCCTGTTCAGGCTTGTTCGCGGCTCTATAACTATGAGTGAGAGCGCCTCTATCCGCTCCGCCTCCCCCTCGCCAAGCTCAAAGCCGTGTATAAGCCTTACGCCTTCCATATGCATGGCGTGCATAAGGCTTTCTATCCTGCTGCGCAAATCGTTTTGGTATTCCATAGGGTAGCCGCCTATTACGGCAAGCTGCGCCTTAACGCCGCGCGAAGAGGCATAGCGCATGAATTCAAGCAGCGTTTTAAGCTTCCTCAGCTCGCTTATGCTGCGCACGCGCATGGATATTATGGGTACGTTCGGGTCTATGCCGAATTTATACAGTATGTCCGCTCCCGCCTTTATCCCCGCCATATCGGCGTTCTTGTGCGGTATATGCATTATTGCCCGCGCGGCAATGCGCTCAAACAGCTCCGCCTTGCCCGCGCTTATGCGGCTCAGGCTCCTTTCGCGCTTCTCCGCAGCCCATGCGCGGTACTCAATGTCCCGCGTGCCGTCTATCGCGGCCTGCATGGCCTCCTTTGCGGCGTGCTCAGTATCCTCAGCACCCATTATGAACGCAAGCCTTTCCGTTCCCTGCGGCGGTATGGTGCGCACAGCGCGGGCGCAGAGCATAGGCTCTATCGGTGCGCTCACATCCCCCTGCGTTATGCTTAGCTGCCCCATTGCGTCAATTATGCTCCTGCCGCGGCCCGGCATAATCAATGCATCCGTGGTATACACGGCGTCGCTTCTCAGCGTATCCGCATCAATAAGCGCGGCGTATGCCCAAAGTGCGGCGCCCTTCACGCTGCGCCTTGTAAACAGCACCCCGCCCGCGTGCAGCGCCGCGTCTATGCTAAGCCTTACGAACGCCGGATGCGCGGCGTATTCTTCCCTGTCCGCAAGCGCCATTTCCGTAAATGTGCCCACGTCCGCGCGCAGCTCGCCGTCTGTCGTGTTGGTAAGGCTTATCAGCCTTATCTCCGCGTCCCGCGCGGGGTCAACGTATGTTTCTGCCCTTACCTTAACGCCGTGCAGCTCCTTTTCATGCACCACGCGGAAATCATCCAGCGTGCAGCGGCATGTCCCTTGCCCGTTTGCCGGCGCGTCGGTTAATGTGAATGCCGCGTTCCCCGCGTTCACGGCTATGAACGTCCCGTCCGAGCAGCGTATGCCGTCGGGCGTATATTTTGTTATGTTCCTGCCGCGGCGCGCGCTGTATCCCGTGCCGTTATCGCACACGAATACGGTGTAGCTTCCGTTTGAAAGAAGCTTTGCTTCGCTAACCCTGTATTGCCCGTGCGATACCCTTGGCGGCCTTGCGGCGCAGGGCTTGATTTCCCGCTCCCTTCGCGGAAGATACCGACGGATGGCCACGGCGTGGCTGCTGCGCCTTTCTTCAAGCAAAGTGTTCGCCGCGCGTGCGTATGCATTGGCTAAAAACAGCCTGCTTATGCAGTTATCCTTCAGCGCGTTCGCCGCCGCGCAGAGCGCCATTCCCTGATGATGCGCCATGTAGCTTTCAACGGTTTTCATATCGCAGTTATCGGGAAGCCTGCGCGCAGTGAAATCCACCGCCTCATAAAAGCCGTATTCGCCCCGCGCGCCTATGGCCTCCAGCCGCCTTAAATTGGCCGCAGCCTCGTTCGGGTCGGTCATCAGCGCAAGCATGCTTGCATACGGCGCCGCTACGCTTTCCTCCTCCCTGTACGGGCAAAGGGCAAGCCGCCTTTCGCCGAAGGCGCGATATTGATAAAGCATGTTCGCATCGAATGCATAGTAGCCCGATTCGCTCACGCCCCACGGAATGCCCCGCCGCGCGCAAAGCTGCTGCACATAAACGGCGTTCTCCGCGCTTTCCCCCGCCGCGCTCATATATACGCTGCCCGTGAAGATTATCGGCATAAGGTATTCAAACATTGTGCCGCTCCAGGATAGATGCACCCTTCGCGTGCGCACGGAGGTGAGCAGGCGCGAAAGCGAATAATAATACCGCGCGTCTATCTTGTTCAGCGCGGCGGCAACGAAATAAGTCAGCCGCGCTTCGGATGCAAAAAGATCGTAACGGCTTTTTGAAAGCCTGCCCGTTTCCGCGTCAAAGCCGATGGAAAGCAGCTTCCTTTCCCCGTCCGCAAGCAAGCCGAAATCAATATCCGTATACAGCGCGCCAAACCGCGCCGCGGTCTCCTTATGCCCGAGCGAACTAAGCTTCACCTCCGCGCACATCAGCGCCGCGGCAAGATTGCCGCTGTCCACCGTTGAAACGTATTTCGGGTGCAGCGGCCGCATGGTTTCGATGGAGTACCAGTTATAAAGATGCCCGTGCCATTTTTCAAGCCCTTCAATGGCGCGGCAAATGCCCGAAAGCATTTCGCAAAGCCTGCTTTCGTCAATAAAGCCAAGCTCCTGCGCTGCTATTGCGGACGTTATCGCCATGCCTATATTCGTGGGCGAAGTATTGTTCACGGCCCTGCCGAGCGGGCGCTGCTGAAAGTTATCCGGCGGCAGAAAGCCGTTTTTCTCCGCGCAGAACGTTTCAAAAAAGCCCCATGTGTCCCACGCGGCAGCTAATATATACTCCCGGTTTTCCGCACTTAGCTCCTTATGCGTAAGCGGCGCGTCAAGATACATTATAAGCACCCCCGCGCATGCAAACAGCGCAAGCAGCAGCATGCACGCAAGCCTCGCCCCAATGAACGCCCCCGCAAGAAACAGCGCCGCAAAAGCCGCGCACGGCCACATAGCGGCATAATATTTGCCAAGCTCGCCCATGTTGCCGCCGCCCTGCGCAGCGGTTTGCCATTGCAGCATGTTTTTATGCGAAGCATACACGCGCCACAGCGTGCGCACTATTGCGTCCGCCGTCCGCACGGCTGCATAGGGCAGCGTGGATAGCTGCATAAGGCCATTTAGCAGCGCGGGCTTTGCCTCCTCAATAGCCCCGCGCACGTCCAGCTCATCAATCCGCGCGGTAACAAAGCGCCTTATAAGGCCGATAAGCTCCCATACCGCCCCGCGGCACAGCGCAATAAGCGCCAGCGCCGCATACAGCCCGCCGTTGGTATACGGCATAAGCATAAAGCATACAAGCGCCGCTATCGGCACAAGGCTATTTAGCATATTCCCAAAAAGCTTCGCCCTGCCGAGCGCGCCTATCGGGTTACAGTAAGCCGCGCCGGAAGCATCCCGCGTTTTGCGCATGGCAAAGGGCAAAAGCTGCCAATCCCCGCGTATCCAGCGGTGCTGCCGCTTCCACCACGGCAAAAATGCCGCCGGTTCCTCATCAAAAAGGGTAATATCGTGCGCAAAGCCCGCGCGCAGGTAGCAGCCTTCTATCAAATCATGGCTCAGTATTGCGTTATCGGGTAGCTTACCGAACAGCGCAGAATAAAAGCAGCTTATATTGAATATCCCCTTCCCGCCGAAAAGGCCGGTTCCGTACACATCCTGATAATATTCGCCAGCAAGCGAAGAATATATGTCCACCCCTGCCGAGCGGGATATTAATGCGGCGAATCTGCTCCTTGCCGCGCCGCTGAGCGTTTGCCGCATGCGCGGCACTATCACGCCGTAGCCCGCGCGCACTATGCCCGCGCCGTCCTGCTCGGGGGCGTTGAGCGGATGCTCCATCGCGCCCACAAGCCTTTTAAGCTCGCCCTTTGGCAGCACGGTGTCCGCGTCAAGCGTAAGGCAGTATTTTATGTTTGCCGGAAGCGGAGACGTTATCAGCGCGAACGGCTCGTCGTCCCCATTTATTATCAATGAACACAGTTCCATTATCGCGCCGCGCTTGCGCTCATGCCCCATATATTTTCCGCTTGCGGCGGAGTATGTGCGCTTTCTGTGCAGAAAATAGAATATGGTTTCGCCATCCTTGGCGTATTGCGCGTTCAACTCCGCCGTTTGCTTTTTGGCAATGGCTATAATGCCGTCCTCGCCGTCCGTATGCTCCGCATCGCTGTCCTTAAAATCGCCAAGCACGGCAAAGCAGCAGTTTTTATACGGGTTGGCAAGGTAATGCGTTTCAAGCCGCCTAAGCGCCGCAGTCACGTCCCCTTCGCCCGTTATAAGCACCGGCACGCTCACTATCGTTGCGGCATGATCGCTTATGCCTTCTTCAAGCGAAAGCCTTGGTATGCGCCGCGGAGGGCATAGCTTCAGCGCGAAGCGAACCATTATTTCCCGTGCAATACACCACGCCGGTATTATGCTCACCATCGCCGCTATCCACCCCGCCGCACCGCATAGCGCGATAAGCACAAGCATTATAACCCCCTCGCCGCAAAGGGCGAGCGCAAGGCGCGTATCCTCATCCGCATAGTCAAAGCGCCTGTCCGGCCTTAGCGCGGAGCAAAGGCGGCTTATGCCCTCCTGCTCAATAAGATAATAGCCTATGTGCGCCGCCTTGCCCGTGCCTTCGCCCGCAAGCCTTGCCGCCATGCGCGCGGCAACCGTTTCCCCCGCGCCGCACCGCGCCGCGATGCGTTCAAGCTGCTGCGCATAGTACCCGCGGGACGCTTCATCCATTGCGCGGTATGTTGTATCCTGCCTCAATATGCTTTCCGGTTCGCTGTATCTTCCAAAGAACGCGCCGCGGTCTATCCCCTGCAAATATTTCAGCGACGCTATGGCGTTCCCTATGCGCCGCGCACAGGCTAAAGCAACGTTCCTGTCCCGCGAAAGGAGCCTGTCCGCCGCGCTGCCGCTGAGAGAGAGCCGCTCCTCTATCCGTTCGCACAGCGCATATTCGTCCCGCTCCCGAAGTATTGTCATCAGCCGCTCCGCCGCCGCAGGGTTCTGCTCAAGCTCCAGCTTTGCTGTTATCGCGTCCCTGCGCCGGCTTCCCTTCGGCATTGCGCACAGTTTTTCCGCAGCAGCCTCCGCCGCAGCATACTGCTCGGCGCGTATGCATATGCTGTCCGCATCCAGCCGTAGCTGCCGCACAAGCGCCAAATTAAGCATGCCTATAAGCGCGCGCACCTCCCGCATTTTAAGCGGCCTCGCGGCCTGATACGCGGCAAGGTAGCCTTCCATCGTTTCGCCCGTTATGCGCCCGTCGCACTTGCTTACCATCTCAACCGCAATTGAATACAGCCGCGGGCAGCCTATCCTGTCGCCCTCCGCTTCAAGCGGCAGCGCGCCAAGCTCCCGCGCGTAGTTTTCCGCTTCGCCTGCGGCTTTTTCTATTATGTAAAACGAATCCGCAAATTCGTCCGCGCCCACGGGCAGCTCCGTGCCGCCGCCGTTAGCAGCCTCCAGCGCGGCGTTGGCATCCTCCAGGGCACGCCTGTCGTCCTTGGCGGCGCGTGCGTTCGCCCTGTAAAACGCGCTTTTCCCTTCCCGCACAGCGCGCGAGGCCGTTTCCCGCGCAAGCGCATTCAGCTTTTCTATTGATAGCTCGGCGTCCCTCAGGCCGCCGTATAAATCGTATTTCTGCATTATAAAAAGACCCTCCCGCAAAAGGCATATTGCCTATTATCTGCAAAAAGGGTCCAAATTATATGCGTTTGTTGTGCATTCAGCCTTCGGTATGCTCCGCCGCCTGTTCAGATGCTGATTCTTCCGCATCCGCCTTGCCATCCATCTCAGCATCGGCAGTATCTTCGCTCTCAGCCTGCGCCGCTTCATTGGATTCCGGTTCGGCCTTTGCTTCGCCCTCAGTCTCCGCCGCCTCGGTGCTTTCGGCTTCGGGTTCAGCCATTTCCGCTTCCGCTGCCGCGGGTTCGCTCTCAGGCTCGGCCGTTGCCGTTTTGGGCGCGGCTGTCTGCTCCTGCCCGGGCTCGGCTTGGGCGTTTGCCGTGCTTTCCGCCTGTTCGCGCTTTTGCTCCGCGGCGCTTTCGCGGAAGCGCTCAAGCTCCTCAAGCAGCATCTTGTTGCGCAGCCTTGCCACGTCCAGCTCCTGCTTTATTCGGTCAAATTCGCGTATCACCTCGTCAAGAAAGCTGTCCACCTCTCCTGCGTCATAGCCAAAAAAGGCGCGCGTGAAGGTTTTGTTTATGATTACGTCTCTGTTCATAAGCCGCTGTTCCTCTGCTGAAGTTACGGCCGCCGCAGCATGTGCGGCGGCCCGTGAGGCGGATCAGATGATGCCGTCCTCGTCGTTTTCTCCGTTGCCTATAACGTCATAGTTGGTGGGGGCTACGACGAATATGCCGCGGGAGATTTTGTAAATGGTGCCGTTGAGCGCGTATATTGCGCCGGCCATGAAGTCCAAAATACGTTGCGCGCAGTCAAGATCCAGCTCTTCCATGTTGACGATAACAGGTTTTCGGCTCTTGAGATTGTCGATGATATTCTGGGTAGCCTCGTAGCTTACGGGATGATAGACTATCATCTTCAGCTGAGCGGCGTTGGAGAGGGTAACCACGTCTGATTCGCTATGCACGCTTTTCTTCGCGCGGTTCCCGCAATTCACCCCGTTGTGGCCGCGGGATCTATCCTCTGAATTCTCGCCCTCGTAAACCTCATCGTCGGCGCCGTTTTCCTCAATACCGATGTACTCGAGAAACTTGCCCAATACTCCTGCCATTTTGTTATTCCTCCAATTAAAAATATTCTTTTTGGCGCTTGGAGAAATAGTTCCTTGGTTTTCGGGAAAATTTATGCCGTTCGGGCTGATATATGTTTACGCCTTCGGGCCGGGCCGCATCCGCTCCCCGAAAAGCGCACGGCCTATGCGCACCATTGTTGCGCCCTCGGCCACGGCGGCCCTGTAATCCCCGCTCATTCCCATGGAAAGCGTGTTCATAAAAACGTTGGGCATGTCATACCCCTTCGCCTTTTCAAACAGCTCCCTCATCATTGCGAAGTAGCGGCGCACATTCTCCCCGTCCACCGCTGGGGGAATGCACATCAACCCATCCACCCTAATGCCGGGCAGGCGGGAAATACTCGATAAAAATTCGTTCAGCTTGTCCGGCTCCGCGCCGCCCTTTTGCGGTTCGGAGCCTATGTTGACCTCAATGAGCACATCCTGAACTATGTTTTTCTTTTGAGCCAGGCGGGATATTTCGTTCGCCAGCTCAATGCGGTCCACGGATTGTATGGTTTTCACGCGGCCTATAATGTATTTTACCTTATTGGTCTGCAATTGTCCAATAAAATGCACGTCCGCGCCGAATTCTTCAAACATGGGCATTTTTTCGCCCAGCTCCTGCGCGCGGCTTTCGCCGAAAACGTTCGCGCCCGCCTCATGCGCCAGGCGTATGCGTTCTTCGTCCACGAACTTGCTCACCGCAACAAGGGTTATGTCCTCCGCCCTTCTTCCGGCCTGCTTTGCGGCGTCGGCTATGTTTTGGCATATCTCAAGGTAATTTTCGCGTATGCTCATGGCTTTTTATACCTCATTCCTTCGCTGAGCGCGCCCTCTCCGTCCCGCGCGCGGATAATTGCATTGTCCTCATCGCTTGCAATAATATCTATCTGCACGTCGTAATTGCCTTCGCCGTTTTCTATTGTTATTATGCTCGCGCCGTCCTTGTAGCCTATCGCGTCAAGCGGCACCGTAAGCCCGCTCACGCTGCCGCGCGCGGTAATGGTTATAACGCGGCTGTTGAGCAGCGGGCCCATATCCTCGCTCAGCTCAAGCATATTCAGCACGCCCGCTTCCGAATGAATGAGCTCCATTGCATTAGCGGTAAAGCTCTGCTCCTCGTATCCGTCAAACGTAACGGTATACGTTTGCCCTTCGCAAAGGCTTGCAGCGTCGCTTTTATTCGTTACGAATGCGGCGTACCAAAGGCGCGTGTTCACAAGCCTGTACAGCAGGTTGTTTGACGAACCGCCAAGCGTATCCACCGTGCCTGCAACGGTAGTGTTCACAAGGGCTGCGTTCACGGTATCCAGCTTATCCTTATTGAGCACCTGCTCAAAGCCGTCAAAATAAAAGCTTACGCGCCCGTCCTTGGCGGCGGTAATGTCCGTTTTATAGGACGCAAGCTGGTTCAGCTTATCCTCGCGCGAATTATACAGCCGCGTCAGCTCCTCCGTGGGCTGCACGGTGTTTTTAAGGAATGTTCGGCGCTGCAGCATAAGGGCTTTGAGCTCGTTTTGCAGCGCGAGCGTGTCCCCTTCGCCGTTTGCGCCTACGGCTGCGCGTATGGCGGCGCGCTTCTGCTCGATTTGCAGCTCAATGCTGGATAGCTCCGCGTTGTCCACGCCGCTCAGCTGCTTCTTTTGCGCGTTGTATATTTCCGTTTCCGTGCTCAGAAGGGACTGCGCCATGTCGTCCGTATAGCCCCATTTGTAAACGGTGGCTATCGGCATGCCTTCGTACACCGTATCCCCTTCGCCTATTTTGAATTCCACCCTGTCGTACTTATCCACGCTTATGCTCATTTCGTCGCGTATAAGCACGGCTTTTTTGGTTATAACGGCTTCCATGCTGCCCTGCTTCAGCGTGCCGCCCGCGCTGTCCTGCAGCGTTATTGCAAGCACCGTTACGGCTATGCCTACCATGAAGGTAAGTATCAAATAAAACTTTGGCTTTATCTTTACGCGCCTTCGGCTCATCGGCTTCCCCCTTATCTATTTCAGCCCTTTATGAGCCGCTCTATCGCGCGCGTATCCATGCCGGCGGTCTTTCCCGCAACGAATGCGCACATGTTGCTTGGGTCAAGCGTTTCGTTCAGTATGCCTTCAACGTCTGCCATGCTCACCGCCTCAAGCTTTTTTATAAGCCTTGCTTCCTCCTCCGCCCGGCCCAGAAGCAGCTCCGCCTTGCCTATGGCGCTGCTGCGCGCGGATGTGCTTTCGCTGGAAAGTATGTAGCTTACGCGCATCTGCTCCTTCGCCCGGTCGAACTCCGTCTTTGTTATGCCGTCCTTGCGCGCGGAGGCAAGCTCGCTCAGTATAAGCTCCGTCACCTTAGCCGCGTTTGCAAGGCCGGTTCCGGCGTATGCGGTAAGGTAGCCGGTTTCGGCATAGGACGTTGGGTAAGTATAGGTAGAATACGCAAGGCCGCGCTCCTCCCTTATGCGCTGGAACAGGCGCGAACTCATGCACCCGCCAAGCACATTGGTCAGCGCAATCATCGCAAATC
>OJKC01001354.1_pt1 | contig 15580 bp, 10 predicted proteins | sample 1596401 | NCBI WGS metagenome assembly OJKC01 (sample SAMEA4350162, study PRJEB24818) | metagenome | biome: human; feature: gut; material: faeces | place: Denmark | collected 2013-09 | reverse complement strand
GACAAAAGCTATCTGGATACCAGAGAAGAAATCTTTAAGGGCAGAGAGGACAAGTTCGTCTGCCTGATGGATCTGGCGCTGATGGCAATGCGGAAACTGAAAAAAGACGGCAAACTTGACGATATGGAAGAATCTGATGAGATCAATGCCTGCTCCGTAGTGGTTCCCGTGGAGATGGATTACGGCGACCACAGAGAGACCGAGGAGTGGCTGGTATTTTTCAAGAACGAGACCCACAATCATCCTACAGAGATCGAGCCTTTCGGTGGCGCTGCCACCTGTTTGGGCGGTGCTATCCGTGATCCTCTGTCCGGTCGTGGCTATGTATATCAGGCAATGCGTGTTACCGGTGCGGCAGATCCTACCGTTCCCGTATCCGAGACACTGCATGGCAAGCTGTCCCAGAAGAAGCTGGTAAGAGGCGCAGCAAGCGGTTATTCCTCTTACGGTAACCAGATTGGTCTGGCTACCGGATTTGTAAAAGAAATCTATCATCCTTCTTATGTGGCAAAGCGCATGGAGATCGGTGCTGTTATGGGTGCTGCTCCCCGCAAAAACGTCATCCGTGAGACCTCCGATCCCGGTGATATCATCATCCTCCTCGGCGGACGTACCGGACGTGACGGCTGCGGCGGTGCTACCGGATCCTCCAAGGTACATACCGATACTTCCATCGAGACCTGTGGAGCCGAGGTACAAAAAGGTAATGCACCTACCGAGCGTAAGATCCAGAGACTGTTCCGTCGTGAGGAAGTCAGCCGTCTGATCAAAAAATGTAACGATTTCGGTGCCGGCGGTGTGTCCGTTGCCATCGGTGAGCTGGCAGACGGTCTGACCGTAGATCTGGACAAGGTACCTAAAAAGTATGCCGGACTGGACGGCACGGAACTGGCAATTTCTGAGTCCCAGGAGCGTATGGCAGTGGTCGTAGACCCTAAGGATGTGGATACCTTCTTAGACTATGCCAAGGAAGAGAACTTAGAGGCTGTTCCCGTGGCGGTAGTTACCGAGGAGCCGAGACTGGTACTGAACTGGAGAGGCAAGCCTATCGTAGATCTGAAGAGAGCTTTCTTAGATACCAACGGTGCGCACCAGGAGACCAGAGTAAAAGTAGATATTCCTTCTGAAGAAGAGAATTATTTCGATAAATGGGCCGTTCCCGCAGTAGGCGAGAAGCTGGAAGAGGGAGATGTGAAGGGTGCCTGGGTGGCACTGTTAAACGACCTCAATGTATGTTCCCAGAAGGGTCTGGTGGAGATGTTTGACTCCTCCATCGGTGCCGGCAGCGTACTGATGCCTTACGGCGGAAAATATCAGCTGACCGAGACCCAGACCATGGTAGCCAAGCTGCCCGTACTGGAAGGCAAGACCGATACCGTGACCATGATGAGCTACGGCTTCGATCCTTACCTGTCCTCCTGGAGCCCTTATCACGGAGCTGTCTATGCAGTGACAGAGTCCATGGCGAAGATCGTGGCTTCCGGCGGTGATTTCAGTAAGATCCGTTTCACCTTCCAGGAGTACTTCCGCAGAATGACCGGTGATCCCGAGCGTTGGAGCCAGCCTTTCGCAGCACTCTTAGGTGCTTACGATGCACAGATCGGTTTCGGTCTGCCCTCCATCGGCGGTAAGGACAGTATGTCCGGTACCTTCAATGACATTGATGTACCGCCCACACTGGTATCTTTTGCAGTGGATGTGGCGAAATCCGGTGACATCGTTACTCCGGAACTGAAGACACCCGGCAACAAGCTGGTGCGCTTCTCCATTGACAAAGACGATTTCGACATTCCGATGTATGAGAATGTGGCAGAATTATATGGCAAGATTCACAATCTGACTGAGAACGGCACCATCGTATCCGCATATGCTTTGGATTCCAAGGGTGTGGCAGCAGCTGTATCCAAGATGGCATTCGGTAACAAGCTGGGTGTGAAGATCGATGATGAGGTCACCACAGACGACCTGTTCGACAACGGACTGGGCGATATCCTGGCAGAGATTCCTGCAGACAAACTACCTGCACTGGACGAGAAGGAACTGGATTACACTGTCATAGGTACCGTGACCGAGGAACCTGCATTCGTATACGGTGATGCGAAGATCACCATGGATGAGGCACTTGCTTCCTGGACCTCCAAGTTAGAGAAGGTATTCCCTACCAAGGCAGTGAAGGGTACCGAGGCAGTGGCAAGTGATGTCTACAAGGCAGACAGTATTTATGTATGTAAACACAAGGTGGCAAAGCCTAACGTATTTATTCCGGTATTCCCCGGAACCAACTGTGAGTACGACAGCACCAAGGCATTTGAGCGTGCCGGAGCCCATGTGGAGACAAGAGTATTCCGCAATCTGACCGCAGAGGATATCCGTGAATCCGTAGAGGAATTCGAGAAGTCCATCGCACAGGCGCAGATCATCATGTTCCCCGGTGGATTCTCCGCAGGTGATGAGCCTGACGGCAGCGCAAAATTCTTCGCAACCGCATTCCAGAATGCGAAGCTGAAGGAAGCTGTCATGAAGCTGTTAAATGAGAGAGACGGTCTGGCACTGGGTATCTGTAACGGATTCCAGGCACTGATCAAGTTGGGGCTGGTTCCTTACGGCGAGATCACCGGTCAGAAGGAGGATTCTCCTACCCTGACCTTCAATACCATCAACCGTCACATCTCCAAGATGGTATACACCAAGGTCGTATCCAACAAGTCTCCCTGGTTACAGGGCGCTACACTGGGTGCTACCTACTGCAATCCCGCATCCCACGGAGAGGGCCGTTTCGTAGCACCGAAAGAGTGGATCGACAAGCTCTTTGCTAACGGACAGGTCGCTACTCAGTACGCTGATCAGAACGGTAATGTATCCATGGATGAGGAATACAATGTCAACGGTTCCTACTGTGCGATCGAGGGTATCACCTCTCCCGACGGCAGATGCTTCGGTAAGATGGCACATTCCGAGAGAAGAGATACCGCTGTGGCCATGAACATCTATGGCGAGCAGGATATGAAGATCTTTGAATCCGGTGTACAGTACTTTAAGTAAGTTGAGAGTTAGTTAAATACATTGGCAAAATCCACGAACTCCCGGAGCATGCGATACACATGTCTCGATGTAAGGTCTCCGGATGTGAATTTTCTACGAAAAGTGATGAGTAGTTCTCGTCATGACGGGGCCGCCTACAGTCGACATCCATGTCGACAATCGGCTGACGCGGACATCGTGTCCGCTTTCCCCCTGCCTTTCAGCACTTTTCTAGAAAATATCAACATCCTCCGACAAACATCTTCGACATGGCACCGCATACGCCGGGAGTTCTGCGTTTTGGAAAGCTTTCAAAAAAACCAGTAGCCCCGGCTGGGTATAAGAATAAGCAGTGCCGTAAGCAGACGTCGGTACCATAGCGTCCCAAGGGACGCATTGCGGTCGTATTGTGACCGCTTATGTACCGCTACGCTCTGCGACAGGAGCGCATCGTACTAAAGTACGAGCGTACCGCGTTTCTTATACCCTGCCAAGGGCTACGGGGATATTTCGCTAACTCTCAATTTACAAAACATTTAAAAACAGTATTGACTTTTTCCCGGCATATGGTAATATAAACATATGAACAGTGGCTCATATGAATGAATATTAAAACTAAATGCAAATCATTAGCATCTAAAAAGCAGGAAATGCTAATGGAGAAAGAGGAGGATATTATCATGAAGAAAACTTACAAGATCGAAGTAGATTGTGCAGCATGTGCTCTGAAGATGGAGGACGCAGCGAAGAAGGTAGAAGGCGTTACCGATGCAACTGTTAGCTTTATGACCCAGAAGATGAAAGTGGAATTTGCTGACGGCAGCGATGAGAAGGCCGTTATGGAGAATGTGGTAAAAGCCTGCAAGAGAGTAGAGGACGATTGCGAAATTTATTTATAGGATGAATTCCGGAAGGAGAGCAGATACTCTCTTTACCGGGAGACTTGATAATTTCGTAGGAAAGCAAGGAGGATTCCTATGACAAAGAAACAGAAAAAAGTATTGATCCGCATTATTGTAGCGGCAATCTTATTAGTTATTTTACATTTTGTTCCACTGGAAGGGCTGTGGCTGGGATTGCTGTACCTGATCCCTTACGCGGTGATCGGATATGATATTTTAAGAAAAGCCGTTCTGGGCATCATGCATGGTGAAGTGTTTGATGAGAATTTCCTGATGGCAGTAGCGACAGTAGGTGCTATGGGACTGGGAGAGTATTCCGAGGGCGTGGCAGTTATGCTGTTCTACCAGATCGGCGAATTGTTCCAGTCGGTCGCTGTAGGCAAAAGCCGCCAGAATATCAGTGCATTGATGGATATCCGTCCCGACTATGCTAATATCGAGGCCGAAGACGGCAGTCTGGAGCAGGTAGATCCTGATGATGTAGAGATCGGAACCATTATCGTGGTACGTCCCGGTGAGAAAGTTCCCATTGACGGTGTGGTTGTGGAAGGCACTTCCACTCTGAATACCAGTGCCCTGACCGGTGAAAGTGTTCCCAGAGAGATCACTGTGGACCAGGATGTGATCAGCGGCTGTGTGAACCTGACAGGACTATTAAAGATCCGTACTACCAAGGAATTCGGAGAATCTACGGTATCCAAGATCCTGGATCTGGTAGAGAATTCCAGCATGAAGAAGTCCAAATCCGAGAACTTTATTACGAAGTTCGCAAGATATTATACCCCGGCAGTCTGCTACAGTGCCCTGGCACTTGCAATCCTGCCTCCTGTGATCAACCTGATCATGGGCAACCCGGCAGCCTGGAGCACCTGGATCATCCGTGCGCTGACTTTCCTGGTAATCAGCTGTCCCTGTGCGCTGGTCATTTCTATTCCTTTGAGCTTCTTCGGAGGAATCGGTGCGGCAAGTGTCTGCGGCATTTTGGTGAAGGGATCCAACTATCTGGAAGCGATGTCTGAGACTAAGTATGTGGTATTTGACAAGACCGGTACCCTGACTAAAGGCGTATTCGATGTAACGGGCATCTATCCCGGTCAGGGTTTTACAGAGGAAGAACTGCTGGAGTATGCTGCTTATGCGGAGAGCTATTCCAGCCATCCCATCAGCAAGAGCCTGAAGAATGCTTATGGAAAAGAACTGGATGCCTCTAACGTCAGTGATGTGGAGGAGATCAGCGGACACGGTGTAACTGCCAAAGTGAATGGCAGACAGGTGGCAGCCGGCAATGCAAAGCTGATGAAGAGCCTGAACCTGGCTTATACGGAAAATACCGGTGTAGGTACAGTGGTTCATGTGGCGGTAGACGGTAAATATGCAGGATACATCCTGATCAGCGATGTGATCAAGGATGGTGCGAAGGAAGCAATTGCCTCCCTGAAAAATTCCGGCGTGAAGAAATGCGTCATGCTGACCGGTGACAGCAAAACAGTTGCAGAACATGTGGCCGGTGAGTTAAAATTGGATGAGGTACACAGTGAGCTGCTTCCCGCAGACAAGGTAAGCTGCGTGGAGAAGCTGTTGCAGGAGAAGGGTGCGAAGGAAAAACTGGCATTCGTGGGCGATGGTATCAACGATGCACCGGTATTGTCCCGTGCTGACATCGGTATCGCCATGGGAGCACTTGGTTCTGATGCAGCCATTGAAGCTGCAGACGTGGTCCTGATGGATGACAATCCTGCCAAGATTGCCCTGGCTATGCGGATTTCCCGCAAATGTCTGCGTATCGTCTACGAGAACATCGTATTTGCGCTGGCAGTCAAAGCCATCTGCCTGATCCTGGGTGCGCTGGGTATCGCCAATATGTGGGTTGCTATCTTCGCAGATGTAGGAGTGATGGTACTGGCTGTTCTCAATGCCATCAGATGCCTGCGCATTAAAAACAATTAACCGGATGCAGGCAAAATATGCCTGCGTCATGAGATTACCGGTATTCCGGGAGAACAGGTGGACATGCAGACTTTTTTTTCAGAAATTACAGCACTGTGCAGGAATGAACAATTTCTGCACAGTGTGATGGAAAAATATCATTATGATCCGGAAGAATATCCCAATCTGAAGAGGCTGGCAGGTGAGATGATCCCCTGCCTGGAGACAGAAGCGGGATGGCAGGACAGAGAAATCAAAGAGACTTTTCCCGGGAGGGATCAGTCTTTTTTGGCTGTAGGCATTACCCTGGGAAAAGGGATCGATGCACTGCAGGAAAAGTATTTGCAGAACGGATTTCTGACAGAGAGTTATATGATCGAGGTGCTGTCCAGTGAATTATTATTAAAAAGCTACCGGGCTTATACAGAGTGGGTAGCTGTGCATCGGAATCTGCATGTTGCCAGACTGCATTTTTTAGGTGGGGAGATTTCTGAGACTTCGGAATCCCAAATAGGCAGTCTGCTGCGGCTGGCGAATCTGCCCATGCTTCTGCAGGAGCTTGCATTGCCGGTTACCTGTAATGCAGCATATTGCATGATCCCGAAAAAAAGCGTGGTATTTTATGCGGAGCTGACGAAGGATCCTTTTACCAAATGTGCCGGAATCTGTCTCGGGTGCGGCAGGAGAGACTGCCCGAACCGCATGGAGGAAAAAGAGAATTTTCCTTTGCGATTTGCGGATATGACGGATCGCCCATTGTCTTATGGGTATGCTAGGATTTTTTCCAAAAGCACAGAGGAAAATGGAAGATAACGTACAAAACAGAAGCCTCTATTGTCCGAAATATTCGAAAAATCCTATAGTCATACCCGGAGCAGGGCATTGAAGGTCTCCTCTAAATTCAGTCTGCCGTAGCCCCATTCCCGGTTGGGGTAGTTCAGACCCTGCGTACGCACGGCACCGCGTATGAAATAACTGCGGATCTCCCGGCTTTCCGCCAGCCGGTTATTGCCCTCAATGACTGACCATTGGAAAAACTGTGCTACGGCTCCGGCAGTGATAGCGGCAGCCATGCTGCTTCCCGTACGGCGTCCGTCAATGGTGGAGATATTGACTCCGGGAGCGGATAAGTCCGGACGGATCTGCCCGGTGCGCCCAAAGCCTCTGCCGGATTCTGCGTAAAAACTGTTGTTTTCTGCGTTGTAAGTAGAAACGCTCAGAACCTCCGGCGCCATCGAGGGCTCCGTCAGAGTCATGTCGGGATCCGGATTGAGAAAATATACCGGAGTAGACAGAAATTCTGTGATAGGCAGCCACATGTGAAAATTACCGTTATATAAACTACCGGAAGCAGAAACATGAAAGGTCCAGATACCGGGGGTAGGATCCTGGATGCGTACAAGGATCAGTTCTTCACCGGAATTTTCTTCCACAAGAGCAGAGTCGATAGTGACTCTGCTTTTTTCGTAGATAAAAGAATAGGTCACGCTTTGCTGCAACCCAAGGCGCAGTTCGGGAATATTTTCCCCGCCGGGAGTGCGGATGCTCAGATTAAAAGCATCCGGCAGAGCGCCCCAAAGCTCCAGCCAGAATCCGATACAGCCTTCACTGACCCGGATCTCCACATCCCGGGAATCCTCCCCAGGTGTCTGAGCGCTTAGTCTTCCATGGTAATGGTGTGAGGCGTTCCCTTCATTTCCCCCGCAGACGATGGCGGCACGGCTTCTGCGGACAGCGAGGGAAGAGAGATACCGTGACAGGGAGGAATTGCCCGCGTGATCTCCCTGGTTGGTTCCCAGACCCAGACAGATGACTACCGGACGTTCGAAGAGCCGCACGAAGGATTCCGCATATTTGATGCCCAGCATAATATCATTTTCCTGATAGGCGGGAACACCCTCGGGCACCAGATAAAAGCTTCGTAGATATTGCTTACATTCCTTGAGCTTCACCACGACGATGTCGGCACCCGGTGCAGCACCGATATAAGAATTGCCTTGTCTGACGACACTGCCGGCTGCGACTCCGGCGAGGATACTGCCGTGTCCGTTTTCGTCCCGGGAGGGAACGATGGAATAAGGATTCTCGGAACGCAACGCCAGGTTAATATCCTCTCTGCGGTATTCAGAACCATATTTTAACCCATCAGGGGGCGCTCCGGTCTGAACTGTCTGATCCCAGATCGCCAGGATACGGCTGTTGCCGTTCTCGTCCAGAAACACAGGATTTTGGTAATCAATACCGGTATCGATAAAACACAGGATCACACCCTGCCCCGTGAGACTTAGGGGCGGACGCTGTACCTGGGTAATCCCACTGGCGATCAGGTCTGCCGGATCAAAGGGAGCGGCACCGGGTGGCGTCTCACCGGAGGGAGATAGCTGCATGAGCCCATAAAGCTTCGGCATATTGTGATAGGGGAAAAAATCAATTTTCGGATTGCGGATTCCCAGATTGGCCAGATACAAAATCAAAAAATCTTCTCCGATGCGTTCATAACAATTATTGTCATCTCCCAGAAATTCCGATGCGGAAAAGTCTGTGATAATGTCATAGGTGTCCTCTGACAGGATCATTTCCTTGCAGTCCATGGCGTTGCTCCGAAGAATCCATTTTTATAATATATACAACGGGATGAATTTTGGTGTGTATGCGTGGGGAGATCCATGACATAAGGGAAAAGCTATAGTACATAAAATATTATGAATATTATAGAAGAGACGGGTAGAAATACCGGTAAGGGATCGTGAGATGTGGGAAAATCCTATTTTCAAAAAAGTATGGGAAGTCGGGAAAAAATCAGCGGTATTGATGAAGAAACATTATAAGAATGGTCTGATGTTGGGAGTGCTCTTGCTGGCAATGTTTTTCCTCGGAAGAAGCATCGGAGCCATTGCCTACGGTCTGCGTATGCAGCGGGAAATAAAGACACAGGAGACGGCGGGAACTGCGTTAGAGAACACGGAAGCGTTATTTTCAGCAGAAAACTGGGGATTGGGATTCGGGACGGAAGGAACACAGCCCACCGGCACGGCATCTGCGGAAGAACTAAAAGAGTACAATGCTTATTATGTGGGAGATGCGGAGGAGAAAAAGATATATCTCACTTTTGATTGTGGTTATGAGAACGGTAATAGCTCTGCTATATTGGATGCATTGAAAAAGCATGATGCACCGGCGACCTTTTTTGTGGTAGGACATTTTCTGGAGTCGGCGCCGGAGATGGTGAAACGCATGGTGGAGGACGGACATACCGTGGGAAACCATACCTATCATCATTATGACATGTCGAAAATTTCTGATCCGGCGGTTTTCCGGAAGGAGATGGATGACGTGAGAACTCTTTTTCAGGAGATTACCGGTACGGAGATGGCGATGTACTACCGGCCGCCCCAGGGAAAATACAGTGAGTCGAATCTGCAGATGGCAAAGGATCTGGGATATTCCACTTTTTTCTGGAGTCTGGCGTATGTGGACTGGAACGTGGATGCACAGCCCAGCCACGAGGAAGCTTTTTCCAAGCTGACAGGCAGGATCCATCCCGGAGCGGTGGTACTGTTACATAATACCTCGAAGACCAATGGGGAGATTCTGGATGAACTGCTCACGAAGTGGGAAGAAATGGGTTATACCTTCGGAAAATTGGAAGAACTGGTGCAGTAGGGTTTGACTTCCCCTGCCCCATACCCTATAATAGAGGACAGAAAAATATACTGGAGGACAACCATGGAAAAAGAACTGGTAGTTGTCATTGATTTTGGCGGACAGTACAATCAGCTGGTCGCCAGAAGAGTCAGAGAATGCAATGTATATTGCGAGATCTACTCTTACAAGACAGACTTGAATAAGATAAAAGCGATGAATCCTAAGGGAATCATCCTGACCGGCGGCCCCGCAAGCTGCTATGAACCCGGTGCAGCTACCTGCTCCGAGGATCTGTTTAACTTAGGAGTTCCCGTGCTGGGACTCTGTTACGGCGCACAGCTGATGACCCATGTGCTGGGTGGTAAGGTAGAACGTGCAGCCGTTCGGGAATATGGTAAGACTGAGGTGAAGGTAGACCGCAGTTCCAAGCTGTTTTCCGATGTATCCGAGAATACGATCTGCTGGATGAGCCATTTCGACTATATTTCGAAACTGGCACCCGGTTTCCGTGCCGTAGCTACCACTGCAAACTGCCCTGTGGCAGCAGCAGAGTGCGTAGAGCGCGGACTGTATGCGATCCAGTTCCACCCGGAAGTACTCCACACGGTGGAAGGCTCCAAGATGCTGTATAATTTCGTACGTAATATCTGCGGATGCTGCGGTGACTGGAAGATGGATTCCTTCGTGGAAGAGTCCATTAAGGCAATTCGTGAGAAGGTTGGTAATGGTAAAGTCCTCTGTGCATTGTCCGGCGGCGTGGATTCCTCCGTGGCAGCAGTACTGTTATCCAAGGCAGTCGGCGAGCAGCTGACCTGTGTCTTCGTAGATCACGGCCTGCTCCGTAAGAATGAGGGCGATGAGGTAGAAGCAGTCTTCGGTCCCAACGGCAATTACGATCTGCACTTCATTCGTGTGAATGCGCAGGAGCGTTTCTATAACAAGCTGGCAGGTGTATCCGAGCCGGAGCATAAGAGAAAGATCATTGGTGAAGAGTTCATCCGTGTATTTGAGGAAGAGGCGAAGAAGATCGGTGCCGTGGACTTCCTGGTACAGGGAACCATCTATCCCGATGTGGTAGAGAGCGGACTGGGCGGTGAATCCGCAGTGATCAAGTCCCATCACAACGTAGGCGGTCTGCCCGACTATGTAGATTTCAAGGAGATCATCGAGCCTCTGCGCAACCTGTTCAAGGATGAGGTCCGTAAGGTAGGACTGGAGCTTGGCATTCCGGAGCATCTGGTATTCCGTCAGCCGTTCCCCGGTCCCGGACTGGGTATCCGTATCATCGGCGAAGTGACCGCTGAGAAAGTCAAGATCGTACAGGATGCAGATGCCATCTACCGCGAGGAAATCGCTAACGCAGGTCTGGACCGTGAGATCAACCAGTACTTCGCAGCCCTGACCAATATGAGATCCGTAGGCGTTATGGGTGATGAGAGAACCTATGATTACGCCATCGCATTGAGAGCTGTGAAGACCATCGACTTCATGACCGCAGAGAGCGCACAGATCCCTTATGAAGTATTACAGAAGGTGACCAGCAGGATCATCAATGAGGTGAGCCATGTGAATCGGGTAATGTATGATATTACCAGTAAGCCGCCCGGAACGATTGAGTTCGAATAGTCCACGCTGCCCCAGAAAGCCCTATTTTACTGGGGTTTCGGGCATGTGGCTCTATAAATTGCATTTTCATTGCATTATTTTTCTTCAACTGTTCTGTGATAGATTGCTGTATGTTGATTGCTGGTATAATTAGCAATGCTTTCAGTAGCAGATTGTACTTGTAATATTCCAGTCAGCTTTTTAGCAACTTCAAGATTCGTATTTGGATACAGATGACCATAAGTGCCGATAAAAATCTGTTTTTCATGGACATTTAATCTTTCTCCAATCCTGTTTACATTCGATACGTGATTTCCGTGACGATTCCCGAAATGAAGTTGACCATCTTGACAAGAAGCGTTGAGAACAGCACTCCGCAGAACATGATGAATGCCATGCCGACAATGGTTCCAATTGAGGTCAGAACGTTTCGAAGAAGCGAATAGTCGTGAGTTACCATTGTTCCGAAGAACAGCAGCAGCATTACCCACGCCCAGCCTATTGAAATAAGCATATTGTAGATTGATGCTTCATTGAGAGTAAAGACATTTGTCAGTGCCGTCGCCGGGATCATGAAGAGGATCAGCGGAACCAGCGAATAGCAGGTAGCGATGAAAATGTCCCTGATGCTTCCTTCACCGTCGAACAGTGTGGTCAGACACCAGTTGGCAATGACCCACAGGATGACGGGTACAAGAAGCGAGATGCAGGTCATGAACATGCTTGAGTAGCTTGCTCTCGGATTGAAAATATAAGCCTTTCCGACCGAGTTGTAGCATACCGCAATAAGCGCAAGAACGAGGTAGAATACTGCTCCGCGCACCGAGCCGCGCTTTTCATGCTTGAGATCCCAGAATCCGTCGAACGGGTGGAATATCACGTGGAAAGCGTACATGACCTCCTGCTTGAAGGTTCTCTTCCCGCTTGATGTCGTGACTGACTTATTGACCTTGTGAGCGTATCCGAAGAACTTCACAATGGCGACAAGGATAACGACAACGACGATCGGGATGACAATGAAGTATTTGTTAGCCCACTGCTGACGCTGCATCTTGAATGCGTTTGAATAGTTCGCAGTCTCGTATGCGCTTTCGAACATCTTCATGGCTTCCGCATACTTGCTCTGACGGTAGTAAGCCTTACCGATTCCGATATAGGCGGCGTCGAAGTTGCTGTTTCTCTGAAGAATGTCCTGATAGTCAGTTACCGCGGCGTCATAGTTTCTGTCGATTTCGTTCTGAAGAGCCTTGATGAGGATGTCGCCGTATTCGGTTCTTGTGTAAAGGGTGATAGTCTTTGAGGTAGAGTCAAGGAGCAGTATGTTTGTTCCCTGATAAGCGATAGCGGAAACCTTCTGAATGTTTCCGAGCATCGAGCCCTTGTCTCCGAAGATGAACAGAAGCTGACCGTACTGGTCGTAGGTATAGACCTTGGAGCGCTTCTCGTCGATTATCGACCAGCTGCCTGCCGGTCCGAGTGCGACGTCGATTATCTTGGAGGCACCGGTGATGTCGCTCTTTATCGGGCTGTAATTTACCCAGACTTCACCGCCGGGGCCGTAGAAGCCGTTTCTGCCGAGGATGTCCTTACCCGCGGCGTTGTACTTCTTGACCGGAGCGTATTCGCCGGATTTGTTGTATATCGCGTTCTGCTGGTTCCCCTCGTCGATCGACGATGTCGTGACGTAGATGAACCCGGTGCTGTCGATCGTAATATTGTTGTATTCAGTCGGGACGTTCTTTACGGAGAGTGCTCTCTGCTTTGCCGTCTGGAACTGACGCCAGAAGATATCCCATGTACTGTAAGCGACCTTCTGCGCACCGACGTATGCCTGGAAGACACCGTTCTTGTCAAGGGAAAGGATTCCCTGATAGGTGGTGGAGGAAACGACATAAAGTCTTTCGGTTGCATCGACTGCAAGCGCGATCGGCTTATATATCGCGTTGTCCTCGAAGATGTCAGCCTCCGGCTCGTCGAGGTGCCTTACATATTTGCCCTCAAGATCAAAGATGACAATGCGGTTCTTGTTGGTATCTGCAACATAGATGTACTTGTCGGTGACAAAGCAGCCTTTGCATCCGGAAAGTGCATCGTCAACGCCCTGACTGTTAACAAAGGACGTGATCTTGAAACGGAATTTGAAGTTGCTGTCAAGTGCGTATATGCAGTTGTTTGAGGAATCTGCGATATACACATTGCCCTTGCTGTCCACAACAAGGTCATCCGGTGTGTTGAGGGTCTCGCGGACCTGCTCGCCCTTGTCGTTCACCGTCACGGGAAGATTCATTTCGACTGAATCTATCTGTCTGTTCGGTGTGTAGGCATCGGGGGAAAGGAGCTGCGCTCCGTCTATCGAATAGGTGTACGTCTTATAGGACGCCGCCGAAACGACAACCGGAAGAAGCATGAGCAGGCAGGACAAAACGGCAAGTATTCTTACATACTTATTTTTCATTTTCATCCTCCTTAATCCTTCATTCCGGACGATCCCATCGTCTCGACAATCTTTGCCTGGTTGACAATGAAGATGATGATCGGCACGCTCATCATGACGACCGAGCCGGCGGAGCTTGCGCCCGCACTGACGGTACTGATAGTCGCGATTGCCGAGTTGAACGTCTTCAGCTGTTCACTCCAGACATAGACGGAAGCTCCGGAGTTCCAGACGGTCTGGAACGTGGTGACGAGAAGCGTGAGCCATGCGGGCTTGACAAGCGGCATGACTATCTGCCAGTATATCCGAAGCTCTCCGGCTCCGTCTATACGTGCGGCTTCAATCATTTCATCCGAAACGCTCGAGTCGATGAACTGCTTCATGAGGTACAGACCGAGGGTCGAAGCCCACACCGGAACTATCGAGATCCAGTAGGTATTCAGCCAGCCGAGCCACACGAAGATGAAGAAGTTCGTGATTCCGGCGACGGTGCTGCTTATCATGAGCGAGTACCGGATCACTGCAAAGATCCAGGTTCTGCCCGGGAATTTGATTTTCGAAAGTGCGTATGCTGTCAGCGAGCCGAGGACAAGGCACCCGAAGGTAGCTGCGACCGAGATGATTATCGTATTGAAGATATATCTCGAGATCGGAACCCATGTGCTGTTCATGTTGGAGAACAGGTCTATGAAGTTCTGCATTGTCGGCTTGATGACGTAGAGGTTCGGAGGAGTTATGTTTCTCTCTCCGAGCGGCTTCAGCGCCGTGATTATCAGGTACCACATCGGCAGGAACATGAAGATTCCGAGGATGAAAAGCAGTACCGTGATTCCGACGTCTCCTCCCTTTGAACGGTTGAGGACAACTCTGTGGTTTCTGACTCTTAACTTCTTTGCCATATCACTGTCCCACCTTTGAGAGGAATTTCTGGACGAGCAGGTTGGATACCATCATTATAAAGAACAGCATGACCGCGATTGCCGAGGCGTAACCGTACTCGAAACGGACGTTCATGTATTCTGTCAGATGGTGCTGCAATGTCCATGCAACATAGTCTGTCGAGGGATTTCCGCAGAGTGCATCAACGATACCGCCGAATCCGAAGGACTGGGTGATAGCCATGACCGCACCAAAGAGAAGTATCGAACGCATCTGGGGAAGGGTGATATACCACGCCTCCTGCCAGCGGTTCTTGACACCGTCGATAGCACCCGCCTCGTAAAGCGAGTGATCGACTCCCTGAAGACCTGCGATGTTGGAAAGGAACGTTGTACCGAGAGAGGTCCAGAGGGCAACGACGATACAGAGCGGAACAATATACCTCGTGTCCTTGAAGAAGACTATCGGCTGGGTTATAAGACCCATTCTGAGCAGCCAACCGTTTACATAGCCATAGATATCGCCCTGAAAGAAGATACCGAAGACCAGATACGCGGTTCCTGCAATGGAAGGCGCATAGAATATGATGGTTACAAGCGCTCTCATTTTCGGCGAAAGCTCGTTTATGAACCATGCGACGATGAATGAAAGGATGAAGGACGCGGGGCCCGTCGTGATTGCAAACATCAGGGTATTCGAAAACGCCGTGATGAAGAGGTCATCCGCGAGGAAGAGCTGAACATAGTTCTGAAGTCCCTTCCACTCGGGGAACTCAAGCATATTGAAAGATGTGAAGCTGAGAAGGATCGAAAGCACGACCGGGACTACCGTGAACGCGGTGCTCTTCAAAGCTGTCGGTCTCAATGTTTATTTTCCCGATCGGGGAGCCGACGGTTCTTGCCTTTATGCCGGCGGAATCAAGCTGTTTTTTCAGCTCCTTTGCCTCGGCGGCGGTATGGTCGGAAATGCTTTTTGCCCCGATATTGCGTATTTCAATGCCGTCAAGCCGGTTGCGAATAAGCGCGGCTGTCTGTCCCTCCAAAAGGTCGCTTGCCTCATCGGCAAAGGCATTTATTCTGTATTTTCCGTTCATTTTCAGTTTCTCCGTTCAGAACATATCTAATAGTTTTCCGCGGTCAATGTCCGCGAAGAACAGAGACGTTCCCTC
>OJKC01001347.1_pt1 | contig 15669 bp, 10 predicted proteins | sample 1596401 | NCBI WGS metagenome assembly OJKC01 (sample SAMEA4350162, study PRJEB24818) | metagenome | biome: human; feature: gut; material: faeces | place: Denmark | collected 2013-09 | reverse complement strand
GTCTCTCTTCGCGCAGAGCGCCCCGAGCGGCGGCGTTGCCCCGTCCGGATTCAGGCTGAAATATCCTCGGACATCGGGGTTTTCCTATCGTCGGCCGACGCCTTGTAATTCCGTTCCGGCATAATCAGACCGGCGTTTGCTTCTGCGTTCCGCTTTTCGTATCTTTGGCTTTGCCGAATCGGCAAAATGCAAGCGAGTTTGCTTTTGCCCTCGCTTATTCGTATCTTTACAGCAGGACAAACCGCCTTCGGATAAAAACGGACTCCGGCATCGGGGATTACAGTCGATTACGGCAGGGGCTATCCTTTGAAACGAAACGGGCAACATCATGATCGGTTACATCTGGCTGACAGCAGCGATCGCCGCCGAACTGGCAGGAACGACCCTGCTCAAATACACGGAAGGATTCTCGCGGTTATGGCCGTCGCTGGGATGCGTCGTAGCCTATGTATTCTGCTTCTACGCACTGTCGAAAGCGCTGCATTACATGCCGCTGAGCATCGCTTACGCCACGTGGTGCGCACTGGGAATCGTCGCTGCGACATTGCTGTCGGTGCTGCTGTTCCGCGAACAGTTGACCTTGACCGGCATCGCGAGCATCACGCTGGTAGTGGCCGGTGTCGTCATCCTGAACCTCTGGGGCGGAGCCTCACACTGATCCCGCCCCCTCCGAATAAACGGCGGCCCTGAGGGCGCCGTTCAGCGTTCGCAGTCCGCAGGTTTCTTATGAGTCATGATGTCGAGTACCAGCCGGTCGGTAGCCGCCATCCCCTCGCGGCCGATCGCCGTGAGGTTGCGGATGCTGCGATCCACGTCGTCGTCGATAATCCCCTCGGCCGAGGTGACGCACTTCCCCTCGACGGCCAGCAGCGCCGACATCACGGCCGTCGAGACGCCGCTCGACACTTTGAGCGCACAACTGGGCTTCGCACCGTCGCAGATCATCCCCGTCAGGTTGGCGATCATGTTCTGCACGGCACAAGCCACTTCGCGGTAACCGCCGCCCATCAGGTAGGCGATGCCGCAACTCGACCCCGTAGCCGCCACGACGCAGCCGCACAGCGCCGAGAGCCGCCCCAAGCTCTGTTTGATATAGATCGCCGTCAGGTGGCTCAGCACCAGCGCACGGCGCGTCCGCTCCTCCGAAGCGCCCGTCTGCCGAGCGTAGACGGCCACCGGCACCGTGGCCGCGATCCCCTGATTACCGCTGCCGGAGTTGCTCATCACCGGCACCATCGCACCCGCCATGCGGGCGTCGCACGCGGCGGAGGTATAGGCCAGCATCCGGGAAAAGAGGCTGTCGCCCATGACGTGCAGCTCCCTCCGGCCGCGCAGCGTCCGCCCCAGCGAATGACCGTATTCGCCGCCCAATGCCAATTCGGCCGCAGCCATATTGAGCCGGCGCGCCTCATCGATGAACGCCAGTTCGTCGATCGGCGCCGTCAGCGCATAGTCGAAAACCCGTCGCAGCGTCAACGGTACGCACGGCTCTTCCTCTCGCGATGACGCACCCGTCCGGCGGTCGAGCACGACCTCGCCGTCGCAGGCCAGATAGACGAAGCGGGTGTGCGAACCAGCGATCACCGCTTCGGCCCGCCGTCCGCCCGCCGTACAATGCACTTCGACATAGAGCGTCTCGGAGATCCCCTCTTTGAGCGCGACCGACACGGCATCGGCCGCAAGATAATCGCGCGCACGCGCCACCGCTTCGGGCGTCACGTCGCGCAGCACCTCCAACCCGCATTCCGACCGCCCGATCTGCGCGCCGAGCGCCACGGCGATCGGTAGCCCGATCATCCCCGTACCGGGAATCCCGACGCCCATCGCATTTTTGAGGATATTGGCGCTCAACAGCACCTCGATACGTTCGGGCAGGCCGCCGAGCAGCTCGCGGGCACGCGCCGTACACAACGCCACGGCCATCGGTTCGGTGCACCCGATCGCCGGCACGACCTCGCGCCGAAGCAGATCGGCAATGGCTTTTCGCTGCGAAGAAGGAATCATCTCGAAAAGAAATTTTACGCACCAAAAGATACGGATAAACGCAGACAAAAGCAACTTTTTCAAGCACTTTGCCGGAACGGACGATCCAAAACGAGGTTAAATAGATGAAATTCAACATTTATCCGCAGGAATTCCCCGCACTTTCAAGGTATCTTCTGCGATTCGCCGACGGCGGCAGGTTCCGCACGAGCCTCAGCGCAGTGCAGTCCGCCGCGCGGGATGTCGGCGAACTGCCGGCATCGCTCCGCGGTGCCGCCTTTCGGCAAATCGCATACGCTCCCGCACGGAAACGCAAAAATATCGTATCTTTGCCGAAAAGCGAATTCCCATGAAACAACCCGATCACCGACCCTGGAAAGTCCTGAACAGCGAATATCTGGCGCATGAGCCGTGGTTCACCGTGCGGCGCGAAGCCGTCGAACTCCCCGGCGGCGCACGCATCCCCTCCTATTACGTGCTGGAATATCCCGACTGGGTGAACGTCATCGCATGTACCGACGACGGGCGGTTCCTCCTGATCGACCAATACCGCCACGGACTCGGACGCACCTCCTACGAGATCGTCGCCGGCGTGCGCGACCCGCAGGACGCCACGCCGCTCGACGCCGCACGGCGCGAACTCTACGAGGAGACCGGATACGGCGGCGGCGAGTGGAAAGAGTACATGGTGCTCTCGGCCAACCCCGCCACCCACACCAACCTCACCTACACGTTCCTCGCCACCGGCGTGCAGCCGCTTTCGACGCAGCACCTCGAAGCGAGCGAGGACATCCGCATCCATCTGTTCACCTTCGAAGAGGTGCGCCGGCTGCTCGAAGAGAACTGCATCCCGCAGGCCCTGATGGCCGCCCCTCTGTGGCGTTACGTCGCCGAACACTCCGAACGGCGGTAACCCCGCCCCGGAGATCCGCCCCGCCGACAGCCGGAAAACTGTCAGCGGGGTCTTCGTTTTTCGGGGAAAAAGCGTATATTTGTTGACACTAACCCAAATCTGAAACGGAAATGTACCGCTACGCCCTCTCGATCATAGGCGGACTGTTCATCGGATGGAACATCTGTCTGGCCGCTACGAACAGTGATCTCCACTCCCGGAATGCGGAGGGGGGGGGGGAATTTCGACCCGCTGCTGACCCTCTCCCAGGACGAACTTCTCCGACGGCTCGATTCGCTCGTAGCCGAACGCAAAGAGGCGATCCGGCTCAAACTCCACCGGATCGACACCTACCGCAACGATCTGCATAAAAGCCGCACCCCGCGCGACAGGTATGCCGCCGCCCTCCATCTCTACAACGAATTCCAGAAGTTCCAGCTCGACTCGGCGCTCCGTTACAGCGACCGGCTCGAAACGTACGCCCGCCAACTGGGCGATCCGCAGCGGATCAACGCCGCACGGCTCATCCGCTGCAAGAATCTCATCTTCCTGGGAATGTACAAGGCCGCGGCCGACCAACTGGAAGCGGTTCCGGCCCACGGCGCCGAATTCGATTCGGTGGACTACTACAACTGCTACCTGAAACTCTATCATACCATGGCGCAAACTGCCATGGCCGGCCCGCTGCAACGCGAATACAAACGGCTGAAAGGCCTCTACCGCGACTCGGTGCTGCTGGTCGTAGACCGCAACCGGCTCACCTGCACGCTGATGCGCCACGACAAGCGGTACGAAGAAGGCGGAGATCCGCAGGAAAGCATCCGCGAACTGAACGCATTCTTTTCGCGCAACGACAACTCCACACCGAACAAGGCGGTGATCGCCAACAGTCTCGCCGACGCATACGGCCGGTTGGGCGACGACGAGCAACGTCTGCGTTACCTGACGCTCACCGCAATCTACGATCTGGAAGTACCCAGCCTCGCATACAGCGCCCTGCCGCGACTGGCCGACCTGCTCTTCCGACGGGGAGATCTCGTGCGCGCCAACCGCTACATCACGCGCAGTCTGGATGACGCGATCGACTGCAACTCGGTCAACCGTATCCTGATCGCGTCGCGCACGATGACCGAGATCAACCAGAGTTTCATGCAGGAGATCGCCCGCCACCAGCACCGGCTCTACCTCCTGCTCGCCGTCGTGACGGGCACGATTCTGCTGCTCACGGGAATCCTCGTCTTCACGCTGCGGCAGAAACGCACCATCAAACAACTCCAAACGCAACACGCCAACGACAACGAGCGGCTGCGCGAACTCAACGAACGCCTCAGCGTCATCAACCGGCAGCAGGAGACGATCAACGACGAACTGTCGAAAGCCAACACGGTCAAGGACAAGTACATCCGTCACTACATGCAGCTCAGCACGCTCTATATCAACAAACTGGAACGTTTCCGCGTCCAACTCTTCAAGACCTTCAATACGCACGGGCTGGACCGCCTTCTGCGCGAACTGCGCTCCCCCTCCTCCACCGAACGGGAATACAAGGCCTTCTTCAACGAGTTCGACACCGTTTTCCTCTCGATCTACCCCGACTTCATCGAACAGGTCAACGCGCTGCTGCATGAAACGGAGCGGCTCAAATCCCCCAAACTCAACACCGAATTCCGGCTGCTGGCCGTCATCCGGCTCGGCATCACCGACAATGCGCAGATCGCACAATTCCTGCACATCTCGATCAACACGGTCTACACCTACCGCAACCGGCTGCGAAACGCCGCGACGATCCCTCCGCAGGAGTTCGAAAAGCGAATACTGGAAATCCGGTAACCGATCCGACGGTTCGCGGCCTGTTCCGATTCATACGCAATTCATATAATCGAACCGGACGAATCGAAATATCAATCTGATTACAAATACATTACAGTAAAATCGGATTTATATTTTCTTTTGACGCCATTGGTTCGTATCGGTCAAAGGTCTACTTTTGATCTACCTGAATCGGACTTCGTTTCGCCCTTATTTCCAATGGAAAAGGGCATCCGCACGCGATACTTCCGCAACCAACCTTCATTCTCCGAATGATTCCTTATATATACACCGACCTGAACCATTTCCGCATTGCGACCGCCTCGCAATGTGCGATCGTTTCTACAATTCTAACTCTAATCTAAAACTTTCATCTATGAGAAAATCTCTTCTTTTTCTTCTGAACACGCTCCTTGCCGCCGCGACGCTGTGCGTCGTATCGTGCGGCATCGACGACGTGGACGCGGAAGACGGAGCGATCCAATTCGAACTCTACGACACGGAGGGCACCCTCATCGAAGGTCTCCAAAGCATGAAGTTCGGCGCGACGACCGCCTACACGCTGAAAAGCGCATTCGTGACCTACACGGAGGTCACGGCTCCCGCAGGGTGGAAATGCAGCGTCATCCCCAGCTCGCGGAGCTGCACGGTGACGGCTCCCGTCGCCTCGGATCTGGAAGCCGAAGCCGGCGGCGACATCACGATCGCGATCACCTCGCAGGCCGGACGCACGATGAGCTACACGCTCAGCGTAGCCGCCCTCGAAGAGAGTATTTCGCTGACCTTCGACGGCGAGGCGACGACCAAAAACCACATCTTCTCCTACGGCAAGAGCCTCGTCTTCCCCTTCTCGTGCGAAAACACCTCTTCGCTCGAAGTCGAAGCTCCCGAGGGCTGGACGACGGAAACCGACCTCGAAAACAGCCAGTTGACCGTCACGGCGCCGATGCCCGACAGTCAGAATCCGACGCTGACCGGTGCGGTCAAGGTGACGCCGCTGAGCGTCCGCGGCACGGCCGGCGAATCGTCGTCGATCAGCGTCGAGCTTTCGACCAAGATGCCCGTCATCCAGTTCGCAGAGCCGATCGACCGCTTCGTCTTCGGCGAACAGCGCGACATCCCCTGCACGATGCAGTATGTAGACAAGTGCGACATCACGGCCCCCGAAGGCTGGACGGTCGAACTGGATATCGCCGCATCGATGCTCAAAGTCACCGCACCCGCCGAAGGGGTCGGAATCCCCGCCGGCACGGTCACGCTGGATGCGGTTTCGGCCGAGGAGCTGACCGAATCGTTCGAAACGCAGCTCTCGCTGAAAGGCATCGCCACGGGCGACGATTTCGTGGCCTTCGGCAAAGCCGTCACGGAGGCCGCGCCGCTCGACGAGTTCATGCAGGAGGGCACGGTGATCCTGTTGCAGGACGTCGACCTGAGCGCATTCTCCCAGACCTGCTTCGTCGGGCAGGTCGAAAATCCGTTCACCGGCATCTTCGACGGCAAGGGACATACCCTCACGGTCAGCCTCAACGACGGCGACGCCAAGGAGCTGGGCCTGTTCCACACGCTCGATGCAACGGCCGCGGTGAAGAATCTGACGCTGGCCGGCAGCATGACGATCAGCAAAATCGATCCCGTTACGGCCGGTACGCTCGCTGTCTTCAACAACGGCGCCGCATTGACCGGTGTCACCAACACGGCGACCGTCACCTACTCGGCCGACAAGACCAACTCCACTTCGGGTTACCTCGGCGGACTGGTCGGTCAGGACAAAGCCGGTTCGACCTACACCGACTGCCACAATACCGGTATGTTCAACATTCCGGGTTCGGGCCGTACGATGTTTATCGGCGGTATCGTCGGCGGCGCACTCATCAACACGAAGGGTTCGCTGACCAACTGCTCGAACAGCGGCAAATTCGAATTCAACTTCTCGAACAAACCCGACAGCGGTATGTTCGGCGGTCTGGTCGGCTCGGCCGAAAAAGCATTCTGGAATTTCACCGACTGCACCAACGAGGGCAATTTCTCCGTCACATTCGCCGATCCCGGCCACCAATACCACTCACTGGGCGGCATTTTGGGCAACGGTTACGGCACCTTCGTCCGCTGCATAAACAAAGGCGACATCACCTTCGGCACGGCCAAAGGCACGAATTATCGCCGTACGGGCGGCATCATCGGCTGTGTAGGCGCAAACGACGATGCCATCGACTTCCAACGAACCCTCTCGATGAGCGACTGCCGCAACGAAGGCGACCTGGCCGCTTCGACGGCATCGCTGGGCGGTATCATCGGTATCGCCGAGAAGATCGACACACCGGCCGTGATCGAGAACTGCGAAAATAAGGGCCACATCAGCAGCCCGTCGATGGCCGACTACGACGTCTACTATTTCGGCGGCATCGCCGGCAAGGTCAACGGCGCATTCACGCTGCGCAACTGTGTCAACCGCGGTAATCTGACGGCGGCTGTCGAGCGCGACATCGCCGGTATCGCCGTATCGGGAGGCAACGACGCCGTCTTCGAGAACTGCGAAAACTACGGCAACATCACCGTCGCACCCAACCACAAGCCCAACGAAGGCGACCGGTGGCGTCCGTGCGTCGCAGGCATCGTAGCGATCGAGAACGACGTCACCACCACGATCACCAACTGTACCAGCGACTGCGTCATCGACGCGACGGTCTACCGTGCGACGAGTATCGACAAGGTCTACGTCTTCCAGAAGACCTGGGAAAATGGTACGGAGGACACGAAGACCGTCTGCGACGAAGCGTCGAAGAGCAATTCGGCCGGAACGACGATCAACATTACCACCAGAGAGTAACCTATTAACCCTATTTAGAACTACAATACAGTCATGAAGAAATACGGTTTTTTAACACTGATATTGTGTCTGTTTTGCCTGGGAGAGGCCGCCGTGGCCTCTCCGGGCAAGGCGGATGCGGAACCGGCCGCACAAGCTCAGTCGTCGAAACTGACGGTCAAGGGATTCGTCAAGGACGACAAGGGCGACCCGATGATCGGCGTGACCCTTATCGTCAAGGGTACGAACTTCGGCACCGTGTCGAACGCCGACGGCAGTTACAGCATCGACGTCCCCTACGGCGGCGCGACGCTGATGGTCTCCTACATCGGTTACGCACCGCAGGAGATCAACGTGAACAACCGCACGAAGATCGACATCACGCTGCTCGAAGACAGCAAGGCGCTCGAAGAGGTCGTCGTCGTGGGTTACAACGTCCAGAAAAAGGAGACGATCACCGGTTCGATCGCCACGATCACGACCAAAGACCTCAAACAGTCCCCCACGGCCAACATCAACAACGCGCTGGCCGGACGTATGCCGGGTCTGCTGGTGAACCAGTTCTCCGGCGGCGAGCCGGGCAACGACGCCGCACAGCTCAACATCCGCGGTATCTCGACCTACGGACAGTCGGGCGTCATCATGATCGTCGACGGTATCGAGCGCGACATGAGCTATCTGGCTCCCGACGAGATCGAGACCTTCACGATCCTCAAAGACGCATCGGCGACGGCACCCTACGGTATCCGCGGCGCCAACGGCGTGATCGTCGTGACGACCAAGCGAGGCCGCAAGGGCGAGAAACCGACCGTCGACTTCAAGGCCTCGGTGGGCATCAGCGAACCGATCCGCTACCCCGACTACCTCGGATCGGCCGACTACGCGACGCTCTACAACGAGGCGATGCTCAACGACAACCCCTCGCTCGCGGCCGACTCGCCTTCGCTCTTCACGCAGACGGCGATCGACAACTACCGCCGCGCCAAAGGCGACAACTCCGACGGGCTGGGTTACAACTGGGATTATTTCGACTATGCGTTCCAGCCCTCGGTATTGCAGGATTACAGCCTCTCGGTACGCGGCGGCACGGACCGCGCCCGCTACTTCATCCTGGGAAGCTACTACAAGCAGGGCGGCAACTACAAGCACTCCAACTCCGACAACGCCAACAATTTCCTGCGCTATAACTTCCGCGCCAACGTCGACGTCGACGCCACCAAACGGCTGAAAATCTCGGTCGATCTGGGTGCCCGCGTGACGGAGTATACCTATCCCGGCGCCACGGCGGCCAACATCATCTCGCTGGCCAACACACAGCCGCCCTACCTGCCGATCGTACTGCCCAACAACGGCAACGAAGTCAATCAGGGCGATTTCGAGGAGAACGGAGGCTACCTGCTCTACGCCGACAACGACTACCGCTACAACATGCTCGGTCAGTTGAGCCGTTCGGGTTTCAGCAAGCGCACGCGCCGCTACCTGCAAGGATCGTTCAAACTGAGCCACGATCTGGACTTCATCACCGAAGGTCTGAGCATCGCCGCGCAGTTCTCCTACGACACCTTCAACCAGCACACGATCAACAACAGCGTACCGACCCACAGCACAGGTAATCTGACCTACCCGGGCTACTCGACGTGGATGCTACCCGAGGAGTACAGTATCGACGAGTGGAAGAACAACTCGGCCTATTGGATTCAGAACGGTTCCTACGTGACGGCCAACCAGCGCACCACCGACGACGCGCAGGGCAACAGCCTCAGCCACGCCAACCCCGAAGGGACGTCGCGTTTCCAGGCCCGACTCGACTACGCCCGCAAGTTCGGCGACCACAACGTGACGGCGAGGGTATTCTACTACATGCAGAACAAGATCGTCGGCAAGGAGGTTCCCTATCGTTACATGGGTCTTTCGGGACGTGCGACCTACGACTACAAGAACAAATACCTCTTCGAATTCAACATCGGTTACAACGGTTCGGAGAACTTCGCACGCGGACACCGTTTCGGCGTATTCCCCGCAGGTTCGATCGGCTGGGTCGTCTCGCAGGAGGAATTCATGAAGAACGTGCGTTGGATCGACCACCTCAAACTGCGTGCATCGTACGGTCTGGTAGGTAACGACCAGATGGGGAGCACCCGCTTCGCCTACCTGCAATACTACACGTCGGGCAGCAACATGAACATCTACTTCGGCGAAGACAAGAAAGCATTCGGAACCACCCTCATCGAAGGCATCTTCGCCAACCCGTCGCTGACGTGGGAGAAGGCACGCAAGTTCAACTTCGGTATCGACGCCGAGTTCTTCCACCAGCGGTTGACCCTCTCGGTCGACGTCTTCAAGGAGCACCGCTACGACATCCTCACCTCGCTCAATACCGACGATAAACTCGGCTTCCCCTATATCGTGGGACAGACCGCCCCGATCGTCAACTCGGGTATCGTGGACAACCGCGGTATCGAGTTCCAGCTCGGCTGGGACGGCCGCATCGGACAGCATTTCCGCTACTGGATCCGCCCGAACTTCACCTTCGCCCGCAACAAGGTGAAATTCTGCAACGAGATCAGCTACATCGACAACAACGGTCGCGACTGCCCGTGGCGCTACCAGACCGGCCGCCGCGTGGGTGAGAACTTCTGCTACATCTTTGATCACTTCGTCGCCGACCGGGACGAAGCCGATCGCCTGAACGCCATGAACGGCGGCAGCGGGTTCGCTATCTGGGGCCCCGTACAACCGGGCGACGTGGTTTACAAGGACATGAACGGCGACGGCGTGGTCAACAACTACGACCGTGCGGCCGTCGGCAACCCCCGTACTCCCGAAATCCAGTACGGTATTCCGGTCGGGCTGTCGTACAAGGGATTCGATTTCAGTATGCTGTGGCAGGGCTCGGCGCTCTGTTCGGTGCAGTTGAGCGGCCCGGCCGTATGGGACTTCCCGCTCTACGATCAGTCGCGCACGGGCAAGGTGCGTAAGATGCACCTCAACCGCTGGACGCCCGAAACGGCCGCCACGGCGACCTATCCCGCCCTGCACTACGGCATCCACAACAACAACAAACAGCAGTATTCGAGCCTGTTCCTCTACGACGCTTCGTACATCCGTCTGAAAAACGTCGAGATCGGCTATACGCTGCCCAAGGCCTGGACGTCGAAGGCCGGCATCCAAAGCGTCCGCATCTATGCACAGGGACAGAACCTCCTGACGTTCGACCGCCTGGGCGACGTCGACATGGACCCCGAAATCAAGAACGGCGACGGAAGCTGGTTCCCCGTGCAGCGCGTCGTGAACCTCGGCATCAACATGACATTCTAACCATTCCAAAACATTCGAATCGACTATGAAAAACATATTGAAATACCTGCTCCTCTGCTGTTCGGCCCTGTCGCTGTTCGGCTGCGAGGACTACCTCGACAAGACGCCGCAGGGCGACAAGACGGAAGAGGATGTTTTCACCCGTTTCAACGAAACGGAACAACTTATCAACCGTCTCTATTTCTACGTGCGCGCCGCCGACCAGCCGCTGGTGCATATCCGCTATTTCAGCGACTCGGCGCTCGCCGACGAATGCGAAGGTTCGTCGGCCGAGAACGGCTGGTCGAACAAGTTTAACGAAGGCGACTGGGAACCCGGTGCGGAACTCTACTCGAAATGCAACGCCACGACCGACGCCGGAGCCTGCCACACTTTCTGGCCTGCGCTCTATCAAGACATTCGCTGCGCAAACGTCATTCTCGAAGGTATCGAGAAATACAACACGCCCGACTCGCAGGTACACCCCGGAACGCTGTCGCAGCGTATCGGCGAGGTCTATTTCCTGCGCGCCTACCTGCACTACTGCGTGTTGAAGAGCTACGGCGAATGCCCCTACGTGGACTACACGGTCGACCCCAACAACCTGCCGAAATTCGAGCGCGAGAACGTCCACTCGATCGTCGAAAAGATATGCAACGACTGCGACAACGCCTTTTCGCGCGTTCCGGAGCGCTATCTGGCCGAGCAGTTCGGCCGTGTGGAGAAGGGTACCTGCCTGGCATTGAAAGCCATGGCGCGTTGGATCGCCGCCACGCCGCTCTACAACGGCTCGACGCTCAAAGGCGATAACCGCAACTACGCCTCCGAGTACCAGCGTTACGATCCCGCCCGCTGGGACGCCGCTGCGGCGGCAGCGAAGGCCGTCATCGATTTCACGACCAACACCGGCGAAAAACGCTATTCGCTCTACCAGGGAGCCGATAAGAGCAACACGACGAACTTCGGCAACGTAGACGAAAGCAACGGCAAGGTCTACACCCGTCTGTGGGAGTTGTTCAGCGGAACCGCCCGCTCGCTCGACGCCAAGAAATGCGAATGGATCTGGTTCTTCCTTCAAGCCAAGACCGTCGGTTATCACAACGACATGTATCCCCCCTCGTCGCAGGGACAGGCTCGCGAAGTTCCCGTACAGGAGCATGTCGACGAATACGAGGTAATCGGCCCCGACGGCTACGGCTATCCGATCTACGCCCTCAAAGAGAACCACAAGGCGCTCTACGGCGGCCTGATCTCCGAGGAGGATATGGCCAAGGCCTACGACGACGCCAACCCCTACGAGAACCGCGACCCGCGCTTCTACCGCGACATCACCTACCACGGCGCGATGTTCAAGGGCAAGTGGATCAACACCGCGACGGGTTCGGATGAGATCAACGCCGCAAACTCGACGACGACGGGCTACTTCACCCACAAATTCTTCGACGGCTACTACACCAAGGGCATGTCGGGCGACTGGAACATGGACGCTCCGCTGATCCGTCTGGCGACGATCTACCTCGTCTACGCCGAGGCCGTCACCCGTTCGAAGGGCGCGACGGACGAAGTCTACAACATGATGAACGACCTGCGCGCACGCTCGTTCATGGCTCCCATTCCGCCTGCCGCGAAGACCAACAAGGAGCTGCTGCTCGACTACATCCTGCGCGAACGCCGCGTCGAACTCTACCACGAAAAGAGCCGTTTCTTCTCCACGCGCTTCTACCTCGAACCGACCAGTCCGACCGAGTTGGCCAAAGAGTCGCAATGGAACGCATTGCCCGGCAGCAACGACGAGAAGGCCCAGCAGTACTTCGCCAAGTACGGCGCCTATCCCAAGACGCAGCACCGCATCTGCGGCATGAGGCCCGTGGAAGACCCCGACGGCAAGATCTCGGTAGGAGGCAAGAAATACCGCATGGAACGCTTCTGGAAGGAAGACCGCGTGTTCCTCGAAAAGCACTATCTCTTCCCGATCCCGACCGAAGAGCTGCAACGAGCTAACATCCAACAGAATCCGAATTGGTAGACAATCCTCAGACCAGATGTCCGGCGGACATCTGGTCTGAAATTAAAATGCAACTGCTATGAAAATGAATCCGATCTTCAATCTGCTGCGCCGCACGATGTTCGCAGCATTGGCCGCAACGACGATCGCCTGCGGCGGAGACGATCCGGTCGTCCCCCAACTGCCCGGCGGAGGCAATAACGGCCAGGACGGCACGGAAGAGGAGAAACCCGAGATCAAGCCCGACGAGGGCATCACCCTCTACGGGCTGGTGAGCGACAGCGAAGGCAATCCCCTCGAAGGCGTCGTCGTCAGCGACGGTTACAGCGTCGTCGCCACCGATGCGAAAGGCGTCTACCAGATCGTGCGCAGCGCCAACGCCAAGTACGTCTTCATCTCCGCCCCGTCGGGTTATGAAATTCCCACGCAGGCGAATTACGGCTCCTACCAGGGAACCTACCAGGCGGCGAACTCGCTGACGGGCAGCAGCACGAAGCCCTACCGCGCCGACTTCACGCTGACGAAACTCTCCCAGAGCGACACCCGCTTCCTGCTCTTCGGACTGGGCGATCCCCAGCCCGACAACGACGAGCACATCAAGCGTTTCCGCACGGAGACCGTGCCCGACGTCAAGAAGATCAAGGCCGACTACACGATCCCGACCGTCGGCATCGCTCTGGGAGACATCCTGGGCAAGGGCGACGCACAGACCTTCACCTCGATGAAGCGTGCGCTGGGCGAGACGGGCGTCCCCTTCTTCACCACCATCGGCAACCACGACAAGAGCTCGGTCGACTACACGGGCGACACCTATCGCGACGTGCTCGGCCCGCGGTGGTACTCGTTCAACCGCGGCGAAGTGCATTTCGTCGCGATGGACAACTGCCTCTTCTCGGGTCAGGACTACACCGGCGGCTTCACCGACGAGCAGGTGGCGTGGCTCGAAAAGGATCTGTCCTTCGTCCCCAAGAGCAAGATGATCGTGCTCTACTACCACATCCCGCTGCGCGACACGAACTACCGCAACCGCCAGAAGGTGCTTGACCTGATTTCCAAATACCAGAACCCTACGCTGATGTGTGCCCACACGCACTATTTCCAGCCCTATCACATGCGCTCGCATAACCTCTTCGAACGTATCCACGGCGGTACGTGCGGCTATTTCTGGCGCTCGAACTGCGGCGGCGACGGCACGCCCAACGGCTTCATGGTCTACGAGATCGACGGAACGAAGATCGTCGACACCTATTTCAAGGCCTCGCAGCGTCCCGACGATCATCAGATACGCCTCTATCACGGCGACGCCGTCTTCGCAGGGCCTTACGCCACCTACAAATACGATCTGGGGGCGGACGTCGTCGTGGCCAACGTCTTCGCCGCCGGCATGGACGGCACGACGTGGAAAGTGGAGCTCTCCGAGGACGGCGGCAAAACGTGGAGCGACATGAGCCCGATCGAGCAAAACTACGGCGACCGCTGGATCCGGGGATACCACATCGGCGTCGAACACCACCCCACCGAAAGCGGTACGAGCCCCTGCTATCACCAGTATCAGTACAAACTGAAAGATGCGGCCGCCACCGCCATCGAGGTGCGTGCGACCGACAGCTTCGGCCATGTCTACACGCAGGATACCTTCACTGCGGACAACGACTTCACGGAGGCGGAAAAATACTGACCGCATCCCTCCCGCACAAACGGACGGACTGCCTGAAAAAGGCAGTCCGTCCGTGTTTCCGAAACCGGCCTTAGCCTGACCGGCGAAGCGTGCCGAAAAAGATTCGTACCCGCAGCCGCCGTATTTTCAAGAAAAAACAGTACCTTTCTCAACCGGAATCGGACACCCGCTCCCGACCGAATCGGAACGGCTTTTGCACCGGACGCGGACAAAACGAAAGGCATTATGGAAAAAGTCATTCATCGGGCCGCCACGCGCGGTTACTTCGACCACGGCTGGTTACAGACGTTCCACACATTCAGCTTTGCGGATTACTACAACCCGCAACGGATTCATTTCGGTGCGCTGCGCGTGCTGAACGACGACACGGTGGCGGGCGGGGAAGGTTTCGGATCGCACCCGCACGACAACATGGAGATCGTCTCGATCCCCCTGTCGGGCGAGCTGCGCCACGAAGACAGCATGGGCCACGGCGAAGTGCTGCGGCCGGGCGAAATACAGGTGATGTCGGCCGGTACGGGAATCGTCCACAGCGAATTCAACAACCTGCCCGACCGGGAGGTGAAATTCCTGCAAATCTGGATTTTCCCCGACCGTGACGGTTTGACGCCCCGCTACGAGCAGATCCGCCTCGCAAAGGCCGAACCCGACCGGCTGCGCCCGATCGTCGCACCGAAAGGAGAAGGCGGCGAGCACGTGGGGTGGATTCACCAGAAGGCATGGCTCTCGACGCTCGACCTGACGTCCGGCGCCGAAACGGATTACGAACTGCACGGCGCCAATCACGGCGTCTACCTCTTCGTGCTGGAAGGTGTCGTCGAAGCGGCCGGAGAGACGCTCCGCATGCGCGACGGCATGGGCATCCGCCGGACGGAACGTGTCGCGCTGCGGGCATTGAGAATTCGCACCTCCTGTTGATCGAAGTACCGATGTAACGAAACCATAAATTCAATCATGCAAAACGAAACACCCGACTTCCCGACGCGCCTCGCCGCCTGCGCCCGACAACTCCGCCGCCACGGTTTCGAAGCCGTGTGCGTCGCCGACCTGGCCGAAGCGGGCCGGAGGCTGCGCGACGAGATCGCCCGCTGCGCACCGCGGTCGATCTCTTACGGCGATTCGATGACGCTGCGCGCCACAGGGATCGTAGAACAGCGGCGCAACTTCATCCTTTATATACACACTCACTCAGTCAGTGA
>OJKC01001343.1_pt1 | contig 15692 bp, 15 predicted proteins | sample 1596401 | NCBI WGS metagenome assembly OJKC01 (sample SAMEA4350162, study PRJEB24818) | metagenome | biome: human; feature: gut; material: faeces | place: Denmark | collected 2013-09 | reverse complement strand
TTTTCGTTATCCTGCGGCAGCGCGATGCTGACCTCGCCGCTGATGGTGTCGGCGAGATATCCGTCTTCGTTGATGATCTTGCCGTCAAGCACGCTCAGGAGGTTGAACACCGGGATCCGGTCGACCCGGGAGTCGGAGAGCGTGCGCATGTCGTAGCTCGCGATCTCGCTCGGCGAGAGCATGCCGTAGAGCTCGCCGTTGTCATTCGTGACGGGGATGGCGGGGATGGATCTGTTGTTCTGCAGCGCGGTCCAGGCACGGCTGACCGTCACGGCCCCGGACAGGGCGGGCGGCGTGTCGTAGTCGAGATCGCGGACCTGCGTGCGCATGGTCTGGATGCGGATGGGCGGCTCAAAGCCGAAGCGGCCGAGCACCAGCCGCGTCTCATCGGAGATGTGTCCGAGCCGGGCCGGGACGAATTCCCGGTCACCCAGCGCGTTGCGCAGCGCCGCATAGGCCATGGCAGAGACGATCGAGTCGGTATCCGGGTTGCGGTGGCCGGTGACATAGATGGGTTCCATGAGAAGCCTCCTTATGCTTGCGGAAATTCGATGCCCTGATGATGCAGGATGAAGCGCACGGGGTAATAGCGGTCAAGATAGTTTTTGCAGTACCATTCGTAGGTCGCGTCGGGCAGGTGGACGAGCTCGGGCGCCTGCGTGCGGAAAAGCTTGAAGGTGGTCTCGTCGCCGGAGAGCAGGGCGGCGGCCAGCTCCATCTCGCCCTCCTGCTCGAGGCGGTGGAGGGCTTTGTCCATGATGGCGGCGCAGGCCTGCTCTTCTTCACCCGCCAGCAGCTCCATGTTGCCGAGCCAGGCGAGGAAATCGTCGAGCTTCAGCTCGGTCCGCGCCGCGGCGTGGGAGAGCTTGGTGAACTCCGGCTCCGCGTGCCGCTTGAGAATGTCGATGAGGTAGGTCAGCAGGTCATCGTCGAGGCAGACGCTGTCGAGGAAGATCTCGAAGATATCGCGCGTCTCGGTCCTGACCGGTTCCTGCGGCGCGGCGGGCGCGGCGGGGGCCTCCTGCGTCTCCTGCGGCTGCGCGGCCGCGGCCAGCTGGGCGATGGCGGCGTTCAGCTCGGCAGGGTCAAAGCTGTCGTAGTCGGACTGGGGGATCTCGGTGCCGTCCTGCGCGGCGCAGGCGCGGACGAAGGCGGGGATGCCCATCTCAGCGATCCCGGCCTGCAGCTGCAGCGCCTTTTTCAGATCGTCCTGCTCGCTCAGCGCAAGCCCCTCCGGCGCCTGCCGCGTCCCCTCGCAGATCTCGGAGAGATACTGCAGATAATACGGAATGAGAGACATAATTGTCCTCCTGTTTTTTCTTTCAGTGTACCATGCAGCGGGGGAAATGTCAAAAGCTTCACACTGGCTTTTTCCGCTGCAGCAAAAAAGGCTTCTCCTATGAGGGGAAGCCATGGATGTGCGAAAGTCCAAAGCCTCCCCTCTCAGGGGAGGTGGCTCGGCGAAGCCGAGACGGAGAGGTCGCAGCAAATTTGTGACAACCTCTCAGTCAGCCTGCGGCTGACAGCTCCCCTGAAAGGGGAGCCTTTCCCGCCGCAGCGAGGTAACCCCTCAGGCGCTCCGCGCCAGCTCCCCTTGACAAGGGGAGCCTCGGGTGCGTGCAAAACAATAAAAACCAATGCAAAAAGGTGCAGCCTGACAAACTCAGACCGCACCTTCTATTGATGGCAAATATTCTAAGTCAGCTAGTTGCGAATCTGATACCCCCGTATCAGGCGGCGCGTAGTATGACGCCCGTAAGGTGACTCCCGAGTGGAATGACGCCTGAAACATTGGTTCCAGCCTGAATTCAGAGGCAGCACGCACCAAACGCGTCCAAGCACTCTTTTCTCCCCTATCTTTTCCCGCGCAAGGGAAAAGATAGGGCCGCCGGAGGCGCGTCAGAAACGACCACGGCGGAACGAATCCTTGCAAGCAAGGCTTCTTATCCTCTGTGCTCGTTTCTTCCTTTCCAAACCGCAAACTGAATTTGCGGTTTGGGTTTTTCTATGCAAATCTGTGACAACCTCTCAGTCAGCCTGCGGCTGACAGCTCCCCTGAAAGGGGAGCTTTGGGGCGGGGTCAGACGACGGTGTCGTATTCCCCGGCGCCGCCGGACTGGAAGTAGCGGTGCAGGTCGAAGGGGGAGAAGACGCCGCGGTCGGTGACAATGCCGGAGATGAGGTGCGGCGGCGTCATGTCGAACGCGGGGTAGTAGCCCTTGACGCCCGCGGCAGCTGTGCGCACGCCCATGGCCTGCAGGGTGAAATCGGGGTCGCGCATCTCGATCCGGACGGTGTCCTTCGTCTCGTGGCCGATATCCGGCGCGCCGGTGACGAAGGTCGGGATGCCGAAGTGGTTGGCGCAGATGGCGATCTGTAGTGTGCCGACCTTGTTGACGACATAGCCGTCGAGGCAGATGGCGTCCGCCGCGCAGGTGAACAGATCCACGTGCTCGCGCTCCATGACGAACGCGGGCATGTTGTCGGTGATGACGGTCACGTCGAAGCCCATGTCACGGCAGACCGTGGCGGTGAGGCGCGCGCCCTGGAAATACGGCCGCGTCTCGGGGCAGAACAGGCGGAAGTCCTTGCCCGCCAGCTTCGCCTCCTTCAGCATCATGCCGACGATCGTCTCGCCGAAGCACTGCGTCATGACCGTACCGCCCGCGGGGATGAGCGGCACGAGATATTTTGCGATCTCGTTGACCTTGCTGTAGCGGCGGTTGTTGGCGTTCACCGCGTGCTCGCGGATGGCCAGATCAACCGGCCGCCCCTCGCGGAGCGCCAGCTTCGCCGCCTCCAGACAGCCGTCGCAGACGAGCTTCATGCGCTTGGCCGTGGTCGGCCGGGCGTTCGAGATCGTCCCGTCCGCTGCGGCGAGGAAGGCGAGCTGCTCCGCCTCCGTTTTTTCGCGGCACTCATAGGCCGCCAGCGCCATGCCCATGGCGGCTGCGGTGTACGGTCCGGCGCTCTGCGTGACCATGTCGCGGATCGCCTGTGCGACCTCGCCGTGCGTCCGGCAGGTGACGAATTCGGTCTTCGCCGGATACACGCGGCGGTCCAGGATCCGCACCTCGCCCGCGTCGTACCAGGCGACATTCTCATACTGCAGCAGGAAAGCAAGGCCCTCGTCGGCCCGGAAAGTCGTTGTCATACGTCCATCTCCTCTACGATCTTTGTCAGATACCGGCTGAAGCGGCCGGCGACGGCGGCGCCGGTCTCGTTGACCTCCTCGCCAGTGACGGCGGCGCCGGTCATGCCGGCGGCCAGGTTGGTGATGACTGAGATGCCGAGCAGCGGCAGACCGCAGTGCGCCGCGGTCAGCGCCTCCGTCACGGTCGACATGCCGACGGCGTCGCCGCCGAGCGCGCGGATGGCGCGGATCTCCGCCGGAGTCTCAAACTGCGGGCCGGGCATAAAGAAATAGACGCCCTCCTGCACGCGGATGCCGAGCTCGTCGGCGCAGGTCTTTGACAGCGTGCGCAGCTCCGGCGTGTACATCCGGGTGACGTCAAAAAACCGCGGGCCGAATTCGTCGACGTTCCGGCCGCGCAGAGGGCTTGCGCCGTTGAGCTTGATCTGGTCGGCGATCAGCATGAAATCGCCGGGGCGGTAGCTCTCGTTCACGCCGCCGGCCGCGTTCGTCACGATCAGCGCCCGGACGCCCAGCAGCTTCAGAAGCCGCACCGGCTGCGTCAGCTGCTCGAAGTCATAGCCCTCATAGCTGTGGAACCGGCCCGACAGGCACACGAGCCGCTTGCCCGCGAGCGTCCCGAAGATGAGCTTGCCCGCGTGGCCGGGCGCGGTGGAGGTGAGGAAGTTGGGGATCTCGTGGTAGTCGATCTCTACCGGGTCCTGCAGCTGTCCGGCAAACGGCCCGAGCGACGAGCCGAGGATCACCGCGATCTGCGGCTCGAACGGTATGCGCGCGCGGACATAGTCGGCGCTCTGCTGATAAAATGCAAACGGTTCGTTCATAAAATTTCCACCTTTTTTGATGATACCCTCATCATACCGCACGGCGGCGGGAAGGTCAACGGCCGCGGAAAAACTTCCCCACCGCGTTGACTTTCTCCGGCCGGAATGCTATGCTTGTACCAATACAGTTCATACAGTCAGGAGGAGCGGCCGTGATCACCATCAACTACCGGGACCCGCGCCCGATCTATGAGCAGATCCAGACGGAGCTGCGCCGTCTCATGCTGACCGGCGTGCTGCCGCCGGGGAGTCGGCTGCCGTCCGTGCGCGAGCTGGCGGGACAGCTCGCCATCAACCCCAACACCATCCAGCGGGCCTATCGCGAGCTGGAGGCGGACGGCTATATCCTGTCCGTGGCCGGCAAGGGCTCGTTCGTCGCGCAGGTCGACCAGCTGGCCGAGCAGCAGAAAAAACAGGCTGCGGATGCCTTCCGCGCCGCGGCGCAGAAGCTGCGCCAGCTGGGGCTTACACAGGCGCAGCTCGCGCAGCTGCTCACAGAGGAGGAACCAACGCCATGATCGAGCTTTCCCATGTCACAAAGACCTTCGGCGGCAAAAAAGCGCTGGACGAGCTGTCGCTCCGCGTGCCGCAGGGGGCGGTCTACGGCCTGATCGGCTCGAATGGCGCGGGCAAATCCACGGCCATCCGGCACCTGACCGGCATCTACCGGCCGGACGCCGGGACGGTCACGATCGGCGGTCTGCCGGTCTATGAAAACCCGGAGATCAAAAGCCGCATCGGCTATATCCCGGACGATCTGGGCGTGCTCGGCGGCGGGACGATCCGCGAGCTTGCGGCCTTTTACCGCGCGATGTACCCGCGCTTCGACGCGGCCCGCTTTGACGCGCTGCGCGAGGTCTTTTGTCTGGACGAGCGCACGCCGCTGCGCCGCTTTTCCAAAGGCATGCAGAAGCACGCGGCCTTCTGGCTGACGCTGTGCATCCGGCCGGACTATCTCGTGCTCGACGAGCCGGTCGACGGGCTCGACCCGGTCATGCGGCGGCAGATCTGGAGTCTCGTGGTGGAGGATGTGGCGGGCTACGGCATGACGGTGCTCGTGTCGTCGCACAACCTGCGCGAGCTGGAGGATATCTGCGACCACGTCGGCATGATGCACGCGGGGCGGATGCTGCTGGAGCGGTCACTGGCCGAGTTGCAGGAGAACATCGTCAAGGTCCAGCTCGTGACGGACCAGCCGCTGCCGGAGGACCTTGCAGTCCTGCACGCGAGCACGCTTGGCCGCGTGCAGACGCTCATCATCCGCGGCGAGCCCGCGCAGACGGCGGAACGTCTGGCCGGGACGAAGCCGCTGCTGTGCGACCTGCTGCCGCTGAGTCTGGAGGAAATTTTCATGTACGAGCTGGGAGGGAGCGGATATGACGTCAAAAAACTCATGCTTTGACCGTGCGATCTTCCGCCGCTCCCTGCGGCGGACCGCGCCGGTCTGGGGGCTGTTCTGCCTGTATGAGCTGCTGCTGCCGCTGCGGCTGTACAGCTACTGCCGCGGCGTGTCGGTGTGCACGGAGGACTTTTTCGTGCAGGCGGAGCGGACGATTTTGGAAAACGCGGTGACCGGCGCGTCGGTCGTGCCGTTTGTCTACGGCGGGCTGCTCGCCTGGGCGCTGTTTTCCTGGCTGTTCCGGACGAACAGCGCATATTTCTATGCCGCCCTGCCGGTCAGACGGCGGACGCTGTTTCTGACCAACTACCTGACGGGGCTGCTGCTGTGCGCAGCGCCGGCGCTGGTGTCGTCGCTGCTGTTATGGGCGGTCGGCGCAGGCTTCGGCGTGTCGGCCTTTTTGCCCGCGATGCAGGTGTTCGCGGCGACGGCGATGGGTTTTTTGCTGTTTTTCTCGTTTGCGTCGCTGGTGTGCATGGTCGTCGGGCAGATGGCGGCTGCGCCGCTCGTCTACGGCATGCTGAATTTTGCCGCCTACGTGCTCGAGTCGATCGTGCAGCATCTGATGCAGACCTTTGTCTACGGCATGCCCGCGAGCCAGACGACCGCGGCCGAACGCGCCGCAGCCTACGCTTCGCCGGTCTTCGGCCTGCTGCGCGGCGGCTTCCGCGTGGCGACCGAATGGGTCGACGCGGGCGCGATCGGCTATGAGACGGACCCGCATCTGGTGGGCTGGGGCTATCTCGGCATTCTGGCGGGCGTGGGCGTGATCTTCGCCGTCTGCGCGTATTTGCTGCTGCAGCACCGGGAGATGGAGCGCAGCGGCGACGTGATCGCCGTGCGCCAGCTGCGCCCGGCGGCACTGTATGGGTTCACGATCGGCTGCGCGCTGGTCATCGGCGTGCTGCTGGTCGAGCTGCTCTCGGGCAACGCGTCGGATAATTTCTGGTACGTGCTGCTGTTTTTGACGATTGGCGCGTTCGTGGGCTATTTTACCGGAAAAATGCTCCTGCAGAAGACCGTTTTCGTCTTCCGCAGCGGCTGGAGCGGGTTCGCGGCCTGCTGTCTGGTGCTGGCGGTGGTGTTCGGCGCAGCGAAGTTCGACCTGTTCGGCTATTCGCGGTATCTTCCGCAGCGCAGCCAGATCGCGGCGGCCGGGCTGACAAGAAACGAGTATCAGGGCCTCTACACCTCGCAGGATCCCGCGTTCATTGACCGTGTCCTGGCCCTGCACACCGCCGCCGTGGAGGAAAAGCCGCGGCAGGAGCAGCGGAAGACGGACTACCAGCGCGGGACCGACCAGACGCAGGGCTTCTACATCAGCTACCGGCTGACGGACGGGCGGCTCCTGCAGCGCTACTACAGCGTGGTCTACAACGAGGCGGACGCGCTGGCGTCCGGCAGCCTCATCTCGCAGTTCTCCTCCGTCTACAACAGCCCCGACTGCGTGCGCATCCGCACGGGCTTCGATACGCCGCGCACGGAGGCGAACGTGCTCTCGTGCTATGTGTATTCCAACGCGTCGGACGCGGATCTGGAGCTGACAGGCGCGCATGCGTGGGAGCTCTATGCGGCCTGTCTGGCGGATATCAATGCGGGCCGGCTCGGCGCGGAGGACGTCAGCGGCGTCGGGACGAAGGACGACGCGGATTACACGCCGCTCTACCTGATGTTCATCGTCACGACCAACACCCCGGGCGAGACGGTGAACCTCTACGTCGATTCCATCCCGCTGGGCGCGGACGAGACCGTCCGCGTCCTGGAGCAGGCGGGCGCGGAGATCTATTGGAAGACGAGCTGACAAACGGAACAAAAACTCCGCCCGCGGGCCCTTTGGCCCGCGGGCGGTTTGTCAGTCGAGTACGACGCCCTTTTTCCTGCCGTTTTTCTTTCTCGGATACTCCCGGATCCGGGTGACAAAATCCAGATTGACGATCTCCAGTTCGCCCGTCTTCTTCTCTATGACCATACCGCCGTCATCAATTTCTTTTATCACTCCCTGTACGCTGCCGTCATTTGAAGTGATCGTATAAATGATGCACGCTTCTCCGATAAACCGTTTTGCCAACTCTTTCATTTCAATGTTCTCCTTGTTCCGCATTTTTCGGTTCAAAATATGTCTGATTGCCGCCAATCTCCTTCGCCGCATGATCCATGGGATAATCACAAGGAGGAACAGGGCAAGCAAAATGAGATAAAGACTGTCCATTTGCGTATTCCTCCCACAATTATATTTAGGAGATTTTATTCCCAGCTTTTGAGTAGCGCATTGCCTCCTTGCAGTACACCGACAAATTGACGATCCAGACGAGGCAGACCGTGAGCGAGGGCAGGAATCCAATATCGAATACAAGCGCACAGACCGCAAGCACGATCGCCAGAACTGTGCAGACCGCATTCGTTGCGGAGTAGGCTTTGAACGCGCACTTGCCGATCATCAGTTTCTCGGCTTCGTCACAGTCCTCCAGCCACTTCTTTTGAAATCGCATATCGTAGACGGACGCTTTCTTTTCGGGATTGGTCTGCTTGGTGGTGTCCACGCACTTTTGCTGAATAATCGTCGCCTCAGCCATTATGCCGAAAAAAGCAACAACGCCGATAAAAAAGATGATTGTGCTGTTCTTACTGTCAAATGTTGCAAAGCCACCGGAATAGGATGCGGCAATAAGAAAATAGGAGACGATAAGGGCTACGCTTGTAGTCCAAATCACAGCAGACAGCTTTCTGTCAACCGTATCCGAGATGTCCTCATCCTCGCCATCCCACGCAGCAACCAGTTTCTTTGCACTCCGATAAATCGGGATGCAGACCACCGGCACGATGACCGCCAACGCCAGCATCAGCCACGGAGCGATGTGCGTTCCGAAGAACGCTCCCGCTTCTTTCATCATGCCAACCAGTTGATCCAACCCGCCTTTTGCTGCACTGTGACCGGAATAATAACCGACCATGCCGCCGACAATCGTACATACGACCGCAAAAAGCAAAAATTTAGGCAGAGCTTTTCGATTTGCCTGTTTGATTTCGTCATTTTTCATTTTCAGTTTCCTCCTGTAAATAGAAGACTTCTTCTACCGTAACGCCGCAGACCTTTGCAATCGTCAGAGCAAGGGTGACCGACGGCGAATAATCGCCCCGCTCGATCAGGCTGATCGTCTGCCGCGATACGCCGCATAGGCGTCCCATTTCCTGCTGATTCACATTTAGTGCAGCTCTGCGCTCCTTCAAACGATTTCGCAGTATCATACAGCACCTCCCTTGCCTGACAATCTTTCTTGTCTAAATGACAACTATCATTGTCATAACACAGGATACCACAGGAATTCCTTCCTGTCAATAGAACGCATGGAAAAGCTGCGGATAAAGTCGCCATGCCTGCCTGTTTGCGGCAGGAACACGATCAGAGAAAAACAAACCCCGGATGATGCAGCGCATCATCCGGGGTCTTGCTTGTGTTCAGGCCCTCAGGCAGGGCAGGGGAGTCTTACTTGGCTTCCTCGACGGCGTAGGCAGACGGAGCTGCGGGAACGCCGCGCTTCCACTCGATCAGGTTCACAACGTAGAACGTGATGACGGAGATGAGAGAGCCGAAGACGACCGGCATCATGAACCACAGCGTACCGCCGTTGGACAGCAGCTGCCAGACGACGAAGGCGATGGTGCCGGTGAAGATGGAGATCATGCCGGAGTTCTTCGTGGCCTTCGGAACGGCAAGGCCGAGGCCGTAGGCCGCGAACGGGCCTGCGCAGCGGATGCCGAAGGCGAAGGTGTTCATGGCGACGAGGGAAACACCGAACATGGAGATGCCCATGGCGATGAGTGCCGCGATGACGTTGCAGAGACGGGTGTAGAAGATGACCTGCTTGTCCTCGAGCTTCTTCTTGCCGCCGAAGCCGGGGTAGATATCATTGATGATCATCGTGGACATGCACAGCAGGTTGGAGTCTGCCGAGGACATGGTCGCGCAGATGATGGCGGCGGAGATGAGGCCGGTGATGACGCCGGGCGCATAGGCGCCGGTGACGACCATCATGGCGTTGGAGCCGTTCTCAGCAAGGCCGGGCAGCTGGTCCTTCAGAGCGAAGGCAGCGAGGCCGAGGAGGGTCGGGAAGATGGACATGGCAGCCATCAGGATGGCGCAGAGGAAGGACGCGCGGACTGCAGTCTTCTCGTCCTTGCAGGTCTCGAAACGGGAGACCATCTCGGGGCCGCAGAGGAAGGTGCAGAAGTAGTTGAAGAAATAGCCGATGATGGAGGCCCAGCCGATCTGGGTCATGTTCAGTTTTTCGCCGGGCAGAGCTGCGGAGATGGCCTGCCAGCCGCCCGCGTACTTCAGGACGATCGGGGTGGCGATCGCCAGGCCGACGAGAATGATGCCGAACTGGATGAGGTCGGAGACCTGGTCCGCGATCATGCCGCCGAAGGTGGTATAGAAGATGGTGACAAAGCCGGCCAGCAGCAGGCAGACGTTCAGGGGGATCGACGGGATCAGAGCGTTGATGACCGCGCCGGAAGCGCCGATCTGGGAAGACGTCAGGCAGAACAGCGACAGAACGCTGAGCACCGCCGTGAAGTTGCTGGAGAGCTTGCCGAAGCGGCGGCCGACGACCTCGGGGATCGTGACAGCCATGGTCTTGCGGATCTTGGGAGCAAAATAAGCCAGGGGGATCATCGCCAGGGACGCCGCCAGGACGTACCAGATCGCGCTGATGCCCCACGCGCCGAAGGCCTTCTGGGCCAGGCCCGTGGTGGAGCCGCCGCCGATGTTGTTGGCGGACAGGGAGAACGCGACCATGAACAGGCCCATTCTGCGGCCTGCAACGAGATAGTCAGCGCTGCCCTTGATGTTGATCTTGCCGACGACATAGCCGATGATCATCATGCCGACCATGTACGCAAGGACAATGATCAATGCACCAGTTTGAATTTCCATATAGTTCCCCATATAGTTCCTCCTTAATCTCTTTCCTGAACGATGAATTCACAATTCGTTCATATTGCGTATTTTATCCGACAACACCGTATTTTGTAAATTGACGATTTCCACAAGGAAAATTGCCCGCTTTCTTGCAATATAGACAAACAGTGAGAAATGCTCAAAAAATTTCTGATTCTTCATGGAACTGGATATTTTCGTTATCCCGTGCTGCGTCGCGGAAGACCGACAGCAGCTTTTCCGCGTATGCGCCGAGCAGGGGATAGAGGCAGCTCGTGCCCGCAAGCGTGATCCGGCACGGCGGCAGACTCGTCAGCACGTCGTAGAGCGCGTCGAGATTCCGCCCGTAGCCTGCGGGCAGGGAGAATACGCGAGCAAAGCTGTCATGCGCCGCGGCGCGGGAGACCAGCTCCCGGCAGTCGATCGTAAAGCTCAGCGGCTCCATACGACCGTCCCTCCGTCGACGGTGAGCTCCGTAAAGCTCGCATAGTGGTCAGACGTGTAGAAATACAGCCCGTCGTTCGAGAAGATCAGCCGCTCTGCCCCGCGGGAATCTGCGCCGTCGGTGTTGATATCGCACTCGGTATAGCTCCGGCCGGTCTGCTCGGGCAGCAGCCCCTCACGGTTGCCGAAGCGGTCGCCGCCGATGGCGGCCCCTTCCTGATAGACCTCGACGCTGCCGCCCTCCCAGCCGAGCGCGCGGGCCTCGTCCTTCGTGATATAGTTCTCCGGCAGATGGCCGTAGGTATCGAGATACAAAACGACATGGTCGACATCATAATAATAGGTATGCTCGCCGACGGTGTCCGTGGTCTCGGAGACCTCGTCCGCCGGGGCCGCTTCGTCCTGCGGCGCTTCCGCAGGAGTTTCCGCAGGGCTTTCCGCGGTGACGAACTGGTCGCCGGATTCCGGGGCCTCGGTCTCATCCGACAGGGCGGCGTCCGCCAGCTCCTGCAAAGTTGTAGTTGAGACACCCACTACCTGCACCATATCGCGCACTGTGCAGCCGCCCAGCACCAGCAGCGTCAGCGCCAGCAGCAGCGCGAGCAGTTTTTTCTTCATGATCATTCTCCTTTCAGTTCGCGCGCGATGGCCTGCATCAGGCGCTCAGGAAGCTTTTCTTCCTTCCGGTCATAGGTCACGAAGCCGTTGACCTCGTCCTCCACGTCGCTCAGCTGCGTGTAGACGTCGGCGGCCAGCCCGGCCTTCCGTGCCGGGACGATCTGCGTCTCATAGAGCTTCCGCACGGCCTCGCCCAGCGCCTCGGGCGTCTGATAGCCCTTGTAGCCGAAGTTCTTTTCGTTCCACGTGTGGCCCGCGACGGGCAGATTGTACCCGCCAAACTCCGAGAGGACAACGGCCCGGCCCTTCTTGTCGGGCCTAAAGCGGTAGGGCTTGAAATATACGTGCAGGCTCCTGACGTCGCTCACGCCCTGGTCGTGCCAGCCGCTGGCGTGGTCGATGAGGCGCGTGGGGTCGAGCTTGCGGACAAGACGCGTGATCTGCTTCGCGTCGAACTGCCCCCAGCCCTCGTTGAACGGCACCCAGAGCACGATGCACGGGCAGTTCTGCAGCTGCCGGATCATCTCCTCCAGCTCCTGCCGGAAGCTGTCGCGGCCGTCCGGGTCGGTGCGGGCGAAGAGGCGGTAATGGCTGTCCTTGAGGTGGATGCCGGTGATGAGCGGGGCGGAGATGGTCAGCAGATTATATCGCCCGCCGCCGGAGGGCATATCCTGCCAGACGAGCATGCCCAGCCGGTCGCAGTGATAGTACCAGCGCATGGGCTCGATCTTGATGTGCTTGCGCAGCATGTTGAAGCCGAGGCGCTTCATGAGCTGAATATCATAGATCAGCGCCTCGTCCGACGGCGCGGTATAAAGTCCGTCCGGCCAGTAGCCCTGGTCAAGAACGCCGTGGTGGAAATACGGCTGGCCGTTCAGCAGCAGGCAGGGATGCCCCGCCGCATCCTGCTCCGTGCCGACGGTGCGCATGGCAAAGTAGCTTTTGACGGTGTCATCACCCAGTGTGACGGTCACGTCGTAGAGCTCCGGCGTCTCCGGTGTCCACAGATGCAGCTGCTCCGGCGCGATGACAGCGCTGCCGCAGCCGTCCGCGTCCGTCCCGCCTTCGGCGACGGGCTCGCCCTGATAGGTGACGGAGACCTTCGCGCCCTGCGGCGCGGCAGAGAAGACCTGCCAGCGGATGCGCCCCTCCGGCAGCTCCGGGGTAAAGAGCAGAGACCCGATATACCGCTCCGGCACCAGCTCCGCCCACACGGTCTGCCAGATGCCGCTTTGCGGCGTGTACCAGATGCCGCCGCGCTTCGTCTTCTGCTTGCCGCGGGCAAGGGGAACGGTGTCCGTGTCGTCGCGCACGGCGACGGTCAGGGTGTTCTCGCCCTCCCGCAGCAGCTTCGTGATGTCAAGGGTAAAGGCGGTGTAGCCGCCTGTGTGCGTTCCCGCGAGCAGACCGTTGACGTACACCCACGCCCGCTGGTCCACCGCCCCGAAGTGCAGCAGCGTCCGCATGCCCGCCCGTTTTTTGAGCGGCAGCGGCCGCCGGTACCAGAGCACCTGCCCCGGCCGGAGCGTCTTCCCCACACCGGACAGCGGCGCTTCCGGCGAGAAGGGGACGAGGATCTGCCCGTCCCACGCGCCGGGGCAGGCGTCGGAGGCCGTGATGGCATAGTCCCACAGGCCGTTGAGGTTATAAAAGCTCTCCCGCACGAGCTGCGGGCGGGGATATTCCTGCAGCACCTGCTGCTTGTCAAGCGTTTCGCCCCAGCGTGTCAGCATGCCGCACCCTCCTTTTTCCGAAGCGCCAGCACCGGCGGCAGGATCAGCAGCAGCACCACGGCCGCCGCCAGGAAAATGGACGGCGTCGGCACTGTCTTCACCACGCCGAGGTCCACATACGTCGAGTCGCTGCCGCGGATGACGGCCGCGCCGATCGCGGGGCCGAGGATCATCGGCAGCAATACGCCGAAGATCATCCGGATGCCCTGGAAATGCCCGGCCTTGCCGGCGGGCGTATGGTCACGGATGACGCCGGAGAGGATGGCCGTCACCAGCATGTAGCCCGACATCATCACGCACCCGGTCACGATCACGGCCGGCATCGACCGCGCGAAGAACATGCCGACGAGGCCCGCGAACATCACGCCCGCCGCCGGCAGCACGCACGTTAACGCCCCAAGCCGGTCGATCACCCGGCCGGACAGCACGCTCACCACCGACGCGAAGATCAGCACGATCCCGAGCACGAGTGCATAGCCGTCAAAGTGCAGATAGTTCTGCATATAAATAATGAGATACGGGAAGAAGACCTGTACCGCTACAGAGAACAGGCAGAAGGCCGCGAAGGAGAGGTACAGCGCCGGATTCTCCTTCACCACCGCCGGCCGCAGGCCGTAGACGAGCGTCGGCAGATACGGCTCCTTCCTGGGCTCCAGCTTCGGCTCCGGGATGAGGAAGACGGACACGAGACCCGTCAGCACCACCAGCCCGCCGAAGATCCCGAAGAACTTCTGCCATTCGCCGCGCTGCGTCATGCCGTCGAACAGCCCGAAGATGACGAGCATGGAGATGAGCGGCAGGATGGCCAGCACGGATTCGGCCTTGCCCCGGGCCTCGTTCGGCACGGTGTCGGTGATCCAGGCGTTGAAGGCCGCGTCGTTGGCGGTCGAGCCGAAGAAGGTCATCACGCAGTCGAGCACCACGATCATGACCGCGGCTGCCGCCGTGGCCGCGGCCGCGGGGAACAGCTTCGCCGCGTTCTCGACCGTCACCAGTCCGAACGCCGCCGTGGAAAGCCCCCACAGCAGATATCCCCCGCAGATGAACAGCTTTCGCTTGCCCACCCGGTCAGACAGCGCGCCCATCAGAAGCGTCGTGAGCGTGGCAGCCGCCGCGCTCCAGCCGACCATGGCGGAGATGTAGCCGGGATCGGTGGAGATGGTGTTGTAGAGGTAGACGTTAAAATACATATTTTCGATCGTCCAGGCAAACTGGCCGACCAGGCCGACAAGAACGAGCGTCAGCCACACGCGCGGGGAAAGCTTTTTCATATCCGATTCCCTCCGGTCATTCAGATTCTGCGCTGCCGCAGTATTTGGAGTCAAGCGCGATATGGTCTTCGATGCAGAATTCACCCGTCCACGCGTTCGCCGTTACGCAGATCACGGACCGGCCGTCCAGCGTTTTTCCGGCGCTCGCGCAGCAGTTCATGGCCTCGGCGGTGTAGCCGGTCTTGGCGGCCGTGATCTCCGCCCCGCCGAGACTGTATTCGTGGTGGACGCGGTAGAGGAATTTATTCGTCATGGCCAGCCCGTCCGGATGCTGCTCCGTCCGGCTCGCGCGGTAGTTTTCCGCGCTGAGGACCTCGGCGCAGACCTCGTTCTGCAAAGCCGCCTGCAGGATCAGCGCGATCTCCCGCACGGTCGAGTAGTGGTCCTCGTCGTGCAGGCCGCTGGTGTTCATGAAGTGGGTGCTGGTAAGCCCCAGCGCGGCGGCCTTTTCGTTCATCATGGTCACGAACGCTTCCTCGCTCCCGGCGACGGCCTGCGCCAGCGCCTCCGTCGCCTCCGCGCCGGAGGGGACGACCGCGCCGTAGAGCAGATCCCGCATCGAGACCGTCTCGCCGTCGACAAACCCGGCCATGGAGGCCCCGGCCAGATAGATGGGGTCGATGATGGCCTGCGTCATGGTGAACGTGGCGTCCAGATCCGGGAGATTTTCCGCCGCCACCAGCAGCGTCATGACCTTCGTCATGGACGCGGGATAGATCTTCGCGTCCGGGGCCTTCTCTGCCAGTACGGTCCCGCTCTGCACGTCGACCAGCACGGCGGAAGACGAATACAGCTCCAGATCGAGCACCCGCGTCGCCTCGGTCGACTGCGCGAGCGTCAGCGCGGGCGCCTCCGGCTCCGGTTCCGGCTCGGGCGCAGGCTCGGGCTCCGGTTCCGGCTCGGGTTCCGGTGTGGGTTCGGGTTCAGCGGGCGTCTGCGGCTCCGCAGGCGTCTCGGCGGTCTCGGGCGCGGTGATGGGCGTATCGAGATAGGGCTTTACGAGCTGCCGGTGCGCGTAGAACGCCGCCCCGGCCAGAAGCGCGGCCGAAAGCGTCACGAGCAGCACAATGCGCAGCACGCGGCGGCGCCGGGCCAGCCGCCGGTCACGCAGCCGCCGGAACGCCGGGGCATCTTCGGGAGAAAACCCGGATTCAGGTTCGTGGTTCATCATAAGGTCTCCTGCGATTTCAGATATCTTTTCTATTTTACCACATTTTTTCCGCTGCGAAAAGAGGCAAAGCGCCGCTCTACCGGCGGTAGAGTCCGGGTCCGGTTTTTTAGATAGCATTTTGCGGCCGGGTGCGGTATAATGA
>OJKC01001339.1_pt1 | contig 15725 bp, 18 predicted proteins | sample 1596401 | NCBI WGS metagenome assembly OJKC01 (sample SAMEA4350162, study PRJEB24818) | metagenome | biome: human; feature: gut; material: faeces | place: Denmark | collected 2013-09 | reverse complement strand
GAGGTCATCCGTGCCCTGCACTTTGCGCTGGACTGTCTTTCCCATCAAAAGCAGCGAAGAATGACCAGCATTTTCTATGTGAATCAGGGCAAAGCGTGGACGGCGGAAGAAGAATCCCTGCTGACTCGTCTGTTCCGAAAGGGAGAATCCAATGCGCAGATTCAGATGGAATTGCAGCGTTCGGAAAGCGCCGTATCGGCGCGGCTGGTACGGCTGGGGCTGATCGAGCATCGGGAGGACTACCGCGCACGGGACAAAAAACATTCTGAAAACAATTTTCCCTATTGACAATCTCCCAAACCGGGGTTATCATATGCCCATCAAACCGTTGAGGAAGAGTAGTAACCGCCAAGACGGGCTGGCAAAGGGAGCCGCGAACAGTGGGACCGCGGCACAGCAGAAGGCGGCGAATGGACTTCCGAGGGCGGCGGCGAAAGCTGCAGAGCCGTAGTCGCTGACGGGAACCGCACCCGTTATCCTGGCGGCGCGTATGATGGTACGCGACGGAAAGCTCTCCCCTATGGAGAGGAAATTGAGTGGCACCGCGGACATTCCGCCTCAAGCAACGATCGTTGCTTGGGGCGTTTTTGTTTCCCCGATCCCATGAGCGGCAGAGCGCAGTCACCATCAAATCAAACTTCCGCCCCTGCGGAAAAACGAAAGGATGGACTGATTTCCTGTAAATCCAAAATGTCCGGCAAGAATCCCTACGAATAATACGAAGGTAACTCCAAGAGATATACCGAAAATCTTGATTTTTCCCAAAAGAACTCCAACTGCAATTACAAAAGAATATAATGCGACTATATGTGCTATGGAGTCGGGATTAGTTAATAAATCTTGTAGCCAATTCATAATATTATATTTTTAAGCGCCACAAATGTAGGCAATTAAAAAGAATCAGTCAAACATTTGAATCTAAAAAAATACTCACTTTTTGTCGGGATGTGCAATTTACTTTGTATATTTGCCTCGCATGGGTTCCAACCTCCATGCCAACTAACTTAAATCATAATATCATAAACACTCATTCACTATGGCAGATAGTAAAGAAAAACTCTTTTCAGATTTTCCCTCCGTATCGACACAAGAATGGATGGATAAAATCATGGTCGACTTGAAAGGAGCCGATTACGAAAAGAAATTGGTGTGGAAAACAAACGAAGGATTTAAAGTAAAACCGTTTTCTTTTAAAGTTTCAGATAATTCTTTAGTGTTGTAAATTTGACCATTATATACTAGTATATAAGATCCAAAAGAAAAAGTGTTAATCATTGGTTGCTTTCCGCCCTTTAGGGTCAACAACAATTAGTCTTTTATGTGCTAATGCAACATGTTTATCTATGTAATATCCTTCTTCATCTGGTCCTCTTTTAGCAAGACAATTATTCATGTTTTCTAAAATTTTTGTGTTTTGTGAAATATCTTTTTCAAAGTCAACAAATCCAACAAAGCCACACATATTCATACCTCCATTATATTTCTTTTCTTTATATTATATGCAAAAAAATAAATAAAATTTATTGATTTCAAAAAATGATTGTAGTAAACTATTAATGTGTAAAGAAAGGAAGATAGAAATGTACTTGAAAAATGTAATAAAACATTTTGGATTAATTACACACCATAAATGGGTAGTATTTAAATTGTGTTGTAAAATTGGAGAACCATGGAGAGGGTTAGTACATGATATGTCAAAATATTCTCCAACAGAATTTATAGAAAGTAGTAAATATTACACTGGAAAACATTCTCCTATTAGTGAAGCTAAAAGAGAAAATGGATATTCTAAGGCTTGGCTACATCATAAGGGAAGGAATAAACATCATAGCGAATATTGGATAGATGAAAATGCACCAGATAAAATGCCAATTATACCGTATAAATATGCTGCAGAGATGGTGTGTGATAAATTAGCAGCTGGAATGGTGTATCAAGGAAAAAATTTTACTAAAGAATATGAATTAGAGTATTGGCTAAAAGAAAAGGAAAAAATAAAAATAAATCCTAAGACAGAAAAATTTGTTACAGAAGTATTAACACGGAGTTGCTAAAAACGACATTGATAAAACACTAACAAAACAAAATATAAAAGAAATTTATAAAAAATATTGCAAATAAACATTGTAGCAACTATTGACAAAAAAAGAAATTACTTGTATAATTTTATAGTGACTTGAAAAAAGTCACAAATAAATTAGATAAAATTGAAACAGATATATACATATATCTTTAAGCAAGGGGGGAATTAGAATGGCACAACCAAAAAGAAGATGGTCAAAAGCAAGAACACATTCAAAAAGATCAACATGGAAAAAAGAAAATCCAACATTTTCAAGCTGCCCACATTGCCATGAACCAGTAATGCCACATAGAGTTTGCAAAAACTGTGGATATTATGATGGAAAAGAAGTAGTAGCTAAAAAAGAAACAGAAAATGCGTAAGTAAAAGTACATGAAAATTGAAATAAGCCAAAATTATTAACAAATAGGTTTAATAATTTTGGCTTATTTTGTATTAAAGGCTAGGACTTAGTTATATCAATAACACTTGTCAAAAGGTTATTAATATTATAAACTATAACAAATGCACAAATACCTAGAGGAAGTTTTTATCAATATTTTGAAGATAAAGAAGATGCCATTAAGTATATTATACAAAAATTTATTTTAGCAGAAGAAGAACTAATAGGTAAAATATTAATTGATACAAATGGAGATATTTTTGAATCAGCCATAAAGATGTATGACTATATGGTAGAAGAATTATTGAAAGATAACAGTTTTAAACTAGTTAGAAATATTTTACAAGAATTAAAGAAAGAAAATTTTAGCATTTTTGATAAAAATAATAAATTGGGCAATAAAAGCCAACTTAATAATTTAATAAACAAAGAAACATTAAATTTAGATAATGAAGAAGACTTATATTACATTATGAAAATTATAACTATAATGACAAGAACTGAAGCTATTGAAGTAATATCAAAAAAGGAAACAAAAGACCAAGGAACAGAAGATTTAAAAAGAGAATTAGAAATCTTAAAAAGAGGAATGAAAAAATAAGAAATTTATATACAAATATGTTAAAATATGATATATTATATATGAAATATAATAGAAAAGAAGGTAATATTATGTGGAAAAATTTTTTAAAAAGATCAGGATGGACAGACATTGTAATATCACTTATATTTATTTTATTTGGAACAATGTTAATTGCTAGACCAGAATCAATTATGTCAATAGTAGCTATACTATTAGGGGTAATATTTATAGTAATAGGAGTTCTAAGAACAGTTGACTATTTTGCGAGCAATAAAGAGGACAATTATTTAATCGCAATGGCACTTGCATCAATAGTTATAGGAATTGTAATAATGTTCTGTTCAGATATAATTTTATCAGCATTTAGAATATTAATTGCTATTTGGATTATATATAGTGGAATTATAAATCTGCAAACGACTATTGTATGGAAAGATTACAAATCAAGATTATGGTTGTTAACTTTAATTTTAGCTATTGCTATGATTATAGCTGGAATTTATATATTAGTAAATAGTGGTGCAATATTACAAACTGTTGGAGTTGCAATTGTAGTATATGGAATAGTTGATATTATTGAAAATATAATTTTTATAAAAAAAGTAGATGATTACTTAGAATAAATAGTCGAAAAGTAAAATATAGGTTTTAAACAAACTCTTCTTGTTAGACAAAAAAGTTTAACAAGGAGAGTTTATTTTTGTGTCATATACCAAAAAGAGACATATAATAACATTAAAAGGAGGAAGAAAAATGTTCAGAAATTATAGAAAATGTTATTGTATGAATAATAGTTATAAGAATGATTCATGCGAAATGCAACAAGATATCATTGAAAATCAATGTGATAATGTTGTTTCTTACGAAGAATATAACGATGGATGCAGTTGTGGATTTGATGAAGAATATAATGTTTTTCCTGAAAATCCAATGCTAGCACAAAGTTATGTACCGTTTCAATATATGGATAAAACTTTTAAACCATGTGTTGGATTAAAAATGGGAACTATATTTCCAGAGTTAGTTAGCCCTTATGTACCTTGTCAATCAATGGAAGAAATAAATTTCATAAGGGAATCAAATGAGATTGGGAAGGGGTGTAATAAATGTCAATAGAAGAAAATAGAAATTGCAGTTGCAATTGTAATTGTGAATGTGAAAAAGAAAATACAGTAGATTGTGATTTAAGAAGAGAAATGATACAAGAAATTAGATGTTGTGAATTCGCAATTACTGAACTTGCATTGTATTTAGATACTCATCCAGATGATCAAAAGGCACTTTGTTTACACAGAAAATATTGTAAACAAGTAAAAGAATTAAAAGATAAATATCAGAAAGTCTATGGACCTCTAACCATTAATTACCCTTGCAATAAATGGAGATGGTTAGAAGAACCTTGGCCTTGGGAAAGGGGGAATTATTAATGTGGACTTATAACAAAACATTACAATATCCGATTAATATAAAATGTCCAGATCCTAGATTGGCAAAAGTAATTATATCTCAATATGGTGGACCAGATGGAGAACTTGCTGCTTCTCTAAGATATTTGTCACAGAGATTTGGTATGCCAGATCAAAAAGCCAAAGCAATTTTAAATGATATTGGTACAGAAGAATTGGCACATTTAGAAATGGTAGGAACAATTGTACACCAATTAACAGATGGTGCATCAATAGAGGAAATTGAAAAAGCAGGATTAGCACCATATTATACAGACCATGGGGTAGATATTTATCCACAATCAGCAGCAGGAGTGCCATTTGATGCAACATGTTTAGCATGTAAAGGTGATCCGATAGCAAACTTACAAGAAGATTTAGCAGCAGAGCAAAAAGCTAGAGCAACTTATGAAAAATTGATAGACTTATGTAGAGATAATCCAGATGTTTTAGATCCGCTTCGTTATTTAAGACAAAGAGAAGTTGTTCATTTCCAAAGATTCGGAGAAGCATTAAGAGGAGTTCAGGATAAGCTAGCAGGAAGAAAATTCTATACAAGTAATTGCAGTGAAAATTAATAAACAAGAGGAAGCACCTCTTGTTTATATTTTTTTGATATAAATAGGTAACATAAAAATATATACAAAATTATTTACATTTTATAGGAAATGTGTTAAAATAAATATTACTTTGTATGTTACAGAGGAGAAGATTCTAAAATTAAGGAATCTATCAAATACTTAAAATGAAAGGTGAACGAAATGAAAAATGAAATGAAAAAAGTAAAAGATGGAAAAATCCGGGATATCTATGATTTAGGTGATAAAGCTATATATGTATATTTTGACAAAATCGCCACGTCGAATATAGTGTTTTCAGAAACCATTCCAGACAAGGGAAAGGTTTCAAATAAGCTGACAGCATTTTGGTACAATTATACAAAAGGATGTATTAATAATCCCATGATTTCTATCAACAATGCAGATATGCCTGAAGAATTCCAGGCAAAAGAGTACGAAGGTCGTACTATGCTTGTTGAAAGAGGTATTGAAACTTTGCCTGTGGGCGGTTGTGTACGAGGATATGCAACCGGATATATTTGGCAGAATAAGCTGAATATTCCAGAAATAAGAGACCTTAAGGAGTCCGAAAAGCTTTCTTGTCCCTGGTATACTCCTACAACACGAGGAACTATGTACAGAGGAAAAAGGATTAACATAGACCAAAGTGTAGAAAGAATAGGATTTGAGTTAACTCGAAAAATACAGGAAAAGAGCATTGAGCTATATAATATGTGTAGCGAATATGCTATGACAAAGGGTATCATTATAGCCGATACAAAATTTAAGTTCGGCATTAATAAAAATGGAAATTTGGTTCTCGTAGATCAGGTGGTGACACCTGATACAAGTAGATTTTGGCTAGAAGAAAATTATAAAATTGGAAGGCCTCAAACCACGTATGATAAACAACTACTGGTTGAAGAGTTAACAAAACTGGGATGGAACCAGCATGCACCAATGCCAATTATAAGCAAAGAAATGACAATTCGATTGTCAAAAGTGTATAAGGAAATCTATCAAAAGATTACAGGTGATAAAATTTAAGTATTTGATAAAATACTGTCTCATTCTTAATATTTTAAGATGAGATGGTATTTTTTTATCAATAGTGTTGACAAAAAAAAAAAATAGACATACAATAAACATATGAATAGTTGTTCATATATAAAAACAATATACAAAAGAAGGAGGAATTTATGGAAGAAGGAATTTGCGAAAATACTGTAATTCATGAAGATACAGTAAAAAATGTAAAAGAAAAAATGCCAGAAGACGGGTTAATATATGACATAGCAGAACTTTTTAAGGTTTTTGCTGATTCAACAAGAATGAAGATAATATATGCTCTTATGGAAGAAGAACTATGTGTATGTGATATAGCCAATATAGTTCAAACTACTCAATCTGCAATATCACACCAATTAAGAATTTTAAAGCAATCTAAATTAGTAAAATATCGAAAAGAAGGAAAAGTAGTTTATTATAGCCTAGATGATGAGCATATATCACAAATTGTAAAGAAAGGGCGTGAACATATTGAAGAATTATAAATATATTTTAGAAGGACTAGATTGTGCTAGTTGTGCGAAAAAAGTAGAAGATAAAATAGCAAGTACAGATGGCTATGAAGATGTTACAGTAAATTTTTCAACTTTAAAATTATCATTTAAAACAAATAAAAATAATCCAAAAAAAGAGATAATAAAAATTGTTAAGGCATTAGAACCAGATGTTAATGTAGTAGATATGGAAGAAAGCAATAAAAAAAAGGACAGTAAAGAAAGTTTCCATATAGCTAGAATTATAATAGGAATACTAATATATTTTTTAGGAACCAAATTAAATTTTAATACTAATATACAAATAGTACTTATTATAGTATCAATAATAATATTATTAAGTAGAACAATGAAAAAGGCATTTATGCAAATACGAAAAGGAGTATTAGATGAAAATGCATTAATTACCATTTCTGTTATAGGAGCATGTTTAGTAAACAAAGTAATGGAAGGTGTAATGGTTATAACTTTATATGAAATAGGAAAAATATTAGAATCAAAAGCTATAAGCAAAACACGTAAATCAATTTCAGATTTAATGAATATAAAACCAGAATATGCAAATTTAAAAAATGGAGAAGAATATCAACAAGTAAATCCTGAAGAGGTAAATGTTGGAGATATAATTTTAGTAAAAACAGGAGAAAAAATTCCTTTGGATGGAATAGTATTAAAAGGAGAAGCAGAATTAGATAATTCTGCATTAACGGGAGAAAGTGCTTTTGTAAAGGTAAAAGAAAAATCTAAAGTATTATCTGGAGCTATTAATGTTCAAGGAATATTAGAAATTAAAGTAGAAAAAAATTATGAAAACAGTACAGTTAGTCAAATTTTAAATTTAGTAGAAAATGCAACTGATAAAAAAGCAAAAACAGAAACATTTGTTGCAAAAGCAGCAAAAATTTATACACCGATTGTATTAGGATTGGCACTGCTAGTAGCAATATTTATGCCAATTTTAATAAAAGGCTCTACTTATTATGACAGTATTTATAAAGCTTTAATATTTTTAGTTATATCTTGCCCATGTTCAATTGCAATATCAGTACCTCTTAGTTATTTTAGTGGAATAGGTAAAGCTTCTAAAAAAGGAATTTTAATAAAAGGTAGTGATTATCTAGATGGAATTAAAGATATAGGACAAATATTATTTGATAAGACAGGAACAATAACTACAGGAAAGTTTAAAGTTAGTAAAATCAAGACATATAATGGAAAATATTCAGAAAACGAAATATTAAATTATTTTGCTATGGGAGAAAGTTTTTCGAATCATCCATTAGCCAAATCAATTTTAGAAATGGTAAATGATGAAATTGATACAACTAAGGTTAAAGACTTTGAAGAAATATCAGGTAAAGGATTAAAATATACTTATAACAATATGAAAATAAAAATAGGAAATGCAGAATTTGTAGACAGCAAAGAAAAAATAGATGAAAAAGGAACAATTCTTTATTTGAAAATAGAAGATGAAATAACTGGGGGCATTGTATTAACAGATGAAATAAAGTCAGATGCTAAAGAAACAATTAAACAGTTAAAAGAATTAGGAATAAAGACAAAGATGCTTACAGGAGATAAAAAAGAGGTTGCAACTCGAATAGCAAAAGAAGTAAACATTGATGAAGTAAAGTCAGAAATGCTACCACAGGATAAATATAATGAATTAGAAAAAGTATTAGATAATAATATTACAGAAAAAAAAGTTGCATATGTAGGAGATGGAATTAATGATAGTCCTGTTTTAGCTAGAGCTGATATTGGTATATCAATGGGAGGTATTGGATCAAATTCAGCAATTGAAGCATCTGATATGGTTATTATGACAGATGAATTAAAGAAAATTATAGAAGCAATACAAATTTCTAAGAAAACTAACAGAATAATAAAAGAAAATTTAATATTTTCAATTGGAGTAAAAATATTAATATTACTTCTTAGCATATTAGGAATAGCCGATATGTGGGAAGCAGTTTTTGCTGATGTAGGTACAACTTTAATAACTATATTTAATACTATCAGAATTTTAAAATAATTATTGACACAAGAATAAACAGATATGTTATAATATTCATATCTGTTTATTTTATATATTAAAAAGTTATTTTAATATATAATAATTTATGATATATTAATAAAAAAGAAAAAGAGGAGTAGAAAAAACATGAGAAGAGGAAAAAGAGAGTTAAAAAATGAAACAACAATTAAAGGAACAGCTTCAGGAGGAAAAAATAAAAAAAGCAAAAAAGCCATTTCAAAAGCATTAATAATAATTGCTATTATAATTGTTATTTTTGTAATAGGATTGTTGGTTAATGAGTTTGTTGTTTTTGATAATAACAAAACAACAAATTTAGTTATCAATAATAAAAATGTAACATCTAACTTAAAACAGCAGATTTTAATAGAAGATAATATTATATATTTATCAGAATCAGATATTGCAAATTTCTTTGATAAATATATTTATGAAGAAAAAGAAACTAATCAAATAATAACAACTTATGAGAAAAAGATTGCAGCTATAGGGTTTGAAGATAATAAAATCACTATTAATGGATCAGACAAAAATATTTATGCACATGCAATAAAAAGAGATGGAATAGTATATTTGCCAATTTCTGAAATGAAAGATGTATATGATATAGAAATTTCTAATATTGAAAAAACTAAAGTAATAACAATGGATTCATTAGAAAAAGAACAGAAAAAAGCAATTGTAACATCTGATACTTCAGTTAAATCTTCAACCAATTTTATTTCAAAAACAGTAGATAGAATAAAAAGGGGAGAGTGTGTTGTTGTCATAGCTTCAAATAATGGATACACTAAAATTAGAACGGAAAATGGAAAAATAGGTTATATAAAATCAAATCAACTAGAGAATGAATTTATAGTTAGAGAATCTATGGAAGAAGAAAAACAAATAAATGGAAAAGTTAATTTAACTTGGGATTATTTTTCTGAATATGGTTCAGCACCAGACAGAACAGGAACAACAATAGATGGTGTTAATGTTGTTTCACCAGCATTTTTCTATATTGATAAAAATGGAAATTTAACAGAAAATGTAGGAACTAAAGGCGAAAATTATATTAACTGGGCACATGAAAATGGTTATAAAGTATGGCCAATGATATCAAATGCAGAAGCGGCAAAAAGTAGTCTATCAATTACTTCTAAAATTATGAATAGTTACGAATCAAGGCAAAAGTTAATTGAAAGTATTGTTAATAAATGTGTAAAATATAATTTAGATGGGGTTAACATAGATTTTGAAAATATGAGGGAAGACGACAAAGATATGTATTCAAGATTTATTATAGAGTTAACACCACGTTTAAAAGAAATAGGACTTGTAACTTCTGTAGATGTAACAGCACCGGATGGAGGAGAAACTTGGTCATTATGCTTTGATAGAAATGTAATAGGTAATGTAGCAGATTACATTGTGTTTATGGCTTATGACGAATATGGTACATCTAGTACAAAACCAGGAACAACTGCTGGATATGATTGGGTAAAATTAAATTTAGAAAAATTTCTAAAAACAGAAGAAATCAAGTCAGAAAAGATAATATTAGCAGTTCCATTTTATACAAGAGTTTGGACAACTAATTCAGAAGGAAAAATAATAAGTAGAAATACTGTGACTATGAAAGATATTGAAAAAGTATTACCAAATGATGTTGAGAAAAAATGGGATAATGACTTAAAACAAAACTATGCAGAATATAAAGATGGCGATAATAAAAAAGAAATTTGGATTGAAGATATACAATCTCTAAAAGAAAAGGTATCTTTAATAAAAGAAAAAAATTTAGCAGGTGTAGGTTCATGGCAAAAAGACATGGAAGATGATGCTGTATGGTCAATGCTGAAAAATGAACTAAAATAATAGCAATTTGCTAAAAACTGCTTGACATTAGTAATTTTGACATATATAATACAAAAAAAGCACAATTGGAGGTATCTTGACGAAATGCAGAATGAAAATGTATTCTTTACAACAGATAAATATAGCAATCTAACAGATGAACAAATAATATCTCAAATTAAGCAAGGAGACCAAGAATCTTTAGCTTATTTACTAGAAAAATATAAAAACTTAGTTAATATAAAAGTTAGTAAATATTTTATGATTGGAGCCGAAAAAGAAGATATATTACAGGAAGGAATGATTGGACTGTTTAAGGCGATAAAGGATTTTAAAGAAGAAAAACAGAAATCATTCAAATCTTTTGCTAATATCTGCATAGAGAGACAATTAATAACAGCAATAAAAAGTTCAAATAGACAAAAACATATGCCTTTGAATTCGTATTTATCACTAAATATGGCTGCTTATGATAATAATGAAGAAGATAGTGTTGAATTAATAGATACTTTTAATAGTAATACTGTAGAAGACCCATTAGAAACAATAATGAAAAAAGAATATTATAGTGAAATGGAAAATGCAGTCAACAAAAATTTAAGTAAATTTGAAAAGCAAGTATTAGATGGATTTTTAAAGGGCGAAAGTTATGTAACAATTGCAAAAAAATTAGATTCGCCAGTTAAGTCGATAGATAATGCAATACAAAGAATAAGAAAAAAAGCAATAAAAAATATGCTTGAAAATTGAAAAAACCAGTCTTAAAGGCTGGTTTTTTAAGTATGGAGCTTCCAACGGGAATTGAACCCGTGACCTCAGCCTTACCAAGGCTGCACTCTACCAACTGAGCTATGGAAGCAAAATAAATACAATAATAATTATATAATAAGAAAAATAAAAAGTAAAGAATTCTATTGACTTTTTTTAAAAAAGAGGTTAAACTATTAACATAGAACAAAGATAAGTGAGAGAAAAAGTAAAATAAAGGTTACTGTTAGAGAGAATTAATCATAGGCTGAAAATTAATTCCAGAAAACATATTTGAAAAACTACCTCTTCAAAATCTCTAGTGAATAAGCTAGACGTTTTAGATACGTTACAATCTATTAACTAAGTAAAATATAGGATGGAACCGTGTATAAAAAAGCACTCCTATGGATTGATGATATCCAAGGAGTGTTTTTATATATATGATAAATATCCAATAAATAATATAAAGGAGGAACGTTTATGATTAAAGTTATTTTAAAAGATGGTTCAACTATGGAAATAGAAGAAGGAACATCAATTTTAGAAGTAGCAAAAAGAATAAGCGAAGGATTAGCAAGAAATGTAACTTGTGGAGAAATTAATGGAGAGATTAGAGATATAAGATATAAAATAAAAGAAGATTGTAATTTAATACTTCATACATTTAAAAATGATGATTTGGAAGGAAAAAAAGCTTATTGGCATACAACGTCACATATTATGGCACAAGCTGTAAAAAGATTATTTCCAAATGTTAAATTTGCAATAGGACCTTCTATTGCAGAAGGATTTTATTATGATTTTGATGTAGAAAAACCTTTTACAGATGAAGATAAAACAAAAATTGAAGAAGAAATGAAGAAAATCATAAAAGAAAATATACAAATTGAAAGATTTTCTTTACCAAAGCAAGAAGCATTAAAATTAATGGAAGGACAACCATATAAACAAGAACTAATTGAAGAATTACCAGAAGGAGAAGAAATTAGTTTTTATAAACAAGGAGATTTTACAGACTTATGTGCAGGACCACATTTATTAAGTACAGGAAAAATAAAATCAATAAAAATACTATCATCTTCAGGAGCTTATTGGAGAGGTAGCGAAAAAAACAAAATGTTACAAAGAATTTATGGAATAGCCTTTCCAAAAGCAAGTGAATTACAAGAACATTTACAATTACTAGAAGAAGCAAAACAAAGAGATCATAGAAAAATAGGAAAAGATTTAGAAATATTTATGACTCATCCACTAGTTGGTTCAGGATTACCTATGTATTTACCAAATGGTGCAACAATAAGAAGAATATTGGAAAGATATATTCAAGATAAAGAATTAGCACTAGGATATAGTCATGTATATACTCCTTCACTTGCAAATGTAGAGTTATATAAAACATCTGGACATTGGGACCATTATAAAGATGATATGTTTCCTGTTATGAAAATGGATAATGAAGAAATGGTTTTAAGACCAATGAATTGTCCTCATCATATGTTAGTATATAAAAATAAAATGCATTCTTATCGTGATTTACCAATAAAAATTGGAGAACTTGCACATGATTTTAGATATGAAGATAGTGGAAGTGTTTGTGGGTTGGAAAGAGTTAGACAAATGTGTCAAAATGATGCACATTTATTTGTAAGACCAGACCAGATTAAAGAAGAAGTAGGGAAAGTTTTAAAATTAATAGTAGAAGTATATCAAAAAGATTTTGGATTCCCAGCATCAAGTTTTAAATATAGATTATCTTTAAGGGATAAAAGTAATAAAGAAAAATATATAGATAATGACGAAATGTGGGAAACAGCAGAAAGTCAATTAAGAGAAATATTAACTGAATTAGAGATTCCTTTTTATGAAGCAGAAGGAGAAGCAGCATTTTATGGACCAAAAATAGATATACAAATAAAAACAGCTTTAAATCATGATATAACAATACCAACTTGTCAATTAGATTTTGCATTGCCTGAAAGATTTGAACTTGAATATATAGGAAAAGACGGAGAAAAACATAGACCTGTGGTAATACACAGAGCTATATTAGGAAGTTCTGATAGATTTATATCATTCTTATTAGAAGAAACAAAAGGAGTGCTTCCAACGTGGCTTGCACCAATACAGGTAAAAATATTACCAATTACAGACAATCAACATGAATATGCTTACAAAGTAAGAGATGAATTATTAAAAGAAGGAATACGTGTAGAGGTTGATGATAGAAATGAAAAAACAGGATATAAAATTCGTGAAGCTCAACTTCAAAAAATACCATATACGCTAGTAGTTGGGGCAAAAGAAGTTGAAGAAAACTTAGTTGCAATTCGTTCTCATAAAGATGGAGATTTAGGAACAATGAAATTAAATGAATTTATAGAAAAGATTTCAACTGAAATAAAAAATAAGGGATAAAAATATAAGTATATTTAAATAAAAAATGAAATGCCCAAAAACATTTTTATTGGACAATATAAGGAGGAAAAAATGAAATTAGGAATTGTTGGACTTCCAAATGTAGGGAAGAGTACGATGTTTAATAGTATAACAAAAGCAGGAGCTGAATGTGCTAATTATCCTTTTTGTACTATAGAGCCAAACGTAGGAGTTGTTGCTGTACCAGATGAAAGATTAAAAAAATTAACTGAAATGTATAATCCTCAAAAAACTACTCCTGCTGTTGTAGAATTTGTTGATATAGCAGGATTAGTAAAAGGAGCAAGTAAAGGGGAAGGATTAGGAAATAAGTTTTTGTCTCATATTAGAGAAACTGATGCAATAGTAGAAGTTGTAAGATGTTTTGAAGATTCAAATGTAGTTCATGTTGATGGTTCAGTTAATCCAATAAGAGATATTGAAACAATAAATTTGGAATTAATTTTTGCAGATATCGAAACAGTAAACAAAAGATTAGATAAAGCTAAGAAAAATTTAAAAGCAGATAAAAAATATCAAATAGAAATTGATTTATTGGAAAAAATATTAAAAACATTAGAAGAAGGAAAGTCAGCAAGAACTTTAGAATTTAATGAAGAAGAACAAGTATTAGTTAAAGATATGTTTTTATTAACTACAAAACCAATATTATATATTGCAAATGTCTCAGAAGAACAGTTAGAAAATCCTGATGATAATGATAATGTAAAAAAAGTTAAAGAATATGCTAAAAAGGAAAATGCAGAAGTAATTCCGTTATGCGTAAAAATAGAAGAAGAATTATCTGGTTTAGAAGAAAATGATAAAAAAGAGATGCTAGAAGCACTTGGTTTAGAAGAGTCTGGTTTGGATAAAGTAATTAAAAAAAGCTATGATTTATTAGGTTTGATGTCATTTTTAACAGCAGGAGAACCAGAAGTAAGAGCTTGGACAATAAAAAAAGGAACAAAAGCACCACAAGCTGCTGGGAAGATTCACTCTGATATTGAAAGAGGATTCATAAAAGCTGAGATAGTTTCTTATGAAGATTTAGTAAGAGAAGGCTCAATGGTTGCAGCCAAAGAAAAGGGATTAGTTCGTTCAGAAGGAAAAGAATATATTATGCAAGATGGGGATATTGTTTTATTTAAATTTAATGTATAAATATGTAACATAAATGTAATATAAAAATAAAATAAAACTCTTGACTTATTTATTTTTAAAGTATAAAATATTAATAGAAAAACAAAAGAAATGTATTCTTTTATGTATTTTTATATATTTTGCTTGAATTATACTAAAAAAAGTAGTATAATATATAGTGATTGTATAAATAATAATAAAAAGTATGAAAGTAGAGGAGAAATCAATATGAAAAAATCAAATTTAATTCAAATTGTTACAATTTTATTAGTTAGTGCAATGGTAATGTTGTTTTCAACAACTGTAAATGCTGCAAATGATAATAATGATGTTCATGATTTAACAGGAACATTAACAAAAAATAGTACACCAAGTAACACTCCAAGTAATACACCAAGTAACACACCAAGTAACACTCCAAGTAATACACCTAACAATACCCAAAATAATGCAAAGAAGAATTCAAGTGTTTATAATAATACAAACAATAATTTACCAAAAACAGGTATTGAAGATTCAATTCCAGTAGCAGCATTAGTAGTTGTATTTGGAGTATCAGCAGTATATGCTTATAAAAAGATAAAAGAATATAAAAACATTTAGTTAAATAAGATAAATCAAAGACCTTTTATAAGGTCTTTTTTGTGTGCTATATTTTGATGGCATAGTTATTGAATTTATTGTGTATGATGATAATACAATGAGTTGTCCAACATTAGAGATTGATTCATTTATAAGCATCACTTTAAAACCAAGATTTGGAATAAGAGATGATGAAAATTATTCTGAGTATGATGTTGCTGCATGTCACAATGAACAATGTCAATTAATTGAAGATTATGATATTGAGGAAAATTTATTTGCATATTTAAAAGCAAATGGGATGATTAGATACAGTAATGACATGGCATATTTATATGGG
>OJKC01001334.1_pt1 | contig 15821 bp, 10 predicted proteins | sample 1596401 | NCBI WGS metagenome assembly OJKC01 (sample SAMEA4350162, study PRJEB24818) | metagenome | biome: human; feature: gut; material: faeces | place: Denmark | collected 2013-09 | reverse complement strand
TGTTGCACTCGGTATAGGCCGCCAAGTCGTAGGAGTATTCCAGCGGCTTTTCCAGCCGGAAATCCTCCATCGGCAGCGTCGGCAGGCGGAACAGGCGGGTCATTTCGTCCATGCGGCTGTCCACCACCATCGTCAGCGCCGGAATGCCGCTCGTGACGGCAATCACGTTCCCGTGGAAGCGGCTGCCGAGGGAAAAGTCGTACTGCCTGACCCACGCCAGCCAATCCTCAATGTGGAAAAAAACGTGCATTTGCCGCTTCAGCCAGTCCTGCAAATAGCGGAACTGGTACTCGTCGCCGCAGCAGTTTTCCAGCGTCAGCGGGAATGCGTTCTGCTCCACAAAGCCGAGGTCGCGGTTCGCGCAGAAAGTCAAAAACTGCCGTTCCGGGTCGGACAGCGTGCCGTAGAAGGTGCGGAAGTTGCAGCACGCGCGCATTTTCGGGTCGAACGGTTTCTTCTCCACGCGAAACTTCTCGTTCATTCCCTGATACAGGCTGGGACAGCCGATAATGCGGAAGTTGACGATGCCGTTCTTCTCCAGCACCGCCGCGGTGTACTCGCCGCGAACGCCCAGCACAGCGCGCTCCGCCATCGTCCGCAGGAGCTTGACCGTGTCCGGGTGGAGCGTGATGTCCACATTGCGCGCCATGCTCTGCACCCCCACGCTGATTGGAACCAGCGGTTTATCGCCGATTCGCTTCAGCATCGTCCAAACGTGCGGGTACGTCTGATTCGGGGTCAGCCAGATCAGCTCGGTCGTGATGTAGTGGGTGATGTCCGCCCGGTCGCGGAACGTGTCCGACGTAACATCCCACAGCGGAATCATCACGGGGTGAAAGATGTCCTTCAGCGCCCGGATAAACACGAGATTTCCCGTATTATTTCCCAGAAAAAAGAAGCGTTTTGCCCACTCATGCTTCTCAAACGACACCCGATCATTCCAAAACAATCCAACCGCCATCCGCTTCCTCCTTCCTTGTGACGTGGGGAGACGCTGGGGCGTTGCCCCAGACCCTACCAGAGGCTTTGCCTCTGGACTCCACAAGGGGCAATTGCCCCTTGACCCCTTCTCGCGATTGAGTTGGTGACAACTGCATAATTTACCCGCGTGTTTATTTTTGGGAACGGTGCATCCGCTTGCGCAGCTTCTTCCGAAACGTTTCGCGGTCGAACAGCAGGAAGCCAATCGTCCGCTTCACCAGCCCGGTCTGCTCCGGGATGAAGCCAATCATGCGGCTCGGCGCGTCCGCCGCGCCCATCTCGTGCGCCGCAAGCGCCGCTTCCGCCGACTGGTCGCGCACCAGCGTCCGCAAATCCAGCGCGTTCTCCCCCGCGAACACCACATCCTCGAACGGGATGTTCCGCAGCAGCTCCGCGTCCGCTTCGGGCAGCTGCCGCAGCACCCCCTCGAAGGGCATCGACATTGCCAGCTGCACGCCGGGACTGTCAAGCGACTGCATCACGCCCGTTCCGGCGAAGGTATCGTGGAAGTCGCGCACAAATTGCAGCGCGTGATGCTGGACGCAGGTCGACAGGAAATGCGCGGCTTCATTGCGCCCCTCCTGCGCGTACACCGGGACGACACGCGCATTCTGCCGCTCGAAGCCCACGCAGGGCGCTTCGTCGGAGGACAGCAGGAACTCGCGGAACGCGCCGGACATGGCGGGCGGCATCGGATAGAAGCAGTGTACGGGAAAATCGTAGGCAGCGGACAAGCGCTCGCTGTTCCGCCCGTCCGCATGGACGTAGTAGACCGGAACCGCGCGCTGCGTCAGCTGGCAGAGCGCCGCCTGCAAACGCCCGCTGTACCCCATATCAAAGCACGCCGCGCCTTCCGGCAGTTTTTCCTCATAATACGCCCGCGCCGCGCTGTATGCCGCCTGATGACGGCAGCCGTCGTAGAGTTTATCGCGGAAGAAGCGCAGAAACGATTCCCAGCGCGTTTTCTCCTGAAACGGCGATTGCCACGGGAAACCCGCCGCCTCCGCCTGATGGTGCAGTTCGCTTTCCGGCGCGTCAAGCGTGCAGAAGGACAGCAGCTTCAGCGTTTTTTCAGGCGTGTAGACCGTCCAGCGCACCGGCAGCGCCGCCCAGTCGGTCGGATTCGCCATCAGCGCGGGCAGCAAGCACCGCCGCGACGCGGGAATGTAGTCTGTTTCGACAGCATCCGCATCCGTGCGCAGCAGCTCGACTGCCTGCCGCAGCAGCGCACCATCCCGCGCGAGGAACACCAGCCGCTTTACGCCATCCGCCCGGCAGCGGCACAGCAGCCACTTCGCCAGCGCCAGCAGGTGTGTGCCGACGGCGTAGTACCCCAGCCTGGACGGATACGCCGCAAACGCGGAATCCGCCGTCGCGGGGGCATAGCCATCGTCGAAGAAGCGGTTTGCCGCCATTCCCTGCGCGCACCTGAGCGCCAGCGGCTGCATCGCGTCCGCCGTCGTGAAGCCCGCCAGACACCCGTGTCCCAGATTCGCCATCTGCGTGCAGTCCGCATCCATGAAAACATCCGCCGGGCGCGGCAGCAGCATCGCCCGCAACCCCGCTTTTTTCGCGGCTTCCACGTCGATTTTCGCATTGTCGCCGATGTGCAGCACGTTATCCGGCTTCACGCCCAGTTGCGCCGTCAGCTTGCGATAGAGCGCGCCGTTCCATTTCAGCGCGTTCTGCTCGTTCGAGAGGAAGAAGCCGTCCCAGCCGCGGACGCCGCATTTTTCCAGCATCCGCCGAATCGTGTCCGCGTCAAGGTACATGTCCGACGTCAGCACGACGCGTTTTCCCGCCGCTTTCGCCAGATTGAACAGCTGCACGCCGGTCTTGCGCGGGCGGCAGAAATGCACCTCCGCCTCCCGCTCGTTGTAGGTCATTTGCCCCACGCAGTCGTCCGACACGCCCAGATTCTGCATCATGGCGCTGTAAATGTTCCACATCGTCACGTCGGCTTGCGTTTCGGGCAGCCACGCGCGCGCGCAGCTTTCCGCCTCTATCCGCGCCTGTACGAAGGAGGTCATGTTCCGCCGCGCCGCCCGCTGCCATTTGCCTTCCAGCGTGTGGAAGAGGTCAATCGGTGTGCGGAAAGGGCGCAGAATCAGCGTATCGAACACATCCAGCGAAATCACCGGGCAGTCGATGCCGTCCAGCCCCAGAATCGCGCGCTTGATGCGCTCCGTCCCGTCCCGCCACGGGGTCATCGGCTGGTCGAACCAGAAGATTTCCGGCAGATTCGCGTCCTCATCCGGCGGAAAATCCGGGCAGAGCGCCGCCGTCAAGCGGCTGATTTCCGGCTGATTCGCCGCCTTCCGCGCCTGCTCCGCCCACATCCGCGCATACCACTTTCGCGCCTTTTGCAGCTGCTGCCGCGCTTGATCCGCCCCCTGCTGATGCAGAAATTCATCCGCAAAGGCAAACACCTGCGCAATATCGGCGTAATTTTTTCGGAATTTTGCCGGATTTCCCGCCGCCCCCGTCGAGGACGACGGATGTTCACAGTAAAACACGCCGTCGCCGCGGTGCCGCCCGAAACCCTGCGCAAAGAAATACAGCACGACGGAAAACGCAATGTCCTCCGTCATCACAATGTGCTTTTTCGCCAGCGGCGCGTAGTAGGGTGCGCACCGCAGCCACAAATCGCGCCGAATCACCTTGTTCCAAATGGTGTGGAAGCTGTAGCACGTCATCGCCTGCTGAAAAAACGCATCCCGCACCGCATCGCCGCGCAGCTCGTCCTCCAGCACACAGTCCGCATGAACCGGGCGCACGAAGCGGTCGCCGTTTTCGCGCTGCCAGACCGTGTCGCCCATCACGAGGTCGAAGTCGTTCTCTTCCGCCAGCGCGACGGCGGCACGGTGAAAATCCACCGACACAAAATCGTCGCTGTCCAGAAAAGCGAGGTACTTGCCCGTCGCCGCGTCCGCGCCGGTCATCCGCGCCGCGAAAAGCCCGCGGTTCTGCGAATGCGTCAGCACCCGAAAGCGGCTGTCGCGCCGGGCATACTCCGCCAGCACCGCGCCCGCGCCATCCGGCGAGGCATCATCCACCAGCAGGAACTCCGCGTCCCGCAGTGACTGCGTGCGCAGCGACTCCAGACACGCGGGCAAATCCCGCTTCGTCCCATACACCGGAACGACCACAGACAGCGTTGCAGCCACCGCGCTTCTCCTTTCTGCCCATCCGAAAACGAGTGATACTTGCCGATTTTGACATGTACATTCTACCATATTCCCGCCCGATTGGCAAGCCTTTCGGGGGATTTTTGCACGCCCCAAAAAAACGCGGTCAGACAGCTTTTTTCGCCATCTGACCGCAGGATGCCCTATTTTGCGGAAAATCCGCTTACCAAGTAATATCCTCGCCCGTCAGCGCCTTCCACGCCTTGCGGATATCCTTCTGATGCCGCACGCCGTTCTTCGGGTCGAGCTTCGCGGTTTCCTCCATCGTGCGCGGGAAATGGACGCACAAATGCCCGTCGAAGTCGTTATCCTTGATGCTGCCGGAGAGGTGGGGCATACAGTGCATGGAGGCCAGCACCCATGTGCCGCTGGGCAGCAGGACATACACCGGCTTCTCGTCCCACGAGAACTTGCCGCCCCACGCCGCCTTCATAATCGCGGTATCCTGCGCCGTCAGCGGCTCAGAGTCCGCGTGACGACCCAAGGAGTAGAAGCGCAGGCGGAAGGAGGAACCGCTTCTCGGCTCATAGACTAGCACCGTCTGCCCGCTCTTGATGGTCGGCTTGATTTCCGTGTACCACATCTGCAGCTTAATCTGGCTCTTTGCCGGGCCATTGCCGAAGGAGCCGCCGTTATTGCCCGGTTCTGACTTGTTATCGTCCGGGAGCGCGGTATCGCCGGTCACGCAGTCGCCCGTGTACAGCTTCGTCTGCGTGTTCACGCCCGCGATGCCGTCCGGGGCAAGCCCGTTGCGCTTCTGGAATGCCAGCACCGCCGCGCGGGTCGTCTCGTCATAAGTGCCGTTGATGGTCACGGTATAGCGCAGGTTGCTCAGCGCCTGCTGGAGGCGCAGCACCGCGTCGCCCGTCGCGCCGACTTTCAGGTTGGTGTACACCGTCGGCGTGTTGGAATCAACCTGCTTGCCCTCCGCCGTAATCGCGTTGACGGAGTAGAGGATGGTGTACGTCGCCGTATCGCCGTTGCCGGAGCCAGTCAAGCCGTTGCGCAGCTGGAACGCGCGCATGGCAGCGACCGTGTTCGCGCCGTACTTGCCGTCCACCTTGTCCGTCAGGTAGCCCAAATCCTTCAAGCGCTGCTGGACGCTCTTCACGTCGTCGCCCGTGCAGCCGGAATAGAGCAGGCGGGTCGGACGCGTCACGCCCGTGGTCGGGGTGGACGTCGGCGTGCTGATGGCAGCAAGCGCATCCGAAGAATACAGCTTCTTGTAGGTGCGCTTGCCCGCCACACCGTCCGCGCTCAAATTGTTGCGCAGCTGGAACGACGCAACCGCCGCCATCGTGCCCGTGCCGTAGTTGCCATCCACCGTGCCCGTGTAGTAGCCCAGCGCCTTCAAGCGGCTCTGCACGCTCTTCACGTCATCGCCGGACGAACCTTCGCGGAGGGTGCGCGTGGGCACGATGCCGAAGGACTGCGTGGGGGTCGGCGTGGGCGTGGCAGCCGACGGATCAGCCGCAATCGCATTGTTCGAATAGAGGATTTTGACCGTGTTCGCGCCGACTTTGCCGTCCGCCGTCAAGCCGTTGCGCGCTTGGAACGCCTGAACCGCCGCCACCGTCGCCGCGCCGTAGATGCCATCCAGCGCGCCGGAGTAGTAGCCGAACTTGTCCAGTCGGCTCTGCACGCTCTTCACGTCGTCGCCGGACATGCCGGGGCGCAGAATGCGCGTGGGTGCGCTTTCATCCACCGGCTTGGGAGAGGGCGTGACGGAGCTGCCCGCGTCAATCGCGGTGCTGCTGTACAGCGCCTTGACCGTGTCCTCGCCGCAGATGCCGTCGGACGTAAGCCCATTGCGCGTCTGGAAGCGGCGAATCGCGCTTTCCGTCGCCGTGCCGTACACACCGTCCGCCTTGCCCGTCAGGTAGCCCAGCGCAATCAGCTTCGTCTGCACGCTCTTCACGTCGTCGCCCTTCATGCCCAGCGTCAGCTTGCGCTCGCCCACGCCGTCGGGCTGCGACGTTTCCTTCGCGCCGATTGCGCCTTCGGAGAAGAGGCGCTTGCGGGTGTTTGTGCCCAGAACGCCGTCAGCGGACAAGCCGTTCTTCTTCTGGAAGGCAAGAACCGCCGCCTTCGTCGCTGCGCCGTACTGCCCGTCGGAGATGCCGGTCAGGTAGCCCAGCGCCGCCAGACGGTCCTGCGTGTACAGCACATCCTGCCCACCCATGCCCTCGCGGAGCGTGCGGGTCGGGATGCCATAGGCGATGTTGTCCAAATCCGCGGTGGGCTTGGGCGTAATCATCGGCTGCGTGACGTTGCCATTGCTGTCGAAGTAGCTTTCCAGCTTGACGAGCGTGTTCTTGCCCGCCTTGCCATCCACCGTCAGCCCGGTCGCCTTCTGGAACGCCATGACCGCCTCGAACGTGGACTGCCCGAACACGCCGTCCACCTTGGAGATGGTGAAGCCCAAGTCCTTCAGCGCCTGCTGCAATACCCGCACGCGCGAGCCGCTGGAGGTGTACTGCAATTTGCTGTAATCGCCCTTAAACAGCCCCGTCGCGGTCGAAGAGGAGGACGACGAATTGCCGTCAATGTCAATGCCCGTCTGCTTTTCCAGCAGAGCAATCGTCGCGGAACCGGCGATACCGTCCACCGTCAGGCTGTTCGCCTGCTGGAACGCGCTCACCGCCGCCTTCGTGCCGCTGCCGAAGCTGCCGTCCACCGTGCCGGAGTAGTAGCCCAATTGCGTCAAGGCCTGCTGCAAGCGGCGCACACTGTCGCTCTTGTCGTTCTTCTGCAGCTTCAAGGCTGCCGCGCTGCTTGTGATGACCAGCGTCAGCATCAGCACCAGCGCCAGCACACGCACGATGCTCTTTTTCATAGCATTCCCCTCCAAATAATCCGGGAAGCTCTGATGAAATGAGGTAGTCAGATGGTGGATGGATTTTTCGTCAGATGCAATTGCAAAAATCGAAGGTTTACTGGAGGTAAATCGAGATTTTTGCAAGCAGCAGATGGCGGAAAAGACATTCGCCAGATGGCTGCCGAATGAATCAGAGATTCCCACAGGTACTGTGGCTATTGTATCAGAAAATCACGCAATTGTAAAGAACTATTACGCATTTGTTACAAGTTGAACTTCTCCAGCAATTCCATCGGGTGGGCAATCAGCACCTTCGCGCCGTTGTCCAGCAGCTCCTGCGCCGTGCGGAAGCCCCACAGCACGCCCACTGGATTCATGCCCGCGCTGCACGCACAGGTCATATCCACCTTCGTGTCGCCCAGATAGAGGAAATCCGCCGGGGCAATGCCGAGCTGCTCCGCCACCAGCAGCGCGCCCGCCTTGTCCGGCTTCACCGGCACGCCCTCCACCTGCCCGCGCACGACGCTGAACGGCACATCCGGGAAGAAGTGGCTGATGACGTTCTTCGTGTCCGCGTCGGGCTTATTGGAGAGCACCGCCAGCTTCAAACCGCGCTCCGCCAAGGCGTGCAGCAGCTCCGGAATGCCGTCGTAGGGCTGCGTTTTCACCTGCGTATGCTTCTCGTAGTACGCCTGATACTCCGCCTGCACCGCGTCCGCCAAGTCCTGCCGGTCGCGAACCGCCCGCTGCGCCAAAATCTTCGCGCCGTTGCCGACGAGGTAGCAGTATTCCTTCGTCTCCCAGCCGGGCAGCCCGTGCAGGCGCAAGGCACGGTTCATCGCCGTGGCAATGTCGTCAATCGTGTTCGTCAGCGTACCGTCCAAATCAAACAAAACCGCCTGAATCATCAAAAAAATCTCCTTTATGTGATGAATGGATTTCGCGCCGCGCTGCCATGCTAGAGTGTGTTTCTAAAATGAGACCAGTGCAGTTTCGAGCAGATTTTCTTGCAATTCAAGGATGAAAACCGAAGGTTTACTGGTGGTAAATCGAGGTTTGAAGACGCGGAAGTGCAAGAAAAGATGCCGAAAATGCTGCTGGGCGAATTTAGAAACACACTCTAAGACAGAAAGGAGCGATGAACATGGACAAAAAACGCAAGGATTCCGTCATTCGCGCAACCGTCGACCGTGCCGCCCTGCTGCGCGGGGTGCTGATGCTGACGGCGCTCGCCCTGCTGCTCTGCTTCGGCTTGAAGCCCAGCCGCGCCGCCGCGCCCGACGCCGAGGACGGCGCACTGACCGCCTCCGACGCCTCCGCCCGCCTGAGCGCCGAGTGTGAGCTGCTCCAGCGCGTCACCTTTTCCCCCTGCGGGCACGAAATGACGCGCCGCCAGCGCCTGCCAGCCGAACTGGCCGGCATGACGAAGGACGAACTCGCCGCGAAGTACGACCAGTGGGTCATCACGTCGTTTTCGCCCGCGCAGGTGAGTATGGAGCGCGCGCTTGCCCTCTACTGCCCGGAACACGTTGTGCTGATGCCGGACGAAAGCGGGCAGCTGTGCATCTTCCGCAACCGCTACGGCGACGCGCTGGCGCTGGTGCGCGAACTCGGCGTGCCGCTGAGCGACTTGCCGGACGATGTGCAGGAGGAGGTTCGTCCCGGTCTGGGGTTCGATGACGAGGTCACGCTGGAGAAGTGGCTGGAAAGCGTGCAGTCGTAAATCCCCCACCCCATTGTACGCCGATTCGCGCCGCTTGTCCAGCGGATTTCACGGTTTTGTTTGCTTCCAGCGAAGAAGTATGCTATAATGATAGCGAACTTTCGCGATAGAGGTGAGCGCATGGCACGAATCGGCATCATGACCTTCCTGCACAATGACAACTACGGGTCGATTCTTCAAGCGTGGGCGCTGCAAAACGCCGTCCGTTCCCTGGGGTACGACGCGGAGCATATCGACTATGTTCCCTCGCAGACGGAAAAGATGAAGAATCTGCTGTGCAGCGGCAATTCGCCCCGCCTGATTTTGGACGGCATGAAAAAGCGCAGCGCGGCGCGCGGGCTGAACGAGGGCTTTGATGAGTTCCGGCAGACGCAGATGATTTTGTCGCCCGTCTGCCGCGACCAGAGCGCGCTGGCGCATCAGGCGCTGTCATACGACGCGCTGATTTGCGGGTCAGACCAGATTTGGTCGCCGACGTGGCTCAATCCGGCGTATTTCCTGAATTTCACGAAGAAGCCGAAAGTCGCCTACGCGCCGTCGCTGGGCGTATCGACGATGACGGACAGCGCGAAAGGGCGCAAAATCGCCGCATTGATACGGGGGTTCGCCGCCATCTCCGTCCGGGAGGAGGAGGGTGCGGCGCTCCTGCAATCCCTCATCGGCAAAAAGCCCGCCGTCATGCCCGATCCCGTGATGCTCCTGCCGCGCGAAAAGTGGCTGGAACTCATCGGCGGCGACATCCCGATGGGCAATGATATTCTGTGCTTCTTTCTGGCGGACAATCCCGCGTACTGGACGCAGGTGGAGCAGATTCGGCAGAAAACAGGTCTGGGCGTGCGCGTCATTCCGCGGACGGAATCGGCCCTCCAGTCCGCGTATCCGCTGGCAAAGGGCGTGACCCCCGCGCAGTGGCTTTCTCTGATTGCGGGCGCGAGCATGGTGCTGACGGACAGCTTCCACGCCGCCGCGTTTTCCCTCCTGCTGCACACGCCCTGCACAATTCTCCGCCGCTACCGCGAGGACGACCCCGAAAGCCGCAACAGCCGCGTTGACCAGCTGCTGCGCACGCTGCAAGTCGCCGACCCCACACATCCGGATTTTTCCGTGGTGGACGAGCAGCTTGCCATCCAGCGGCAGCGGGGTTTGGACTTCCTGCAATCCGCCATCAGTCAAGCAGTGTCGCAAGCGACACCGGCAAAGGCGAAGTAAGCGACAGCCACTCCCCCGTCATCGGGTGATGGAGCGTCAAGGCGCTGGCGTGCAGCGCAAACCGCCCCGGCAATTGCGGAATTTCCGTGCCGTAGAGGAAATCCCCGACGACCGGACAGCCGATGAACGCCATGTGTACGCGGATTTGGTGCGTGCGCCCAGTTTCAAGCGTCAGCTCCACCAGCGCGCGCGTTTTCCCGCGTTTCAGCACGCGATAGTGCGTCACCGACGGCTTGCCGCTGGGCGTCACGATACGGCGGATGCTGGCGGCGTCCTCCTTGCCGATGGGCGCGTCAATCACGCCGCAGTCGTCATCCGGGCAGCCCTCCACCACCGCCTGATACGTCCGGATGAACTCCGGCGTATGCAGAAGCGCCTGCAAACGGTGCTGAATATGCGCGTCCTTGGCGACAATCATCAGCCCGCTTGTGCCCTTATCCAGCCGATTCACCGGACGGTAGACGAAATCCGCCGGACAGCGCAAATGAGCGTACAGCGCGTTTTCCAGCGTGTCATCCGGGTGCAGGGCGCTGGACTGGCTCGCCAGCGGGGCGGGTTTGTCAATCACGAACAGCCAGTCATCCTCATGCGCAATGGTCAGCGGCAGGTCATACGGCTTGACCGCGTACGCCGGTGCGTTCTCCCGGAAGCGGATTGCCACCACCTGCCCGGCGCGCACGAAGGCATCCACCGGGGTCACGACGCCATCCACCGTGATGCCGCCGTTCCACTTGGCGGACTTCATTGCCGTGTAGCTCACGCCCATCACGCGGCGCAGTACATCGCGCAGGCGCATTCCGTCCTGCTCCGGCAAAACCATATATTCCAACAAAAGCACCTCTTTTCAGGAGATGAAACCAATGAATGACATTCTTGCAATCCTCTCCGGCGGCGATTATGTCTCCGGCGAAAAAATCAGTCAGGAACTGGGCATCAGCCGCGCCGCCGTGTGGAAGCGCATTGCCCAGCTGCGCGAAGAGGGCTGGCAGATTGAAGCCGCCGGCCGCCGCGGCTACCGCCTCATCCCCGGCGACAGCCTCGACCCCATTTTCTGGGTGAATCAGCTGACGACCAAGACGCTTGGACGTGCCATCAACCACTACGAGCACACCATCACGTCCTCCAACACGCTGGTGAAGCAGATGGCGGTGCAGGGCGCGCCGAGCGGCAGCCTTTGCCTGTGCGAATGCCAGACGGCGGGCAAAGGGCGGCTGGGGCGCACATGGTCAGCCCCCGCGGGGCAGGCGATCCTGATGAGCGTCCTCCTGCGGCCGAAGCTCCCGCCGAAAAACGCGCCGCTGATTACCCTCGCGACCGCGATGGCAATGGCGCACGCTGTCCGCGAAGTGACGGGCATTGACGCGCAGATTAAGTGGCCCAACGACCTTGTGTTCTCCGGCAAAAAGCTGTGCGGCATTTTGCTGGAAATCAGCGCCGACCTCGACCAGATTGAGTACGTTGTCGTCGGCACGGGGCTGAACGTGCTGCGCGGGGCATATCCGCCGGAGCTGTCTGACCGCGCCGCCGCCTTGGAGGAATTCGCCAATCCGCCCGTGCGCCGGGAGATTGTCGTCCACTACCTGAAGGCGCTGGAGGACAACATGACGCTGCTGGAGGAGCACGGCTTCCCCGGCATACAGGAAGCGTACCGCCGCCACTGCTGCACGCTGGGCAGCCGGGTGCACGTCATCGGCACAGAGATTGACTTCATCGGCACGGCGGAGGACATTGACGAGACGGGCGCGCTGCTGGTGCGCGACGAAAGCGGCGTATTGCAGCGCGTGCTGTCCGGCGACGTATCTGTGCGCGGGGTCATGGGCTATGTCTGAGCTTCGCGGCATCGGGCTGGATATCTGCGGCATCGACCGCATGGCACAGCAGCTTGACAACACGCATTTCCTCCAGCGCATCCTGACGAAAGAGGAAATCGCGTACCTGCGCAGCCGCGGCGCGTCAGCGGCAGACACGCTGGCGGGGCTGTACGCGGCGAAGGAAGCCATCGTCAAGGCGCTCGGCTGCGGCATTGCCTTTCCGCTGACGGAGATTTCCATTTCGCACACGGCGCAGGGGCAGCCGACGGCGGCGCTCTCCGGCGGCGCGGCATTGCGCTATCCGGGGCATCTGCTGCTGACGATTACGCACGATGCGGGGGTCGCAGCAGCATCTGCACTCTATTTGGAATGAAGGAAAGCCTGCTCATGCGGTGATTGGCGTGGGCAGGCGGTTTTTTAATTCGGAATGCGGAATGCGGAATTATTTTGTGGGCTTCACGGAATCTTGGTGGAAAAAGCAGATTGGGGGCGCGTCTGCGGACGCGCAAAGTTACTGCGCAGGGACGCTTCGCTGCCTGCGACCAAGTTGCCATACTACCCTTTTTTCTTGGAGTAGATTTAACGGTGTAACAGTTGGGGCGTTGCCCCAAACCCCACCAGAGGCTCTGCCTCTGGACCCCGCAAGGGGGATCCCCCCTTGACCCCTTCGCGCGATTGAGTTGGTGACACATTCTTGCTTCTTCCGCGTGTTTATCCTTTTGGTGCTTCGCCTGAGCCGTTATTTGTCCGCCTTCAGCCAGCTTTCCCAAATGTCGGGCTGGTAGCCGATGGTGCATTTTTGTCCGCTGCGGACGATGGGGGATTTCAGCAGCCACGGGTTTTCCTGAATCGCAGTCATAATCACGCTGTCAATGTTGCAGTAGCACGCGGGATGCTCCTTCGCGCGCTTGTCCTCGCGGTCAAGAAGCCCCTGCATCCCCACGTCCTTCGCCATCGTCTGCAATTCGCGCTCGCCCAGCTTGTGCTTCTTCAAATCCATCACCTGCACCTGCACGCGGCGCTCCTTGAAGAAGCGTTCCGCCTTCTGCGCATCGAAATTCTTCTTGCTGATATAAAGCTGAATCACGCCTTGTTCCTCCTTACGTCGTCGCCCAAGAATTGCAGCAGCATACACTGCTTTCCATCCAGCAGGCGGGATGTGATGCGCTCGGTGTAGCGGCGGCGCAGCTCCTCCACGTTCAAATTGGTGCTGATGACCGTGCCTTTGCCGCGCAGCTGCCGCTCGTTGATGAGGTTGAACCACTGCACAATGGTGATGTTCTCCATCAGCGGTTCAACGCCCATGTCGTCAATCATCAGCACGTCGGTATCCATCAGCGTGTCCATTTCCTCCTGCTTGCCGGAGAAGTAGGCGCGGCGGGCGACGTCCAGGAAGCGGTAGGCACTGATCATCATCACGTTGAAGCCGCGCTCCAGCAATCGCTTCGCGATGGCGTGCATCAGGTACGTTTTGCCCAGACCGCTCTGCCCCATCAGCAGCAGATCCATCGTCGCGGCGCTGGGGTACTTTTCGGCGTACTGTTCGCACTGGTGGCGCAGCATGTCCATCAATTGCCGCTGGCTGTACTTTTTGCCCGGCAGCGGCTGGTCGGAGAACACATTCGGGTCAAACGCGGCGAACGACTGCTCCGCCTTTTCGCCCAAGCCGACCTCGCGGTACAGCCGCGCATAGAACGCACTGCGCAGGCACGGGCACATTTCGCGAATCGGCTCGCCGACGTAGCCCGTGTCGCGGCACTGCTTGCAGCGGTAGACGGGGGCAAGATAATCCGCCGGGAAGCCGCTTTGGCGGAGCAAATCGGCGATGCGCTTGTTCATCACGTCCATGCGGGCGGGCAGGTCATCCGCCGCCGCTTTGCCGTTCAGGATGCCGCGCACGCCGCCGAAAATCAGGTTCTGCCGCTCGGCGAGGTACTGCCCAATCTCCGGGCAGCGGGTGATAACCTCCTGCCGCCGCCGAAGCTCCTCCTGCGAATTTTTGAGGCGCTGCTGCTCGTACTCCTGCTGCAGCGCCTGCATGATTTCCTTACGCATGGCTTTCCTCCCACTCCTGCATCATGGCGTCCATGGCATCCTGCGTCGGCGTGTAGGTGCGCTGGGTGTACTGCTGCTCCCCGACGACCTTCGGCGTGCGCGCGGCGGGTGCGGTGGATTGGCTCGGCTGCTGCTCGAAGCGTTCGCGCTCCGCCTTGGCCGCTTCCATCGTCGTGATGCCTTTTTCCCGGAAAACTTTCAACATCTTGTTGAGGTATGCCATCGGTGATTTCTTCCCTGCCGCCCACGGCGCGCAGCCCAGCACAAACATCTGCGCGAACCGCCATTCCTCCGTCCACTGCTTCACAAGGGCGCGGTCGGCGGCGTTCGGCTTCGTCTTTTCGTCCAGCTGCATCGCCTGATACAGCACAATCAGGAACTCGTTCTGCTCGTCAATCTGCCGCATGTACGCGTCAATTTCCGGCAGCGTGCGCAGGTTGCGGTTCTGCCACGCCATCAGCGTCTGCATCACGTCCTGCAGCGTCGTCATGCCCCATTTGGCGCACTGCTGCGCCGCCAGCAGAATCACCGGGTCAGGGTACATGGTCTGGAAGCTCTTGTACGTCGCTTTCGTCGTGTCGTTGATGGTAATGCTGTAATTGCCCAGCGCGCGCAGGAATTGCTTGATAGGCTCGTTTTCCTTCCGGCTGCCTTCGATATCGCCCGACACGTCCTGTTCCGTGCGCACATTCCCCTGCTCGTGCAGCCGCTTCAAAATCCCGTCCAGATACGCAAACGACGGGTTGCTGCTCTTGATGGTTTCATCCACCGCGCGCAGGATTGCATCCGGCGTGAACTGCCAGTCCACCAGCCACTTGCTGTACATCGTCTGCTCCGGCTCGGTCGGGTAGCGGCGCAGGCCCAACTTCTCCAGCACCTTCTTGCTGCCGCTCCAAACGGTCTGGTCGCGCCGGAAAATCTCCTGCGCCTCCTCCACCGTCTGCACCTTTTCGTCCGCCAGCCGCATCGCCATCTGCTCGGCTTTTTTCATGCTCACGTTCTTGCCGTGCTTCTGCACCATGTGGCGCATCATGGCAATCACCACGTCCGGCGGCAGGCGCATCTGCTCCACCCACTCGTAGCATTGGCTGACGTCCTTGCCATGCAGCCGGCGGTCGTTGTCGAACACGCCGTAGATGGCTTCCGCGAATTGCTCATATGCGGGGTCAATCTGCGCCTGTGCGCCCGTCATCATCACCTGATAGATGTTCTGATAGCGGTACTGCGGCGGATTATCCGCCACGCGCTGCACCAGCCCCTTGCGCTCCCAATAGCGGTATGCCGCGCGAATATCATCCTCCGTCATGTTCAGCTCCCGCGCCATTTGCTGCAAATCGCTGATGGCCTCGTGATGATAGCACGCCACCAAGCCGAAGAGGTACACGCGCACCGCGTCCCCCGACGCTTCGGGCAGATAATTAAGGATGAACTGGTTGGGCAGCGGCGTTACGTCAAACAGCGCCGCCTGCTCGTCAAAGGAAAACATCGCCATGCAAGCCGACCTCCGTACCATCTTCCGACAGGTTTCCCTTCTATTATACCATGCTTGCTTCAAGCCGTCAAATGTGGTATAATGGAATTTGTTCATGCGGATTTCTGCATAAAAAGGGAACGGATATACATCATCAGGAGGATTCTCACCTATGGGGCGTACAGTAGTCATTGCGGAAAAACCGAGCGTGGGGCGCGATATTGCCCGCGTGCTTGGCTGCCAGAGCAGCGGGCGCGGCTGTCTGACGGGCGGCGACTGGGTCGTGACGTGGGCGGTCGGGCATCTGGTGACGCTGGTTGAGCCGGACGAGCTCGATGAAAAGTACAAGCGCTGGTCGTTTGATACGCTGCCGATTCTGCCCGCCGAAATCCCCTTGAAAGTCATTGCCAGCAGCCGCGATCAGTTTGCCGTCGTCCGCAATCTCATCAACGCGCCGGAAACCGACCGGCTCATCTGCGCAACCGACGCGGGGCGCGAGGGGGAGCTGATTTTCCGCTACATCTACGAAAAAGCGGGCTGCAAGAAGCCTTTCGATCGCCTGTGG
>OJKC01001331.1_pt1 | contig 15848 bp, 14 predicted proteins | sample 1596401 | NCBI WGS metagenome assembly OJKC01 (sample SAMEA4350162, study PRJEB24818) | metagenome | biome: human; feature: gut; material: faeces | place: Denmark | collected 2013-09 | reverse complement strand
AATAGTAAAAGTATGCGCGCCCAAGCCCACCCTCACCCGTTTCCATGCTCAGGTGCACCCTCAGGACAAGGCCAAGCAATGGTTCGAACCGTAAGAGCAGGGCCTTAAGGTTCTGATGGTGGGCGACGGCAGCAATGACTACCCGGCGCTCTCAGCGGCTCATAGCGGCGCAACGGGTCGCGACGGCCCCGATATCGCTCAGGAAGTGGCTGATGTGGTTCTGACGCGCAACAATCTCGCGGACCTTCCGACTGCAATCGAACTGGGCCGTGCGACGATGGGCCGCATTCATGAAAACTTCGCCGTTTCCGTTTCGCTCAACACCTGCTTCCTCGCAGGCGGCTTGACGGGCATGCTCATGCCGGCAATTGGCGCACTTTTGCATAACGCCACCACCATCGGTGTCTGTCTGAATGCTATGCGTCCGACGCTCGGCAAGTCGAAGAGCTTTACCGAAGCCGTGAGCGAAATCCAGGCGAATCTTCATGGTACGCTATCGAAGATTGAAAACAGCGCTCCGGAAAGTGAAAAGCCGATCAACCTGCCTTTCACGCAGGCCTGATGCCTAACGTATAAGAGAACAATAATGCTAGATCCCAAAGAATTCGTGCGCTCCATCTGTCACGGGCGTGCCCGTATCCGCCACGCCTCTCTGCGCGGACTTTCACCTGAAGAGGTTGAAAGTCTGACGACGATGATTGCTGGATTCGACGGCATCACTTCTGTGAAGCTCAATCCGCGAGTCGGCAGTCTTCTCGTCACATGGGATGAGACCAAAACGAATGCAGAATCGCTGCTTGCCGCTGCTCAGTTCTTCCTCCCCGACGAACCTGCAGCGGAAGAAGCCGCCGAAGTCTTTGAAGGTGCGCAAGACCAAGATGCACAGCCTGAAGCAGCAAAGACCCCCTGCTGCGCAGGCGCCTGCCTTGCCGAGCACCCCGCCAAACTCGTTCGAGAAGCCGGCAGCCTCGTCAAAAGCGGGGCTCATCGGGCGCTCGACCTTCTCGCACCGGTCGTCGCCCCTGACGTTAAGGCGGGCGGTCGTACCCGCCGCGTTACGCAGAACCGTCTGATGGCAGCGGGCTACGCACTCTCCCTTGCGGGTCTTGCATTCCGCGGCGCTAAAGCCCATTTGCTTTTCGGTGCACTCTTCACGGTGCTCCTCGGTGTTCACCTTTATCAGCACCGCCGCGTTCTTTAATTTAGGCGTTCAGTAAAAGAGCAATTTCGAAACCGCTCTTGAACGCATTAGAATGCCCTTTGAAAGCGGGCATCCGGGTTCTCTGCCTGCAGGCAGTCGCACCCGGATGCCCGTTTTTTTATTTCCCGACGTGCGGCAGCCCTTCAGCGGCCTCTATTTCACGAACCGTACGACTTATAACGCTCCAAAGAATCTCCTAACTGTTATGAAGCTCTGGCTCAAGATCTCGCAGGGGTTGGCTGCGCTGCTTCTCTCGGCTGCCGCACTGTCGCTGCTCCTATTTGCCGGAGCACTTATCCTCGGACTGGCAGCAGCGGCCCTCATTGCGGCTGCCGGACTCTTTCTGGCGGCTCCCGACGAAGCTAAAACGGGACTGAAAAATGTCGCCGCTGCACTCGAAAAACTCGCTGACCGATTTGCCGAATCAGTCAATGACATGGGGCAGGTAGTGCTTGCCTGCTTTGGCGCCCAGCAGGCCGCTCCTAACACGCCTCACGAAAGCGGCTCCGGCGAAAACATGTCGTCGCCTGACAACACAAGTAATTCAACCCGCTCAGCAACGGATGATCCGTCTGGTCCGCATGCCGCTCAGTGAGTCTGCCAGCATCTGTTTCGACATCGATTTTGCAGACATTCCTACTTCTGGCCGCCTTATCCAATTTGTTTTTTCCGGATATTTCATTTTGTTGTTCGCAAACTGAAACGTGATACGGATTTCATTTCGTTTGCATGCGCGGAGATTTGACCATAGGCAACGTTTGTGCTTACAGCCAAGCGCAAAGATTTGAAAATAAGAAGGGTTCTCGTTACTATTCCCCCTGTCACATTTGGCTACAAGGACAAATACCTATGACAGAACCCCGACAGATCCGCACGCTCGCGACGCTCGATCTTAATGAACCGGCCACGGTCGCGCGGATGAAGCTGCCTGAGGCTGAAGTTTCACGCCTTTCCGATCTCGGCATGAGAATCGGCAGCACTGTGCGTGTTCTTCAGGCTTCCGAGGGCGAACCCCTGCTTGTTGCCGTCGGAGACGGCCGCATCGGCGTCAATTTCGCCGTTGCGCAGAAAATCTATGTCTACTAAGAGGCTCCTTAAATGTTTCTAAAAGAACTGCCCGTTGGCTCCAAGGGCAAGATCATCGGCTTTGGTAAGGAACATCCTGAATACCGCCGCCGTCTCGTGATGCTCGGAGCAACTCCCGGCACCACTTTCGAAGTGGTCCGCATCGCCCCTCTGGGCGACCCAATCGAAATCCGTGTACGCGGCAGCTTCATCAGCGTTCGACGCGACGAAGCGATGCTGATGGAAGTCGAAAAGCTATAAGTCGGCGCTGACCCTCAAGCGTCTACTACACACACAAAAAGGTTATAAACGATGAGTCAACATATCGTCTGCGTGGTCGGCAATCCGAACTGCGGCAAGACCACGTTTTTCAATGCCCTGACTGGTTCGCGCCAACGCGTGGGCAACTGGCCCGGCGTCACGGTCGACAAGAAGACCGGTAATTTCGAATACCGCAACGAAAAGATCGAGCTCGTCGACCTTCCCGGCATCTATTCGATTACGCCGGCAGCCTCTTCCGGTGAAGATGAACGCGTCGCCCGTGACTACATCCTGTCGGGTGAAGCTGAAGCGGTCATCAACATTGTTGATGCCTCGAACCTCGAGCGCAACCTCTACCTCACGGCCCAGCTGATCGAAATGCGTGTGCCGATGATCGTCGTGGTCAACATGCTCGACATCGCCAAGCAGCATCGTCTTGAAATCCGTTTGGAAAAGCTTCAGGAAGCGCTCGGCTGCCCGGTTGTCGGCATCGTTGCCAGCCGTGAAACCGGCCTCAACGACGTCAAGGATACCCTTGTCAACTTCCTCGAACATCCGACCATCCCGCCGATGGCCGTTGAATTCGACGAAAAGATCACCAAGGCGATCGCTGCGGTTTCTGAAGATCTCAAGAAGCAGGGCGTTGAACGTGCCCCCTGGTTCGCCAGCCAATTCATGGAACGCGCTCCGGGTCTTGAAGAAAAGCTTCCGAACGTCAATGCCGCCAACGTCGAAAAGATCGTTGCCGACCTCGACAAGGAATACGACGGCGACCTCGATATCGCCATCGCCAACGCTCGCTACAACCTCGTGGCCAACATCGCCGAGAAGGCGATTGTCCGCGTCGGCGAAGCTTCCGCGACGCTCACCGACAAGATCGACCGCGTTGTCCTTAACCGCTGGCTCGGCCTGCCGATCTTCCTTTTCATCATGTACGTGATGTTCCTGTTCACGCAGAACTTGGGCGGCGCGTTCATTGACTTCTTCGACATTCTGGTCGGCGGCGTGATGGTCGACGGGTTCTCTGAACTCCTGACGAACATCGGCAGCCCTGAATGGCTCACGGTCTTCCTGGCCAACGGCATCGGCGGCGGCCTCCAGACGGTCTCGACCTTCATTCCAGTCGTCTTCTTCCTCTTCCTCTTCCTCGCGCTGCTTGAGGACTCGGGCTACATGGCTCGCGCGGCGTTCGTTATGGACCGCCTGATGCGCGCTCTCGGCCTTCCGGGCAAGGCCTTCGTGCCGCTGCTCGTCGGCTTCGGCTGCGGCGTTCCTGCCGTGATGGCTACCCGTACGATGGATCGTGCTTCCGACCGCATTATTACGGTCCTGATGGCTCCGTTCATGTCCTGCGGTGCTCGCCTGCCGGTCTACGTTCTGTTCGCCACGGCTTTCTGGCCTGAAAATGGTCAGAACCTCGTGTTCCTGCTCTATATCATCGGTATTCTCGCTGCCATTCTGACGGGCTTCTTGCTCAAGCATGCTGCGCTGCCTGGTGCCGCGAGCGCCTTCGTGATGGAAATTCCGCCGTACCACATCCCGACCTTCAAGGGCGTGATGCTTCGTACGTGGGACCGCGTGAAGACCTTCCTCTTCCGCGCCGGTAAGGTGATTGTTTCGATCGTTGCAGTGCTCGCCTTCTTGAACTCCCTCGGTACTGACGGCACGTTCGGCAATGAAGACTCCGATAAGTCTGTGCTTTCGGAAATCGGCCGCGACATCGTTCCGATCTTCGCTCCGATGGGTGTTCAGGAACAGAACTGGCCTGCCGCTGTGGGCGTCTTCACCGGCATCTTTGCGAAGGAAGCTGTGGTTGGTACGTTGAACTCCCTCTACGACACCATCACGCTTGCAAAGGCTGAAGAAGAAAAGGCTGCCGACGGCGCTGCTCCTGCTGAAGAAGCTGCTCCGGAAGAAGAAGAAGGCGGCTGGTCCTTCACCGACACCTTCAACGAAGCTGTTTCGACCACTTGGGAAAACCTGAAGGGTCTCGGCGACGCTCTGGCTGACCCGATGGGCATCAAGGTTGAAAGCGACCTTTCTGATACGGCTGCTGAAGCTGAAGCTCAGGAAGTTTCTGCCGGTACGTTCGACACGATTAAGATCCTCTTCGGTTCTCAGTCTGCTGCGTTCGCCTACCTGCTGATGGTTCTGCTTTACATGCCCTGCTGCGCTGCTATTGCTGCCATTTACCGTGAGGTCGGTGCTGCCTGGACGCTCTTCTCTGCCTCCTGGTGCACGGTGCTCGGCTACACCTCCGCTGTTATCTTCTACCGCGCCGTGAACTTCAGCGCTGCGCCGGTCTACGCGACTGTTGCCATCCTTCTGTCGCTTGCCGCCATCGTCGGCATGTACTTCTGGATGAAGACCTTCGCCAAGAAGGAAGACGACAATACGCCGAAGGTGATCCCGATCCATTCGGCCCATTAATCTCGTCCAAAAATCATCAGAGCCGTCCGCCGCATCCTGCGGCGGACAACCTTATATAAGCCTCGCAGGCATACTTGTCTGCGAGGTCTTTTTTTTCATACAGCTGAAGCCCGCTCTGCCGTTCCTTGCGACATAGAATTACCCGCATGCACACTGCATTTTGCGAAATGGCCTCAGTCCATGGTTCGTGAAATGCAGCATTTAAGGAGGCATGACATGTTTAAGCCAATTAGATCTTGCATTTTTGCCGGAGCACTCGCTTGCGCTCTCACGGGTACGGTGCTCGCTGCCGGTCCGTTGAAACCCGTCGACAATCCCGCTCCCATCGCGGCCAAGGGGATTGGACAGACTCAAGCACTCAATGCCGTAAAGAACGCAGCTCAATTGCGTAAATTCCGCGTTGTCAGTACGCATGGCAACGTCGTTAAGCTCGCCTATCCGAGCGGACCTCGCGCTCAAAAATTCGAAGCTCAGTTTGATGTCGTATACGAAGGCTCCAAAATTGCCGTGAAGTACGCATCGAGCCGCGGCTTAGATGCCGGCCCCTGCCAAAATGACGCCAAGCAGATCTGTCTGCACCGCAATGTGAATAAATGGATGGCCAATCTTGCCTCCGACATCACCAAAGAGCTTGGCCGCGCTCACTGACGCAGCTTCAAAAACAACCTAACTGCGGCTCAATAAGCCACATTCCCCGTCTGAAGTTCGTGCGGCTGCCATCCAGCCGCACGCAGACGGCACTGACGAGTGCTGTCTGGATCCTCTGTTTTCTCTAATAACTCACCTCCATGAATTCGATTTTTCCCTGGCTCGGCATCGCCGTACTCATTCTTTGCGGATGGGCGATTGTCAAAAAGTACCAAGTCAACATGGTGCTGCTCCTTGGCGGTCTGATTCTCAATCTGCTTGCCTTTTGGGGCGGCGCAGAGATCTTTCCGAAAAAATTCTCTGCCACCGGCATCGTTGGCTTTGACCTCGTTGAACTCCTGCGGACGATCAGCGTCTCACAGGTGAGCGGCGTCGGCTTCCTGATCTTGATCTCCGGCGGTTTTGCAGCCTATATGCAGGCAATCGGCGCCTCCGACCGCTTCGTCACCGTCTGCGCTAAACCGCTTTCGCTGATCAAGAATCCCTATTTGATTCTCGCCGCCGTTTTTATCGTCGGACACTGCCTCGGTCTGGTCATCACTTCAGCGGCCGGCTTAGCCATGCTGATGGTTGTAACGGTTTATCCGCTCATCATCCGAGTCGGCTGTTCACCGCTCGCCGCGGCTGCGGTCGTTGCAAGCGTACTGGCCATCGGTTACGCACCGGCCTCCGGAACCGCCAATTTTGCTTCGGAATTGGTGCACCTGGATCCGATTGAGTACCTTGTCCGTTATCAGCTGCCAATGGCCGTTCCAACCATTCTTGCGATGGCTGCCGCCCATGTCGTCACGCAGTACTGGTTTGATAAACGCGAGGGACGAGGCGTCGTTGCGGACCTTTCGGAACTTGAACAAAAACGTGAAAAGCTCGAACAAACCCCTGCTTTTTATGCCTGCCTGCCGCTCCTGCCCATCGCGCTCCTTTTGGTCTTCAATAAATTCGTCTGGGGCGTTTCGATGAATGTGGCTACGGCTATGTTCATTGCCTGGATTGCATCCTTCTTTATCGATCTCATCACACGTCGAAATATCAAGGAATCCTTTGATTTGTCATTCGCCATGTTCAAAGGAATGGGGTCCATCCTCACATCAACCGTCGGCTTGATCTTCGTTGCAGCTTTCTTTGCCAAGGGTCTGCAGAACATCGGCATCGTTGCACTTCTGATGCACGGCGCAGATTCAATTGGTCTTGGCTACACCGGCTCCAGCGTGGTGCTTTCGGCTATTGTCGGCGTCGTCACGGTTCTCACGGGCTCCGGCGTTGCCGCCTTCACCAGTTTGGGACAGCTTGTTCCGGCTGCGGCACAAAGTTTTGGCGAAAACGGCATCTCCATGATGCTGATGATGCATACCGCTTCCGAAATGCTTCGCGCCATGAGTCCAGTCGCCGGCGTCATCATTATCGTGGCCGGCTTTGCCAAAGTTAACCCGCTCACCATGGTGAAGCGCACGATTGTGCCTTGCCTCACCGGCTATGTGGTGATGCTCATCACGGTTTCAGTGCTCTTCTGAAGCACTTTGCCGCCGATGACCGACTGCTGAGGCATCCTCGGCAGTCAGCCTAACGGGACGCTTCCAGCGATGGAAAGCGTCCCGTTTATTTTGACCGGCAGGCTTAAAGTTCCAAAACCCGCTCAAGAAAGCCTTCCACGGCGGACTGCGTTTGAGGAAGTGCAAAGAGCGTGTGGGGTGCTCCCGGAATGAGCACAATGGACGCGTCGGTATGATTCGCCAAAGTTCTGCCGGCATGGCCGAGCGCTGAAGGATTGTCCAGCCAGCTGTTGGCCTGAGAGAAGAACTTATCGGCTGCACTCATCACATTGAGAACGGGCATGTCCTGCGGAATCGCCGTGCGGTGAGCGGCAACATGATAATTGTCCTCACAGGGCCAGGAAAAGATCATGCGTGCGCATTCGGCTTGGCCCTGCGGAGCCTGAAACCGTGCAGCAGCAACGCCGCCTTCGCTCGTGCCGGCTACGACATAGCGCCCGTCAAAACCGGGCACTTCTCCTAAGCGTGCTGCCGCATGGGCCAGTTCAGCCGAGCGCATAGCATGAATGCGTTCATAGTCATCGCGCGAAACGGGCGAAGTGTAGGTTATGCGGTCCTTGAGCACGAAGGAGTTCGGGCAGAGAAACCCGATGCCGAAGGAGGCCAGCCATCGGCCGAAGGCTTTGAGGGGCTCCCCTATGCCGGAGCTGCCGTGTGCAAACAAAACAAGCGGTTCGGCCTCCAGACGAATCTTTTCCTTTGGAAAGTCTTTTAGAGGCCCTTCATAAATATCCCACGGCGCAGTGAAATAGGCATTTTCAAAGGATTCCGCAAGCGACGACTCGGTATGCTGATCTGCATGGCCCGCCATCGAACCTGTGATTTCAATAGTCATTGCATTCCTCCAGTTTTGTTCTGCACCGCTCTCACGGATGCCGATCCGCAGTCATTATGCGTCCGCAGACGCTCTGATGAATTGCAAAGCAAAGCGGACAGAACGACACATCGTCGAACTGTCCGCTCAAAGCGTACTGCTCAGCATTTCAGACCGAAGGCTGAAATGCACCGTTCGCCATTAATGCTTTTCGAGGGCTTCTTCGTGTTCAGCCTGATCAGCGGCGTAGTACTTCGCTTTTTGACTTGGCGTGGAGAGGTACATATGCAGCGCTTCGTTCTTAACTTCGCCGCACCAGTGGCCGACCACCACGCAGGCAATGCCGTTGCCGATCATATTGGTAAGCGCTCGCGCCTCGCTCATAAAACGGTCAATGCCGAGAATTAAAGCCAGCCCCGCCACCGGTACGTGGCCCACAGCGGAAAGGGTTGCTGCAAGCACAATGAAGCCGGATCCCGTCACGCCCGCCGCACCCTTGGAGGTGAGGAGCAGCACGGCGAGCAGCGTCACCTGCTGCATGATCGTCATATTGACGTCACAGGCCTGAGCGATAAAGACAGCCGCCATCGTCAGATAAATTGCCGTTCCGTCAAGGTTGAAGGAATAGCCCGTCGGAATCACCAGCCCCACGACCGAACGCGAAACGCCGGCTCTTTCCATCTTGGTCATCATGCGGGGAAGCACCGATTCCGATGACGATGTGCCCAATACGATCAGGAGCTCCTCCTTGATGTAGGCGATGTAGCGCATGACGGAGAAACCGTGAATGCGGCAGATGGCGCCGAGCACAATGAAAATGAAGAGCAGACACGTGGCGTAAAAGGTGCCCATGAGCTTTGCAAGCGGCAGCAAAGATGCGATGCCGTACTTGCCAATGGTGAACGCCATTGCGCCGAATGCACCGATCGGCGCAACGCGCATGATCATGCCGACGATCTGGAAAAGAATTTGGGAGCTCTTTTCGATGAGATCGAAGACGAGCGTACCGCGGCCGCCGAACTTATGCAGCGCAAAACCGAAAAGGATTGAGAAGAAGAGCACCTGCAGAATATCGCCCTGAGCAAAGGCGCCGACTACGGTGCTCGGAATCACGTTCATCAGAAACTGAGTCGTAGTCTGCATCTTGCCTGGTCCGGTATAGGCAGAGACAGCAGACTGGTCGAGTGTTGCCGGATCGACATGCATGCCTGAACCCGGCTCAACCACGTTGACGATCACCAGACCGATGATCAGAGCGATTGTCGAAACGACTTCAAAATAAAGAAGTGCCAGGCCGCCCGTTTTCCCGACCTTCTTCATATTCTCCATGCCGGCAATGCCTGTCACAACCGTACAGAAAATGACCGGCGCAATGATCATCTTAATTAAACGAATGAAGCCATCGCCGAAAGGCTTCATTTTCTCGCCCACTTCAGGCCAGACAGCACCTAAGACGATGCCGATTACGATAGCGCAGATGACTTGAAAGTAGAGGACTTTGTAGATCGGAGTTTTTTTATTGGTTGCGGCTTCAGACATCACTTAAGCGTCCTTGTTGGGAATGCGGCAATGGGGCTTCAATTGAGCATGCGCGGCCGCATCCCTCCGATCAGTCCGCGGCAAGTTTCTTTCAAGCCGCACACTCCCATTGGGTTTCCACCATTCTCATTTCAAGCCCCTCCGGGGACCAACAGCCTTACGGCTGTCTTTTGATCCTAAGAAGCTCTGGAACAACCAAACCGCGGTTTAGTGCATAGGCGACTACTTCCAGGTCAAAGATCTCACGATTTGTAAAGGATTTTAGGCTTCCATGCATCACGTATAAACGGGATGACACAGTCCTTTTCGCACGCAGGATAAAAAAAAGCACGCTCCCTGCTTTTCAGGTGCAGGTGCGTGCTTACGCTTGCGATTAAGCAATGATCAGCCGGCGACAGCCTTCTTCAGCGCAGAGCCTGCGGTGAACTTCGGACGCTTGCCAGCCGGGATTTCGAGCACTGCGCCCGTCTGGGGATTGCGGCCGGTACGAGCCTTGTAGTCGGCCACTTCGAAGTTGCCGAAGCCGATGATCTGAACAGCCTGCCCCTTGCTGAGTTCTTCAGAGACAGTTTCGAAGAAGGCGCCGAGGACTTTGGCGGCGTCGGACTTGGACAAACCAGCCTTCTGAGCAACAGCGGCGGTCAGTTCGGTCTTATTCATGGATGCTCTCCTTGATATGGATTCCCGTGCGGGAACAATTCCCGTCGCGGCGACCTTAGGATAAATATGCCTTTTCACAGAGGCCTCAATCAACCACTGCGACAGGTGAGGCACACTATAGCCAAGAAAAAACGATTTGCGGAGGGCCCTACAGGAAAATATTCATTCGCTCGATAGCCGACAAAGCGCATCATCATGCTGTTTGCTTGAATAAACCAACGGGCAAAATCGGCTGCCAGCAAACAAATGCGACAGAATTTGTCTCAAAACTAAACACGGTTTCGATTGGATGGATGTAAGAAAATCAACGAAGTAGAAGTACCCTGCTTTTTGCTCAGCCGGCCTCATTCAAACTTCGCATCAGCCGCTGTGACGGACGAAAAACAGGAGCGCCGTCGATGAAAACAATTAGATGAAAGAATGTAAAAATTCATCGTCTGCAGGTTAACGATGCCTGTTGACGGGCGTTGTGCGCAGCCAACGCTTCGCCTCAGCCGCATCAGAACCCATCGGCCGCTGCGCTGCGAAAGCCCGCTGCTCGAGCCCGACGCCAAACCACTGTCACCCCCAGCCAAAGCGTCAGACCGTACACTATATCCGCCGTCCAATAGACTGCCGTCGGCGGCGTGAACAAATTCAGGACGGCGATATAGACGCCGTAAGCCGCAACCGCCGTGACCGTCATCCTGAAACTCTCCTTGGCAAAGCCGAGCGCACCAATCACAAAGAAATAAAGATAGGCAGGGGTTGTCAATGCATAAGCGAGCACCATCACATAAAAGGATGGCTTGGCATCGGAAATCACTTCTGGAAGATCGGTGAGGATACCGAGAACCAGCGAGGGGAAAAGCGTAAAACACAAAAAGAACGGCAGCAGCACTAAAGCACAAAGCCGCAGCGCCAATGACGCCATTGGACGAATCCATTCAGGCTTTCCTGCCCCGGCATAGTTAGCAGCGATCGTTCCAGCCGCGGAGCCGAATGCGTGCACAAAGAGAAAAAGAACTGCACCGAGCTGCCGCACAATATTGGAAAGCGCCAATGCGCGCTCGCCGCCGGCATTTTCCACCACAATGAAAAAATAGAGCCAAACGCCGAAGGCCATCGCTTCTTGGAGCATCAGCCAGCGGCTTAACATAAAAATTCGGTGCTGAAGGAGCCAGTCAAGGCGCCAAAGGTGCTTGCTCACCTCCAAGAGCTTCGAAGAGGCGCTGTGCCGCAGGAATTCCAGAAAATACACTGCCAGTGCTGCCAGTGCCGCCAGTTCACTGACTGCAGAGGCGATCGCTGCGCCGGCGATGCCAAGTTCGGGGAACGGACCCAGCCCAAAGATAAGCAGCGAATTTAAACCGCAGTTAACGAGCACCATCACAATAGATGCCGACGTAATCACCCGGGTGTGCATCACGGCAACGAAGTACGCTCGCGCCAGCAGTCCGACATAAGCAAACGGCAGCCCGGCCAAACGCCAGAAAACATAATCGTCTGCTGCCTTGCGAACGGCTTCAGCGGCAATGAAACGCTCGAACATCGGGCCGATCAGGAACCAGCTCGCAAGCATGATGACAAAACCGCAGGCCGTCATGAAAATCGCACTCTGGCGAAAAATCGCCCCCACCTCCTCAGCGCGGCCGGCGCCGTTTGCGCGCGACATCAGCGACTGCGAACCCACCGTATAACCTAACCCCAGCATCATCACGAGCATCACATAGATGCCCGCTACGCCGGCGGCAGCAAGCTCCGCTTCGCCGTAACGTCCGAGAAAAAGCACGTCTGTCATGCCGATCAGCTGCTCGAGCGCCAGCCCCATCATGAGCGGAAGCGCAATAGACATAAGCTGCCGCGACTCGTTTCTCTTGTTTGAATCCGCTACTGCTTCAGATATCTTCATAAATACTTTTTAAAGGTGCAAACTGCAGCGTGCCGTGAGGGATCTAGTCACAAATACCTAAACTCAGCCATCGTACCGGGATGCGGACCCGGAAGCAACTGCCCCAGACGATCTTGAATGGGTAATGTTCGGCAGCGTGAGAATGATGTATGGATTAGCGCAGGCTCTCTGCCCCATACCGTTGTCCGAATGTATTCGGCGCCTTGTGTAGAATGCCTGCGTTTGTGCCCGCAAGAACGCCCGAATAAGGCCTAAGGCCCTGCGCACGGGAGTTGCTGCAACGGAGAATGTCGTCATGCCGCGCCTGCTTTCCCTTCCGCTCTCCGAACTTTTTACGGAATCATCCGGCGCCGCCTCAGCTGAGTACTTTCCTTCTCCATGGCACGGCGCGCCTCTGCCAATTGCTTTGAAAGCCCGTCAGCTCGCCGAAGACGCAGCGCTTTTCAGCGACGTCTCAGGCCGTCGGAATGTACTGGTCTGCCGAGCAGAAAATGACGACCCGGCTCAGCGTGCAGTACTCCTGTTCGCTTCTCAGTCTCCGGCCGATTTTGTATTGCCGCTCCCAAACGAAGCGCTGCCGATGGCCGACCGCATTGCCGGAAAAACATCCTGCGGCGCCTTTGAAGAAGCTGCCCGCTCTGTGGAAATCCTGACGATGGCGGGAACCCGTACCTCTCTTTTGGCGTTTGCCGAGAGCGACCGGGCCAGACGGCCGCCCAAAATCGCCCGCGGCGGCGCTGCTGGGCTCAACCTCACATTCGAACACTGGAACCGCGCGCTCCTCGATGCCGTCGAGTCGCCGTTGGCGGCCAACCTGCTCGCCGCAGCTCAGGCGCGAGCTGCCGGCAAAAAACTTACTGCGCTCGCCAGCATGGAATGGTGGCGCGGCAGCGCCCCCATATACGACGTCAAATGGGACGGCATGGCGCTCTCCCCCAAAACAACGACCAAGCCCCTGGTGGAATACCTTTTGGAAGGCATTCCCTTTGCAAGCGATCCGAGAGTCAACTCACCCGTCACGCAGTCCCTTCGGCCGCGCATCCTGCTCGAACACCGCGACTTTATCGCGGTATTCAAACCTTCCGGGCTGCTCTCCGTTCCGGGCACCGGCGGACTTCCGAATGCCTTAACCATTGCTTGCGAAATGACGGGCACGTCCCTCACAGCCGTCCATCGCCTCGATATGGACACCTCCGGAATCCTGCTGTACGGCAAAACACCCGAAGGCATTCGATCACTGATGGCTGCCTTTCGTGAAGGGCGCGTCGAAAAACGCTATCGAGCCATACTGGAGGGAACGCTTCCTGCTGAATGCGGCCTGATTGACTTTCCCATCACCACACATCCGCTCGACCGGCTGCGGCAGATTGCCGCTCTGGGCGGACGCCCGGCGCGCACGCAGTGGCGGCGGCTGAGTGAAAAAAACGGACGTACGCTGGTCGACTTTCTGCCGCTCACAGGCCGCACGCATCAGCTTCGGCTCCATGCCGCCCATCCGACGCTCGGCCTCAATGCCCCCATTGCCGGCGATCCTTACTACAGCCGCCCGGGGCTCTTGGTCGATCGGCCGGAAACTCCGCTTTTGCTGCATGCCGCCGAAATCATCTTTCCGGATCCGCAAAACGGAAATCCCATCCGCCTGGTGGAATCCGAGCCATTCAACCTCTGAAACTGCCGCCTCTGCGCTCAGCTGCAGGGTAAAGATGCCGCCCGCCCATAATGGATGATGTGTTGCCCTTCTAAAGTATTAAGTCAGAAGCTGCTTCAAGGTTTAGCATACGAACCAATCATCACTTGGAGACGCGAACCGCCGTACTGACGTGCAGAGTTCGTACCTCCCGCATCCATTTGGACATTGTCAATGACCACCCAAGACGCAAATCCCGTCTGCCGCATGCACTTCAACGTCACCGGCATGAGCTGTGCTGCATGTCAGGCCAGAGTTGAGAAAGTCGTATCCGGGCTCGACGATGTAGAAAATGTTGCCGTCAACCTGCTCAAAAACACCATGGAGGTGACGCCCAAAGACGCATCGCAGGACAACGAGCTCACGCAGGCCATCGAGGCAGCCGTTTCTGAAGCCGGCTACGGCGCTCAGCGCACGGATCCAGGCGCTAAAAATGCTTCCGCTGTCCCGAGCCGTGCGGAAACCGCTGCCGCCGAGGCTGCTGAGGTGAAAACTCGCCTCATTTACTCCATTGTGTTCCTCGTGCTCCTCATGTACGTCAGCATGGGCAGCATGATGGGACTGCCCATGCCGGACTGGCTCGGCAGCCATGAATCCGGGCTCCTGCGCGGCGTTTTGCAGCTCGTCCTCTCGCTGCCGCCCCTCTTTCTCAACCGCGTCTTCTTCGTGCGCGGCTTCCGAGCGCTCTGCCACCGTGCCCCGTCAATGGACTCGCTCATTGCAGTAGGCGCAGGCGCCGCCTTCATATATGGCGTCTGGGTGCTTGCTGAGGCGTCCTATTGGGCCGGAGCCGGTCAGATCGATCATGCGCTTCATCTTGCCCACGGCCTTTATTTTGAAGGCGCAGCCATGATCGTCACGCTCATCACCGTAGGCAAATGGCTTGAAGCACGCGCCAAGGGCCGCACGACGGATGCGATTGAAAAACTTGCTGCCCTTGCCCCCAAAACAGCCGTGGTGCTTCGCGACGGCAAGGAAGTGACCGTCGCCCGCGAGGCGGTTGCTGCGGGCGACCTGGTCGTGCTGAAAACCGGCGCATCCATTCCGGTCGACGGCATCGTAACGGAAGGTTCCGGTTCGGTTGACGAATCCGCCATGACGGGCGAGAGCATTCCCGTTGAAAAGAAGCCCGGCGATGCGCTCACCGGCGCCACCTTGGTTTCGAGCGGCCGATTTGTCATGAAAGCGCTCCGCGTGGGCGACGATACAGCGCTCGCGCAAATCATCAAGCTCGTTGATGAAGCCACATCGTCAAAGGCCCCGATTGCACGCCTCGCTGACCGCGTGAGCGGCGTTTTCGTTCCCGTAGTGATCGGCATTGCACTCCTCACGCTTGTCGTGTGGCTCTTCCTTGGACGCGACTTCTCCTTCGCGCTCACGTGCGCCATCTCCGTCCTCGTCATTTCCTGCCCCTGCGCGCTCGGCCTCGCCACGCCGACTGCCATCATGGTGGGCACTGGCCGCGGCGCTCGCCGAGGCATTCTCTTTAAGAGTGCTGAAGCGCTTGAACTGCTCGGCAAGATCGACTGTGCAGTCTTGGATAAAACAGGCACTGTCACGGCAGGAAAGCCTCAGGTCGTCCGTATTGCACCGGCTGCGGCCGGACTGGAGACGCCGCTCCTCATGATTGCCGCTTCGCTCGAAAGTGCTTCCGAACATCCGCTCGCCTCTGCCGTTGTGGCCGCCGCGAAAGAAAAGAACCTTCCGACGCAGCCCATCAGCGAGTTCGAGCAAACTGCCGGCCAAGGCATTGCCGCCAAAATCGGCAAGAAACTTTACTTTATCCGCCGTCCGGTTATCCATCTGTGTACTGTCATGCAACGGGATAGGCGGCAGGTTTAATTGCGTGATCGCCATATCTTGTACGATCAACGCATCCACTCCTATCCGATACAATTCTCCTATCATCTCTTCTGTCTCTTTCAACTCTTCTTCTTTCAGAATTGTATTGACAGTGACATAGATACGTACATTGTATAGATGCGCATGCTCCACAAGGGCAGCAATATCATCCAATAAGTCGACAGCAGCAGCACGGGCACAAAACTTTGGTGCACCAATTTATACAGCATCCGCTCCGTGATTAATAGCCTCTATTCCAC
>OJKC01001325.1_pt1 | contig 15933 bp, 14 predicted proteins | sample 1596401 | NCBI WGS metagenome assembly OJKC01 (sample SAMEA4350162, study PRJEB24818) | metagenome | biome: human; feature: gut; material: faeces | place: Denmark | collected 2013-09 | reverse complement strand
GTTTCTGCAAATATAAGCATTTTATCCGCTTATGCAACTTATAATCAGGGATTTAATTTATAGAAGTCCCCAGAATTAAAAAACAGTTTCCACATAAATATCCTCCCGTGCAGATGGCCACTGGAGGGAATCCAAAGAATAGACGATACACGCACGCGGGCCGTCGCCCGATACGTGCCGCCGCACAGTACAACAACACTTTGCGTTCTGTCTCATGCCCGCCCCGCGACACCCCGCCGTTGCCGCGTCGCACACACGCCGTACCGATGGCAAAAGTCTCATTACGGGATGGCCGCAACCGTCATGACGGAATATTTCAATGGCTATGGGCATTGTGCAAAACTTTCATCTCGACGATCCGCAACTCGCTCCTGCCGGCATGACATACATTCCAATTTCTGCATCGCCGCAGCGCGGGCCTTCCCGTCTCGATCCCTTTTTCGCCCGATCCGCCGCACCGGAGCGGCATTCTGATTCAGAAATCGGGCTTTCAATCCGAAACAAATTTAAGCACATTGCAAAATACCATCAAATTTTTTTGCGTTAAATTTTTGTTTCAATATTTCACGCGTGTCGCCCGCAAGGCGCACATGCCTGACCTTTTCAAGCATTATTGTCGCTCCATAGGATCCGCCCGCGCTGCCGTTCAACACATTAGCATTACGGATAGCCGTTACGCCCGACAAGCCTCCGTTGCCGCAACGTCCGTCGCACAACACCGCAGGCGGAACCTTATCAGAGCCTCGGCGGCCCCTTTTTCCACGGTTGAAGTCCGTACGGCAAGGCTTCGACATGAAACCATACCGACAGACGACGCCCACGCATCATGGCCGCAGGCACGCTTCGCAACCGCGGCCGCAAGATATATATACTTATGGTACCCGCCCCCGCACGTGCCATACACTCCCCGCCACAAGCGGGATAACCGCGCGCACAGGCATGCCATATCACAATAAAAAGGGGATATTTCCTTTGGCGGAAATATCCCCTTATGGAGATGCAAGCGCTATAAGCCGAGTTCTGTCACCCTTTACAGGGGTCTCTATCATTTATCTACGACCGCAGTCACCTGCGGCCTCCAGCAACCTACCCCTCGACATCGGACGAGCAACCCTTAATTGTCGATATACATGGTCTTGCAACCCGCAAGGCGTACAGCCGGACGACATTGCTGCCTCCGCGGTGGGCTCTTACCCCGCCTTTTCACCCTTACCGGCCGACGGCACAGGCCGCGGCAGGCGGTTATTTTCTGTTACGCTACTACACCCTCACGGACGTCGAGCCGTTAACTCGTGCGGCGCTCTGCGTTGCTCGGACTTTCCTCCCTCCGCCGAAGCGGACAGCGATAGAGCACGCTTGCATTTTTTATCTTTATCTTCTTTGACCGGACGGTCTCCCGTACGGACGCCATACATCACCTCGCGGCTACGATATTACATCTACCTTCAGCGGCATCATCTATTATATATCTGCACCCGCGCCCCCGACACCGTCTCCGCCTCTTCCGGCCTGACGATATCTTTTCCGGCTCCGCTTCGCCGCATTTATTCCACACAGCTTCCGCGGCTCTTATTACACACATCCTTCGCGGCCTTGCGGCATACAGGTAAGGCAGCCTCCGTTCGGCATTAGCGGCCCACGGGCTTGATATCCTTGATACGCAGCTGCGTGGTAACCGTACCGCGGTAGTGGTTCTCGACGATCTGGTAACATACGTCGATGGCCTTGCCCGAACGTATCCACTCGTAGTGGGTCGGCTGTTGGAAGGCGATGGTCTGCATCGTCGTATTTGGTTTCTGTTTCTGTACCAGATCCATACGCAGGTGTTCCATCTCCGCGCCCACAAGCCGTGCGTCGCCGTGGTTGCTGGCCCCGTAGGTGACGAACACCGGAGCCGTATTCCCGGGCCCGAAGGGCTGGAAACTGTTCAGCTGGCGGTAGAACGCCGGCGTGATGTCCGAGAAGAGCAGCTCGCTGTCGATATCCACCTGCGGAATGAGTATCTGCGGGTCGATATGTGCCTCGACATAGTCGTTGAAGCGTTTGGTGAAGGCCTCGACATTCTCGGGGCGCATCGTAAGGCCCGCGGCATACATGTGGCCGCCGAAGTTCTCCAGAAGGTCGGAGCACGACTCCACCGCTTGGTAGAGGTCGAAGCCCGGAACCGAGCGCGCCGAACCCGTAACGAAGCCGTTGCTCATCGTGAGCACAACCGTCGGGCGGTAGTAGGTCTCGATAAGGCGCGAGGCCACGATACCCACGATACCCTTCATCCACTTCGGGTTGTAGATGACGGTACTCTTGAGCGCCTTCATCTCGGGATGCGACTCGATGTAGTCGTGCGCCTCCTGCGTCACGCTGCGGTCGATGTTCTTGCGATCCTGATTGTAGGCATCGATTATGCTGCAGAACTCCTGAGCCTGTTTGTCATTACCCTCGATAAGCAGGTTCACCGCCGCATGGCCGCCCGATGGGGCCGCATTCTCGTCGTGCTCGTCCATACGCATACGCCCTGCGGCATTGATGCGCGGCCCGATCTTGAAGACGATATCGTCAATGGTGATGTTGTGCTTGTCCAGACCGCAGATCTTGATTATCGAGTGCAGTCCCGACGAGGGCATACGGTTCAACCGCTCCAGCCCGTAATAGGCCAAGATACGGTTCTCACCCGTCAGAGGGACGATGTCGGAGGCGATGCTCACCACCAACAGGTCGAGCAGATGCTCGATTTCGGAGAACGGGATGCCGTGCTTCATGGCATAGGCCTGCACCAGCTTGAAACCTACGCCGCAGCCCGACAGCTCGTCGAACGGATAGTTGCAGTCGGCCCGCTTGGGGTCGAGCACCGCCACCGCCGCCGGAATCTCGTCGGCAGGCAGGTGGTGGTCGCAGATAATGAAATCAACACCCTTTTCCTTTGCATAGACAACCTTCTCCACGGCCTTGATACCGCAATCGAGGGCTATTGTCAACGTCACGCCCTTGCGCGCGGCGAAGTCGATACCCCTGATCGATATGCCGTAGCCGTCGTTGTAACGGTCGGGGATGTAGAAAACAAGGTTCTTGTGACCTATCTGGCGAAGAAACTTGTATACCAACGCTACGGCCGTGGTGCCGTCCACGTCGTAGTCGCCATAGACCATGATCTTCTCATTGTTGGCCACGGCGCGCTCGATGCGCTCCACCGCCTTGTCCATATCCTTTATCAGGAACGGATCGTGCAGATCGGAGAGCTGAGGGTTGAAAAACTTATTCGCCTTTTCTACGGTGTCTATGCCTCGTTGTACAAGTAGGTTGGTCAGAACGGGCGACATCCGAAGGTGGCTCGCAAGTCGGGCCACGGCCTCGGGATCGCCATGGGGTCTCACCACCCATCGCTTCTCTATAGGCATAACTTACGTTTTTATTATTTATATATTTTAACATTTAATTTCTCGGCTAAATGACGTACCAGACGTCGTTTCACATCTTCAAAGTCGACCTTGCGCCCCACTTCGCGCTCGAGGCTCGTAACGCCGCGGTCGGTAAAACCGCACGGATTGATATGGCTGAAATATCGCAGGTCGGTCGATACGTTGAGTGCCAGACCGTGCATCGTAACGAAACGCGACGAACGCACACCGATGGCGCAGATCTTGCATGCGCGCGCCCTCTCGGGCTCGATCCATACGCCCGAGGCGCCCGCTATGCGTCCCGCCTCGACACCCCACTCGGCGACCGTATCGATCACGGCACCCTCCAGAGAGTCGATATAGTCCCTCAGGCCGATGCCCAGACGCTCCAGATCGACTATCGGATAGGCTACGATCTGACCCGGGCCGTGGAAGGTGACGTCGCCGCCGCGGTCTATGTGGTAATACTCGGCGCCAATCGAGCGCAGGTAAGCCTCGCTTACCAGCATGTTCGACTCATTGCCGCTCTTGCCCAACGTGTAGACGGGATCGTGCTCCACCGTCAGCAGCCATCCGGCCTGCTGCGGTGTCAGCGCAGGGATGGCGGCATCCGCCGGAGCCTCGGCGAAGAGCGCAGGCGCGCCCTTTGCCCGCAGCACGGCGTCGAACAACGCCCGCTGCAGAGCCCAGCATTCGCCATAGCCCATACGGCCAAGATCTCTGTACAATACCTCCATACGCACGCTCTTTCCAACGTACGCCCGCGTCCGCGACGTAGGGTCGCCCCACTACGTCACATTACGCCCGTGCCTTGCCTCTTACGCTCTGCAGAGCGGCATCGGCCAGATATGACGACCGCACCAGCGGTGCGCTCGCACAGTAGCTGAAGCCCATCTCCAAGGCCCGGAGTCTGTACCATTCGAATTTCTCGGGAGTGATATACGCCGCAACGGGATAGTGCTCCAGAGATGGCCGAAGGTACTGACCAAGCGTTACAATCTCGACACCCGCATTACGCAGGTCCCGCAAGGTTTGCAATACTTCATCATCGCTCTCGCCAAGTCCGACCATCAGTCCACTCTTCGAGACCGCGCCGCTGCGGGAGATCAACTCCAGTGTACGCAGGCTCGTGCGATACTTCGCGCGGGAGCGTACAAGCGGCGTGAGTCGCTCGACGGTTTCGATGTTGTGCCCGATGATGTCGGGCGCGGACGCCGCCACGATCTCTATGAGATCGGCCCGTGCGTCCAGATCGGGAATAAGGAGCTCAATTGTTGCGTCGGGATTCTCTTTGCGCACGGCCCTGACCGTGGCGGCCCAATGAGCGGCGCCGCCGTCCGCAAGGTCGTCGCGCGTAACAGAAGTTACGACGACATGCCGCAGTCCCATCAGCCTCACGCTCTCGGCCACCTGCCGGGGCTCCGAGGCGTCGGGTGCAAGGGGAATGCCTGTCTTTGTGGCGCAGAACCGACATCCGCGCGTGCATATATCACCCAGAATCATGAAGGTAGCCGTTCGGCGACGCCAACATTCGGCCTTGTTGGGGCAGAGTCCGCTGCTGCATATCGTGTGCAGGGAGTGCTCCTTGACGATGCGTTCGACCTCGGCCGAGCCGTCGTCGCTGCGCAGTCGTATCTTCAGCCATTCGGGTTTATGCAATACATTCACCTTGTCATAAAACTTCGGCATTTTAAGTTCATTATTTTCCAATTGATGCAAAGATACTAAAAAAAACAAAACAGCGGCGACTTTGCCCGTAAAATACTTCCGGCGTATGATTTTTTTTACTACTTTTGTTAGTCCGCGGGCACCCCCGCAGACCCTAAACGCCACAACAGATGAAAGATACCCTGAAATTTTACAACGACTTTCCCAAACAGGGAATCGTATTCGTTGACATCATCCCCTTCCTGCAGGACAAAAAGACTTTCCGACAGCTCGTCGACGAGCTGGGCAAGTGCCTCACGGCGCCCAACATCGCGGCCCCCGAGGCCCGCGGGTTCCTCTTCACGGCGCCGCTGCTGGTGACCGACCCCCGCGTCGAGAACATCATCCCCATACGCAAGAGCGGCAAGCTGCCATTCGCCGAGGGTGACCTGTGCGAGGTGAAGGTGGAGAAGGAGTACGGTTTCGACAAGCTCTACTACCGCATAAGCGACATCGCCGCAGGACGTGCCGACGACGGCCTGTTCCACATAGCCGTCATAGACGACGTGCTGGCTACGGGCGGAACGGCCGAGGGCATAGCCCAGTCGCTCCTTTCGCAGAAGATCACCGTCGACGGCAAGGAGTACGGCGTGGCCATCGACGAGTTTATCTTCATCGTCGAGCTGGACGGCCTGAGCGGCCGCAAGCGCCTCGAAAAGATCGCCCCCGTCAAGACGCTCATACATCTTTAGAGTCAGCCAAGATACGGTTTTACGGCCGCCGCCGACAACACGGCCGCCGGCCCCGATATCACACGAAGAGCCTTTCCGCCAAGGAGAGGCTCTTTTCATTTGCCGCCCTGCCGCAAGCACGCCGACTGCGCACGAGCGGCCCTGCACGGTATATATCAGGGTGCGAAGTGTCAAAAATCGGCCGCCGGCTTGACACTTGAGTTTATATTTCGTATATTTGCGGACTTCCGTTGCAGGCCGGAAAACGCTTCCGCCCGCAGCCGCGAAGAGGCATTGTTTTCGACAATTAAAATTTATACGCGCCATATGAAATTCAACGAGTACAAAGGACTCGATCTGCCGAAAACGGCAGAGGAGGTTTTGAAGCGCTGGGATGCCGACGACACCTTCGGCAAGAGCATCTCCACGCGTGAGGGTCATCCGACATTCGTATTCTACGAGGGTCCCCCCTCGGCAAACGGTATGCCCGGCATACACCATGTCATGGCGCGTACCATCAAGGATACGATCTGCCGATACAAGACCCAGCGCGGATATCTCGTCCGCCGCAAGGCCGGATGGGACACCCACGGCCTGCCCGTAGAGTTGGGCGTGGAGAAGAAGCTCGGAATAACCAAGGAGGACATCGGACGCAAGATCTCGATCGAGGAGTACAACCGCACCTGCCGCAAGGCCGTGATGGAGTTCACGGACGTATGGCGTGATTTGACGCACAAGATGGGTTACTGGGTCAACATGGACGACCCCTACATCACCTACGACAACAAGTATATCGAGACGCTGTGGTACCTGCTCAAGCAGCTCTACGACAAGGGCCTGCTCTATAAGGGCTACACCATACAGCCCTACTCGCCCGCGGCCGGAACGGGTCTGTCGACGCACGAGCTGAACCAGCCGGGCTGCTACCGCGACGTGAAGGATACGACCTGCACGGCGCAGTTCGAGATCGTGCGCGACGCCAAGAGCGAGAAGCTCTTCGAGGGCGTAGACGGCAAGCTCTACTTCCTTGCATGGACCACCACACCGTGGACGCTGCCTTCGAATACGGCGCTGGCCGTAGGCCCCGCGATCGAATACGTGCGCATCAAGTGCCGCAACCCCTATACCGACGAGCCGCAGCATGTAATCATGGCCAAGGCCCTCGTCGGCACATACTTCACCAAGAAGATGGAGGGTACGTTCGAAGTGGAGGACAAGACGTGGCTCGGCCCCGAGCTGGAGGGCGTGCGTTACCGTCAGCTCATACCGTGGGTAAAGCCTCTGGCCGAGTACGGTGACGCCTTCCGCGTGATTCTGGGCGACTACGTCACCACGTCGGACGGTACGGGTATCGTACACATAGCCCCCACGTTCGGTGCCGACGATGACCGTGTGGCAAAGGCCGCAGGCATCGCCCCGCTCTTCATGATAGACAAGGCGGGCAAGACGCAGCCGATGGTCGACCGAAAGGGACGTTTCTTCCTTCTGAAGGATCTCGACCCGCAGTTCGTCAAGGATAATGTCGACACGGCCCAATACGGCGAGTATGCCGGCCGCTACGTCAAGAACGCCTACGACGACACCCTTCCGGCCGATGCCCCCACGCTCGACATCGACCTGTCGGTCATGCTCAAGTCGCAGAACAAGGTCTTCAAGATCGAGAAGCACACCCACTCGTACCCCCACTGCTGGCGTACCGACAAACCGGTGCTCTACTACCCGCTCGACTCGTGGTTCATACGCACCACGGCGCTGCGCGACCGCATGATAGAGCTCAACCGCACGATCCACTGGAAACCCGAATCGACCGGATCGGGACGTTTCGGCAAGTGGCTCGAGGGTCTGGTCGACTGGAACCTGTCGCGTTCGCGTTTCTGGGGCACGCCGCTGCCCATCTGGGCTACGGAGGACTACTCGGAGCTGAAGTGCATAGGCTCCGTTGCCGAGCTTATGGAGGAGATCGACAAGAGTATCGCCGCCGGCAACATGACCGAAAACCCGTACAAGAATTTCCGCGTTGGCGACATGTCGGCCGAGAACTACTCGACCGAGCGCATCGACCTGCACCGTCCCTATGTCGACAGCATCGTCCTCACCTCGTCGAAGGGTGAGCCCATGCGCCGCGAGAGCGACCTGATAGACGTGTGGTTCGATTCGGGAGCCATGCCCTACGCCCAGATACACTACCCCTTCGAGCACAGCGAGACGTTCGACAAGGTCTTCCCAGCGGACTTCATCGCCGAGGGTGTCGACCAGACGCGCGGCTGGTTCTTCACGCTGCACGCCATAGCCTCGATGCTCTTCGACTCGGTAGCCTTCCGCAACATCATCTCGAACGGTCTGGTGCTCGACAAGAACGGCAACAAGATGTCGAAGCGTCTGGGCAACGCCGTAGACCCGTTCGAGATACTCTCGACATACGGCGCCGACGCAACGCGCTGGTATATGATCTCGAACTCGCAGCCGTGGGACAACCTCAAGTTCGACCGCGAAGGCGTCGACGAGGTGCGCCGCAAGTTCTTCGGTACGTTATACAACACCTACTCGTTCTTCGCCCTCTATGCCAATGTCGACGGCTTCACGGGCAAGGAGCCGGAGATCCCCGTATCCGAGCGTCCCGAGATCGACCGCTGGATCATATCACTGCTCAACACACTGATAAAGGACGTTACGCGCTACCTTGACGATTACGACCCGACGCCCGCGGCACGCGCCATACAGGATTTCGTCGGCGAGAACCTCTCGAACTGGTACGTGCGCCTCAACCGCAAGCGTTTCTGGGGCGGCGGCATGAGCGACGACAAACTCGCCGCATATCAGACCCTCTACACATGTCTGGAGACGGTATCGATGCTGGCGGCGCCATTTGCACCCTTCATCACCGACCGTATCTTCACCGATATGAATGCCGTGAGCGGACACCACACCGAGTCGTCCGTACACCTCGCACTCTTCCCCGAGGCCGACGAGAGCCTTATCGACACGGAGCTTGAGCAGACCATGGATATCGCCCAGCGCGTCTCGTCGATGGTGCTGGCGCTGCGCCGCAAGGTCAACATCAAGGTTCGCCAGCCGCTGACCAAGATCATAATCCCCGTACTCGACGCCGCTACGGCCCGACATATCGAAGCGGTAAAGAGTCTCATTGCAAGCGAGGTGAACGTCAAGCAGATCGAGCTGCTGAGCGACACCACGGGCGTTATCACCAAACGCATAAAGCCCAACTTCAAGACCCTCGGCCCCAAGTACGGCAAGTACATGAAACAGATCGCGGCCCTGACCGCAACCTTCACGCAGGAGCAGATCGCCGCCATCGAGGCTGCTGACGAGACGCTGCTCGACGTGGGCGGCGAGAAGATTGCCGTGACGCCCGCCGACTTCGAGATCACCTCGGAGGATATGCCCGGATGGCTCGTGGCGACGGAGGGCAAGCTCACCGTGGCGCTCGACATAACCGTGACGGAAGAGCTGCGCCGCGAGGGCGTGGCACGCGAGTTGATAAACCGCATACAGAACATACGTAAGGACTCGGGATTCGAAGTAACGGACAAGATCCGCGTGCAGATCGAGCTCAAGCCGCAGGTGGAGGGCGCCATCGCCGACTTTGCCGACTACATAGCCTCGCAGACGCTCGCCGTTGAGGTTTCGGGCGCGGCCGAGCCGCAGGGAGCATTCGTCGTCGACACCGATGTCAATGACGAGCCGCTGCGCATAGCCGTCACGCGCGTGCAGGGCGCATAGCTCACCTTTTAATATGAAAGATTTGGCCGTTTACGAAAAATAAGCTATCTTTACGTAACAACCTTATAACTTTATAACCGCTATGGCAGAGGAGAGAGTAAGATATGGTGACGCCGATCTGGCCGAGTTCAAGCAGATAATACTCAAAAAACTCGAACAGGCTCGTGCTGACTACGAGCTGCTGCGCTCCACCATAACACATTCGGGCGACAACGACACGGAGGATACCTCGCCCACGTTCAAGGTCCTCGAAGAGGGTGCCACAACCCTCTCGAAGGAGGAGAGCGGACGTCTGGCAGCCCATCAGTTGAAGTTCATCCGCAATCTTGAGATGGCGTTGGTGCGTGTCGAGAACAAGACCTACGGCATCTGCAAGACTACTGGCAAACTGATCCCCAAGGAGCGTTTGCTGCGTGTACCCCACGCCACGGAGTGCATCGAGGCCAAGGAGAAGCGCAAGCACTGACCCCTTGTCCCGCCCGCAGGCACCGCCCGGCATACGCGCCGTACAGGCCATTGCACAGGCACACCGCTTAAGATCAAATCGACACCTCGATGTCAGTTCAAGGTATCAAGGCCAAGACGGAAGCGGGCCGCCGCATAAGATGAGGGCAGCGAGCCGACCGGCAAGGCTGACAGGCAGAGTGCGACATGGAAATGCGGCTATGGGGGAGACGGCGGACGTTGGGAAATACTCTACGGAGGGAAAGGTAATACCTCGGAATAAAAAGGGAGCACGGATTTTCAGAATCCGTGCTCCCTTTTTATATATGCATCCCGCAGTCTGCACACGACGGCAAAACAAAGCGGCCGGACGGTCTCACTTACCGTCCGGCCGCAACGAAAACGCAACGTCCTGTAATTAGTGACGCTCGATAAGTTCGATGGCGATGCCCTCCTCCTCGACAAAGGCGATGGTCATGTCGCCGCAATCGAGGGGCTCGAGCAACACCTTCGCACCCTCCAGCTCGCACTTCAGGCAGGGCACGTCGTATGCCACATGCGCACGCGTCTTCATCAGTTCGTGCATCGGGCTGTCGGGCTCGAAATAGAGAAACTCGAGTTTGTTGGCACTCTTGCCGTAATCCGTTACATAGACCTTCAAAGGCTCAATGTAGGCTGCCTCGGCGGGTTTCACCGCCGTAGGTATTCCGAAATGACTTAATGTTCTCATGATATTATCGATTTTAAGTTCGATGTGTCGCTTGTCGTTTATCCTTTTATCGTTTTATTTCTGAATCCCCGGCTACACCGTAGCCGGCACGCGTTGTCCCTGCACAAACCCTATCTCGCCACTGCCGCACACGTTACAGACTTGCCCGCGGGTTGGTGAAACGCAACCCGGCATTGTCGTGATAGGTGCCGTACTCGGTGACGACGGCGCCCTCGGGGCCCGCCATGAGGAAATGGCGCGACTCCAGCTGCTTCAAGGCGCTGATGTCACCCACGTGCATCTCGTGGAAGTTGTGTACGGTAATATAGTCACGCTGGCTCTCGGGCAGGGCGGGAGGACACGGCGTAGGGTCGCCTATGCCGAAGTTGTAGACGCTGCCCGCACGCACCTGCCAGCTCTCGTGCTTGGCCGGATATCCGGGCGAGGGGACATGGTAGTGCTCGACGATCATCTGCGAGGGCAGAAGATATATCTCATGGCCGAAATAACGGTACTCGGGATTGTTGATCCAGAAGACGCCGCCCATACCTACATTCTCGAAGTCGCCAAGACCGAAATCAGCAACCCAGAAGTTCTGCTCCAGAAACGGAGTGAAGGGTATGCCGTAGTGATCGAACATATCGAGGAAGGCACGCTTGGCCACTGCCTCGTCGAAGATGCCGTCATGGTAGAAGTCGGCGTTGGTGTACTTTTTGGTGTAAGGTTTCAGCTCTTTCATTTCAGGTTATATTTTTCTTATGTTCATGCTCTCCAGTCTGTTGTCCGCCGCCCGCATACCGCGTATGCGGCATTAAACTGTCTATAAAATCTCCGGCCCGACAAGACACCGATCGCAAAGCATGCAGACAATCTTCCGCACCGAAGGCCGCGATATTCGACAAATCCAAAATTAATTTATTTTTTCTACATGTGCAACCTGTCGGGGCCGTAATTTTCCGCCGCGCGGCAAAACATTTTTCTATATATCGCTCTACCATAGACTTTCACTTAGACAGAATGCGCCTCGGCAAAGTCAATTCCGAAAACTGCGTTTTCGATTTGCCTTTGCACCCAGCCTCTATCTTTGACTTTGTCTTAGACAGCATGCGCCTCGGCAAAGTCAATTCCGAAAACTGCGTTTTCGATTTGCCTTTGCCCTCGGCTTTCACTATCTTTGCTATAACGAAACAATACGTCCGGAATGAATCGCAGAAAACTGATATTCGTAACCAACGATGACGGATACGCCTCGGCAGGCTTCGCCGCCGCCGTGGAGGTGGCGCAGACGCTGGGCGACGTGATAGCCGTAGCCCCGCGCACACCCCAGAGCGGCCGAAGCCAAGCCATAACCCTCACCGAGAAACTCCTTCTCGAAAAGGTGCGCAGCGACAACGGCATCGAGATATATACACTCACGGGTACGCCTACCGACTGTGTCAAGGTAGCCTTCGACTACATGCTCGGCGACCGACAGGTTGACATGGTGATCTCGGGCATAAACCACGGCTCCAACTCCGCCATCAACGTCATATATTCGGGCACCATGGGTGCCGCCATCGAGGGCAGCTTCTACGGCATACCCTCGATCGGGTTGTCGCTCACGGACCACAGCCCCGACGCCGACTTCTCGGCCGCGAAGGCCATCTCGCAGAAGGTTCTCGCCGCGGTATTCGACGAGCAGCCGAGTGTCGAGACGCCCTTCTGTCTCAATGTCAACATACCGTCGCTGCCGCACGACGCCATACGCGGAATACGCATCTCGCGCCAGTGCCGCGGTATATGGCGTGAAAAGTTCAGCCCCACGACCGAACCCGACGGGCGCATCAGCTTCACCATGTCGGGCGAATACACCAACTACGAGCCCGAAGCCGAAGATACGGACGAGTGGGCTCTGGCCAACGGATATGTCTCGGTGGTGCCCATACAGGTCGACATGACAGCATATAACCGCCGACCGGCTCTGGAGAACATATTGAATCGCTGCGGCGGAATATGACCGCCGACAGCATATTTGTCAAACCATTAACGATTAAAGCCTATGATCCGCGTATTGCTCTATCTGGCAATCATCGTACAGCTCATTGCCCTCTATTACGCCATACGCCTTGTGCGCGTCACCAAATACAACGCCATCTGGATACTCTTCATAATCGGATTCCTCGTGCTGGGCGTGCAGCGCGTCGTACAGCTTTGGACCAACTACGGACACCCGATGCCCGTACTAACCATGACATGGTTCGACATAGCCGTCTCGCTGTGCGTGTCGGTGGGAATAGTGCTGCTGGACAAGCTCTTCATCTACATCGACCGGCTGAACCACCACCGCCAGCTGATGGACCGCCGTATCCTGACGGCCGTGCTCCGCACCGAGGAGAAGACCCGCGCCAACTTCTCGAAGGAGCTGCACGACGGTCTCGGACCGCTGCTCTCGTCGGCAAAGATATCGCTCTCGGCGCTCTCGCACAGCGATATGACGGCCGAACAGCGCGACATATTCAACAATACGCTCTACGTCGTGGATGAAGCGCTGCGCTCGCTGCGCGAGATATCGAACAACCTCTCGCCCCACGCCCTGACGGACTTCGGCCTCGCGCGCGGCATACAGATCTTTGTCGACAAGGCGGCTGCCCTGCACAAGGTCAAGATATCGTTCGCGACGAACCTGCGCGGCGAGCGCTACGACCCCGATATCGAGGTCATAATGTACCGCGTGGTATGCGAGCTGATAACAAACTCTCTGAAACATTCGGGCTGCAGCGAGATACGTCTCTCGCTCTCGGTTGCTGGCGACACGCTAGAAATGCAATACTCCGACAACGGCCGCGGATTCGATCCGCAGGCGATGATGGATTGCGGCATGGGCCTCTCGAACATCAACTCGCGCGTAAGCTCCCTGAACGGCACATTCGACATACGTTCGTCGAAGGGCCGCGGCATGTGCGCCTCGGTCAAGGTCAACGTACGCGGCGCCGAGCGTCTGGCCCCGCGCCCCGCCGCCATAGAAACGCCGCGTCCCGTACGTGCAAAACGCCGCGAACGATGATACGCATAGCCCTCGTGGATGACCACTCGCTCTTCCGCCACGGGCTGAAGATGCTGCTTGACATGTGTCCCGACTTCGAGGTCGTATGTGATGCCGCCAGCGGCGAGGAGTTCCTTGCACAACTTCCACAGACGCACCCCGATGTCGTATTCATGGACTACGCCATGCCCGGCCTGAACGGCGCCCAAACCACGGCCCGCGCGCTCGCAGCAGCCCCCGACCTCAAGGTCATCACACTCTCGATGTTCGGCGATGCGGTCTACTACTCCGAGATGGTTGCCAGCGGCGCCAAGGGCTTCATGTTGAAGGATTCGGGATTCGACGAGGTAGTCGAGGCCGTGCAGACGGTCATCGGCGGCGGCAGCTACTTCAGCGCCTCGCTGCTCGATTCTCTCTCGCACTCGATACGCTCGGCCGACACCGCCGCCGATGACGGCACCCGTCAGCAGCAGATCCCGGACCATGACCAGTTGTCGGAGCGCGAGATCGAGATTCTGGTAGGTATATGCCAAGGGCTCTCGACACAGGAGATAGCCGACAAACTATTCATCTCGAAACGCACGGTCGACAAGCACCGCGCCAACATACTCGAAAAGAGCGGATGCAAAAATACGGCGAGCCTCGTGGTCTATGCCATCAAGAACCGTCTGGTTCAGGTCTAAGCCGAGGCAAATCCCGCACGGACAATAAAACATTACATACCCGAAACTAAAACCGCACCTTCTGTCGAAGGTGCGGTTTAGGTCATCATGCACGGGGATGCCGCCGCAGCCGCGGGAACATCTTCTTGAAACGTATCAGATGGCTTGTTATGCTGCCGCCGGCCACAAGGGCCGAGACGGCGGCGATGATCATGACAATACCGAACATCAGGCGCGGCGTCAGCGCCTCGCCGAAGACCGTCACCCCGAAGAATACGGCCGTCAAAGGCTCCAGCGCACCGAGTATGGCCGTCGGCGTCGATCCGATATATTGTATCGCCTGCGTCGTGCAGAGGAACGATATGGCCGTGGGGAAGAGTGCCAGCGCCACGAGATTGCCCCACTTGTACCACGCCGAGGGGAATGTGAGCGCGCGGCCGAAGTCCGTACATACGATGAATATCGAGAATCCGAATACAAGGGCATAGAACGTAAGTTTCAGTGTGGCGATACCCTTCAGCCGCGGGCGGTTCACACCCACGATATAGAGTGCGTATGAAAGGGCCGACACCATCACCCACATTACGCCCGTAGCGTCGAGCGTAGCGCCGTCGGAACCTTTATAGAGCAGGGCTATGCCCACCAGCGCCACCAAGATGCACGAGGCGGTCTGCGCCGTGATGCGTTCGTGGAAGAAGATGGCCATGATAACGGCAACCATGATGGGATAGACGAACAGCATGGTCGAGGCGATTCCCGCCTCCATATAGTTGTAGCTCAGGAAGAGCGACAGCGATGACATTGCCAGCAGCAGTCCCATCACCACCAGCGGCAGCAGGTCGTGACGCGACACGGCAAAAGTGCGGCCGCGGGCCTTGAGCATAATGCCGAGTATGGGTATGGCGAACAGATAGCGGAAGAAGAGAACCGAATATGGATCCATGCCGTCGCTGTACAGAGGCAGCGCGAACAGCGGGTTCATGCCGTAGGATGCGGCGGCCAAGGCGCCCAGAAGGTATCCTTTGACTTTTACGTTCATGTCGATTTGTGTTTGGTCGCGCGGCCTAATACACATATCCCCTCCGCGCCGAGAACCCCAGAGGGAGGCTCCCCCTCGCCTTAGGGCGCTCAAAGATAGGCATAAAATGCTGCCGATATATCGGCGCCGGAGCAAAAACTGATCCTACGTCCGTCAAAATCGGACATTTGCGGCGGCCGCAGAGGCCATAAGGACAAAAAAAGACCGAAACCCGACGGGTTTCGGTCGCGGAACAGTGCGATGCACTACTTTGTCATTCGCTTCTCCTTGATACGAGCCTTCTTACCGGTGAGCTGACGCAGGTAGTAGATACGTGCGCGACGTACTACGCCGACCTTGTTCACCTCGATCTTGTCGATGTGGGGAGAGTAGAGCGGGAAGATACGCTCGACGCCCACGCCGTTCGAGATCTTGCGGATGGTGAACATCTTGGTCTTGCCCGAACCCTTGATCTGGATTACCACGCCGCGGAAGCTCTGAAGGCGCTCCTTGTTACCCTCCACGATGCGGAGGTTACGGTGATCGTGTCTCCGGCCTTGAACGACG